>OGRS01001502.1_pt1 | contig 13402 bp, 8 predicted proteins | sample 1553561 | NCBI WGS metagenome assembly OGRS01 (sample SAMEA2580103, study PRJEB22360) | human gut metagenome | biome: human gut; feature: human-associated habitat; material: faeces | place: Denmark | collected 2008/2010
ATTACGCCAACAGCCAGCAGGAATTTCTATCCACGCTCTCCTTGCGGAGAGCGACATTCTTTTGTTGCAATGACCCCTTCGAACTTTTTATTTCTATCCACGCTCTCCTTGCGGAGAGCGACATGCCAAGCATCAGACATATTTACAAGACGAGAAGATTTCTATCCACGCTCTCCTTGCGGAGAGCGACCGCCGTTGATCAGATTCTTCCCGGGCACGAATAATTTCTATCCACGCTCTCCTTGCGGAGAGCGACGCACGCCGAGCATTACGCCAACAGCCAGCAGGAATTTCTATCCACGCTCTCCTTGCGGAGAGCGACGTCCTCAAGCTACAGTGAGTACTTGGCAGAAGGTATTTCTATCCACGCTCTCCTTGCGGAGAGCGACACCCGTCCGTCATGCAGGAGATTGCACAGCAACATTTCTATCCACGCTCTCCTTGCGGAGAGCGACCGGACAAAGATGCTGACTGGGTGCGTGTATATGTATTTCTATCCACGCTCTCCTTGCGGAGAGCGACTTCACAAGCGTTACGAGTTCGGCAGGCACAATAGATTTCTATCCACGCTCTCCTTGCGGAGAGCGACGGCGGTGGACATATCAGCGAGACGAGAAGCAAGCATTTCTATCCACGCTCTCCTTGCGGAGAGCGACGAGCATGCCTACAATCTTGTGTTGTGGGTGCTTCGATTTCTATCCACGCTCTCCTTGCGGAGAGCGACTGTTAACGAGATACCGTATCAGCGCAAGATAAACGAATTTCTATCCACGCTCTCCTTGCGGAGAGCGACGGTAACAAGAGTGGCAAGGACGCCAACAACAGTGATTTCTATCCACGCTCTCCTTGCGGAGAGCGACAGTAGACCCAAACGTTTAAAATCCCGGCGCATGGTATTTCTATCCACGCTCTCCTTGCGGAGAGCGACCACCAATCATGGTCGGGGAGCCAGCACCCACCGGATTTCTATCCACGCTCTCCTTGCGGAGAGCGACATACAGTTATTTCTTGTATTATGGGGATGATCTGATTTCTATCCACGCTCTCCTTGCGGAGAGCGACATAGCTCTGTTAACACCGCCGACCAGGAAGCCAGATTTCTATCCACGCTCTCCTTGCGGAGAGCGACACGCCTAGAGTTTTGCGACACTGCACAACATATTTATTTCTATCCACGCTCTCCTTGCGGAGAGCGACCGGGCAAAATCTGGTCAACAGCGTTCGCGGAATAATTTCTATCCACGCTCTCCTTGCGGAGAGCGACGGTCTCTTTATGCTATATGATACATCGGCGTTGATATTTCTATCCACGCTCTCCTTGCGGAGAGCGACGTAGTTGTACTGCACATAATCCCCGGAGCCGGAAAATTTCTATCCACGCTCTCCTTGCGGAGAGCGACTAGTGGACACCGTTAAACTCGCCGGTTCGATGTTATTTCTATCCACGCTCTCCTTGCGGAGAGCGACCCGTCTGTTCTTCATAGTTTTCGACCTCTTCAGATTTCTATCCACGCTCTCCTTGCGGAGAGCGACCGTTTGAGCCTTCCCGGATGGCTTCGCGTGCTAATTTCTATCCACGCTCTCCTTGCGGAGAGCGACTCTAAATCAGATACCGCCACGGCGTTTCCATTATCATTTCTATCCACGCTCTCCTTGCGGAGAGCGACTTTCAATAGTTTCCCAAAAAAGGACAGGCAGCGTATTTCTATCCACGCTCTCCTTGCGGAGAGCGACGCTTTCAACGGGCCATTAATGTTAAGGCTAAAAATTTCTATCCACGCTCTCCTTGCGGAGAGCGACTTAATCAGCTGACCCGTCCCACCTAAAATTAATATTTCTATCCACGCTCTCCTTGCGGAGAGCGACCTTGATGACATCCTTGCTGGTGTCAATGAGTTGTTGATTTCTATCCACGCTCTCCTTGCGGAGAGCGACTTTCAGTTTTCGCTTCTCCGTTTTCGATTTTTTATTTCTATCCACGCTCTCCTTGCGGAGAGCGACGCAGGCCAAAACGCTTAAAATCCCGCCGTTGCGTATTTCTATCCACGCTCTCCTTGCGGAGAGCGACTTGTAATCTTACGCAAAAGAGACACCCCCCTCACAATTTCTATCCACGCTCTCCTTGCGGAGAGCGACGCCGCGGGGCGGCAAACTGTTATCTTGATAATATAATTTCTATCCACGCTCTCCTTGCGGAGAGCGACCTTGCCTCTCGTCTTGTTGATATGTCAGCCGCTTGATTTCTATCCACGCTCTCCTTGCGGAGAGCGACCCCCCAGCCCCCCCAAGACGAGAGTTCTAAAAAATTTCTATCCACGCTCTCCTTGCGGAGAGCGACTTCACTATGACAACTACAATCTGCACTGCGTCGAGATTTCTATCCACGCTCTCCTTGCGGAGAGCGACGGTGGCTCCGGTGTTGGCAATTGGCAGCGCGTGATATTTCTATCCACGCTCTCCTTGCGGAGAGCGACGCTCGTCCGTCCAGTTTGGGGTATTGGTATCGCTATTTCTATCCACGCTCTCCTTGCGGAGAGCGACTTTACATAATTTGTTCTATTACCTTTTTCAATTTATTTCTATCCACGCTCTCCTTGCGGAGAGCGACCCGCTTGCAACGGTAATGGGCCATTCGCCGGACTTATTTCTATCCACGCTCTCCTTGCGGAGAGCGACCCATGTTGCCGGCATACCCATTAATGGACAGCTATTTCTATCCACGCTCTCCTTGCGGAGAGCGACCTGATAGATGCCGTTTCCCAGCACAGTTATAATCTATTTCTATCCACGCTCTCCTTGCGGAGAGCGACGACCTACTTTATAGAGCATTTGCCGGACATTGTAATTTCTATCCACGCTCTCCTTGCGGAGAGCGACGCCACCCCATTATGTGCGAGGATTGCATTTGGGGCATTTCTATCCACGCTCTCCTTGCGGAGAGCGACCGTGCCCATTTTATTTGAGTTGTCTGACATATCCATTTCTATCCACGCTCTCCTTGCGGAGAGCGACTTGCGGTATCGACTGTTGTACTTAATTTCACTGTCAATTTCTATCCACGCTCTCCTTGCGGAGAGCGACACGCGCGGGAAGCAGAAAATTATCGTAATGGCAGAATTTCTATCCACGCTCTCCTTGCGGAGAGCGACAGCAGGGGTTACAAGTTCGAGCTTGCCAAAACGAATTTCTATCCACGCTCTCCTTGCGGAGAGCGACTGAGGTATTTTTATCATGACTAATTGGACTATTATTTCTATCCACGCTCTCCTTGCGGAGAGCGACGCATCTGCATCAAATCAGCGCTGACCGGAAAAAATTTCTATCCACGCTCTCCTTGCGGAGAGCGACAAGCCGACTTTTAGCCATGACGTAACCAATAGCAGTATTTCTATCCACGCTCTCCTTGCGGAGAGCGACGCTTTAATTTAATTTTTGGCTTTATGCCATATGATTTCTATCCACGCTCTCCTTGCGGAGAGCGACAGCAAAAGTGCACAAAACAGTGGGGCACTTTTGCGCATATGGAACAAATTTTATGGGGATTGCATCTTCATGCTGACAGGCAAGGCTGTATTTTACCCTTTCTGCCCCTGTTTTTTCCATATTTTCTGGTGCGAAGGAAGCGGGAATTTTATGATTGCCTTCCCCTCGCACTAAGCAAACAAGATTCCATCCTGATCAAAATCCGGGTGCAGACCCACATGCTCGACTTTGCTTTTGTAATGGTTTCCCAGTTGATAAAAGCGCAGGCTGTCCGATTCCGAATCGATCAGTTCGGTCAATTTTGCTTTGAACATCGTGTATTGCGCGGCATCCAGCAGGCACTCAAATACGGAGTTTTGCACCCGCTGGCCGTAGTCTACACAGACTTTTGCTACTTTGCGCAGCCTGCGACGACCGGCGGCTGTTTCGGTGTTGACATCATAGGTTACAAGCACCAACATAACGGCACCTCACTTCCAGAAAAACGGTGGGTACACTTCCAGGTCGCCGCGCAGAGCACGGGCCAGCAAAAGCGCCTGAACATAGGGCACCAGCCCCCAGGGCAGTTTTTCTTTCAAAAACGGATGGGTGATCTCTTCCTTCTTTTTGTTCTGCCATGCGGTCAGGAAAGCTTTACGGCCATCATCCGTCAGCAGTACGGCACCATTTTCCTGTTTTTGCAGGTGTTTTGCCGTGATGATCTTTTGATTGATGCAGCTGATGACCAGCCGGTCTGCATAAACCGCCCGCAGTTCTTCCATCAGGTCAAGTGCCAGACTTTTGCGGCCGGGGCGCGGGCGGTGCATAAAGCCAACATAAGGGTCCAGGCCCACAGCGGTCAAGGCGGATGCACACTCCCGCGCCAGCATGCTGTAAGCAAACGAAAGCAGCGCATTCACATTGTCCAGCGGTGGACGGCGGCTGCGGCCCTCAAACACAAAATCCTGCTTTTGCTGCAGAATCAGGTCATTCAGGCAGTCAAAGTAGCGCTGGGCTGCCTCGCCTTCCAGGCCGCGCAGCTGTTCCGGATCATCGCTGGTCTGTATCAGCGGCAGCGCGGCGGCCAGCTGGGTGGAGGTGCGCTTCAGTTTTTCGACCGGGACACGCTGGGGATGATCGCGGGTTGCGCGTTCCAGCACCCAGCGTGCGTTATACACTTTACCAAGGATAAAGCTCCGGGCATAGCGACAGTTCTGGGCCGGGTCATCCGACACGCGGTACTGCGTCTGACGCAGCAGCACATTGCCGCGTTCTTCCCCCACGGTGCGGGCCTGAAATCTGCCATACGGGTCAAAAAAGCAAAGGTCAATGCCCCGCCGGGCACAAGCTCCCATCAAAGCGGGGCTGGCACCCGCGTAAGTAAAGCAGACGATGCCTTCCAGCGTATGCAGGGCATGGCGGTGGGTTTCCTGCTTATTGCGGGTAACAACAAGGTTTTCGCCATCCAATGTCAGGTAAGCGTCCTCATTGATGACAAACAGGGTGTTGAGCAGCTTTCTCATGGCGCGCCCTCCTCAATATGCTCCCGCAGATACGCCGCCGGGTCTGCCTGCTGATACAGCGCCGGCAGGCAAAGCTCTTTCAGTGAGCAGGCATTGCAATGCTTGCCGGGTTTGCTTTTTGGGGTATAGCCGCGCGCAAACAGGCGGTTCATCTCATCCGCCATGGTCTGCGCGGTGCTGCGCAGTTCCGGTGTCAGGGAAACATGTTCCCGCTGCCGGGTTTCTTCATAAAAGATTTCCCCTTCCGGCACCTCGCACACCAGCATTTCTTCCAGCGCCATAGCCTGTGCGCAGAGCTGCAAACGGTCGGCATCGTTTACCTTGCTGCGGCCATGCTTATATTCCACGGGCATGGGCTGCCACAGGCCGCGGCGGCCCTGCAATGACACGCCGTTTGGATTCTTGTGAAACTCTACCACATCGCAGTCGCCGGTCAGCTTCAATCGGTGGCTGACGACCCTCATACCGCGGGCGATCAGCAAATCGCCGCGTTTTTCCGTCAGGGTAACATCATGGCAGCGGGTATGCTGCAGGCGGCCTTCGGCGGTGCGTTGGTTTTCGGACCATTGTTGTTCCAGGTGTATGAGCGCCCACTGACGGCGGCAAAAGCTGAAATGCTGGATACCGGACATCAGCAGGTAATCATCTGAGGAAACCATTACGACAGCCTCTCGCACGTTACCCCTGCCGGAAGATTTTCATCCACCGTTACCACATAGTCATGGTAACTGCGCGGGAAGGCTACCCCTTCGGCACGCGTGACATGCACTGCATCAAACAGTTTATAGGACGGCGCATTGCCCAGCTCCGAATCATGCTTGAACACGATCAGTTCCCGAACTGCCATTTTGCCGCGGGCTGCACTGTGGTCATTTTCAAACATATTCAGGATTGCCTGCCACAGCAGCTGCAGGTCATCCTCTGAGAATCCTGTAGTTTTGCGGGCAAGGTTGGCAGAAATGTAACCCTCTGCACGGTACAAGCCATACGGGATCACATACTTGCGGCCCATCTCGGTGCCTTTACGCTCCGCATCCGCTTCCGTTGTAATGGCAATACGAGTGATGGTTACTTCCTGCGGGAGAACAGGGTCTACCGAGCGTGCAAAGCTCAACTGGACAGGGCCACGCACCTGCCCACAGTTCAGTGCGCCTTTTACAAAGGTTGTCATAACGGCGCCAAATGTGCGGATATCATAAAAGTTCTGGCACATAAAGTCCCGGATTTTACGGTCCAACTCCGGGTCATCTTTCTTGGCGACTTTCAGGGCATCCTTGGCATCAGCATCAATGCCCAAGTATTCGAGTGCTTTTTTATCGCTGCGGTTCAGGGGGACCTGATCTTTAATGTAAATCTGGTATCCTGCTTCATCTTCTTTGGCCACTTCGACATAGTTGCGAATCTTACGCTTCAAGCAGACATCTGTAACAATGCCATATCCCGTTTCCGGGTCGACACGCGGCATGTTGCCTGCATCCGGGTCGCCGTTCGGATTTCCGTTTTCAACGTCAAACAGAATTACAAAATCATACCGGTTTTTGATTGCCTGTGCCATTGTTATTCCTCCACTTTCTTTGTATAGCGTTCCTGTGTCTGATGGTAATAGCCAAGGATAAAAGCGCCTTGTTCCGGCAAGGTCAGCCGTGCGGGAAAGCTTCCTTCCAGTTTTCCGCCCGCCAGCGCAGCGATCTGCTTATCGTAATAAATCTTTTGTGGCTTGCTCATTTTTTGCATATGCTTTTGTGCCAGCATCAGAATTGTCGGGAATACAGTAGCTGGGGTGGATGCCGCCGCATTAAAATAGCGGTCTTTGATGGTTGTATTGATATCCGGGTTTACCGCCATCTGGATTGCTTCCAGCACAGCAAAAAGCTGACCCATAACATACGGTTGATAATTTGTTTCCTTGTTATTTTCCACAGTTAATACCTCCTTTGGGCAACGGGGATCTTCATTACGCAGGTAGTATGCTTTTATAATAGCGGCACGGCCGCGTGTTACTTTTTGCTCTGCGCGGATACGCATCATAACGCCATCCAGCAGGGTTGCCGGGTACCTTGTATTATTCAGGATTGCACGCAAGACATCGCCTGCCAGCTGCGGTGCTGCCGATGGGTTGCGGGAATTGGTGTTGACGGTTTCCTGCAGCAGCCAATACACCCCCAGCCGCGGGAATTTATCATAAGCGGGGCGCACAATCTCTAAGCGGTCATAATGCTTCTGCACATTATCAAGCAGCGTTTGAAATGTATCCTGCCAGAAAAAGCGAACCGAGAGGCGCGCCGCATTAGGGGCCAAACCAAGCACATAAAAGTGCCTTTGTGGGTCAAGTGTCACGTTCTGCCACTCTACACTCTGTCCATGGACCAGCTTGTCCACTGCATTTCGCACATCACTTTCGCTGACAGGCGCATCCATGGCAAACAATGCATCCATTGCTACCTGCTGGTAGGCGGTCTCACCACCTGCTGCCCAGCAGACAATGGTGGTATCGCCCACGCGCTGAACATGTTCCCTGTCTGCCAGCAGATAGTTTAATGCCTGTGCATAGGCAAAGGCCGCATAACTGCCAACCGGCGCATTGCCTCCCTGTTCATGTCCGTATGAGCAAAAGGCATCCTTATTAAAAGAAACAATTGTCGTTCCCATGTCCTGGGCGCCTATCACCCCTCTAATGGTGGGGTGCAGACGGGCAAGCGGTGCTTTTTGTCCCGTGACCAGACACCGGATTTCCGGTGCATCCGTGCTTTTATCGCACTGCCGCTGCCAGGCTTCCTGTATTTCCGCATCTTCCTGAGCATAATGGCCTTGAACGAGAAATACCAAGTTGCCACCTTTGTAAAGTTCTTTGATGTTTAGCTCTAGTACAGGGTTTTGCTCCGCCGTTTTGGCCTCCCAGTTTGTAAAGAAGCCCCGCACCGCCTGCGCTGCTTGACCTGGGACATTTTGCAAAATAGTAAGATGCAACTCTTTTGAAGCTGCAAAACACTGTAGCGCATGTTCCTTTTTTTCTTTTTTCCCAATCCCAAGCATATACGCACTATTTTCACACATGAAATTAGATATTATGTTTCGGGACCGTTTAACTTGCTCCGGAACCTTCAGCTGAAGTGGAACAAGCGCTGGTTTTTTTCCTCGCTTTTCCTCTTGATGCAAGGGGTGCAATGCCATCAGTTGGCCGTTTTCATCCAGTTCCAAAGCCCAACTGACTTTTGCACTTGTCCAACCGGGGCGTGTGATTTTGTCATTTGCCAACAAATCTTCATAGTATTGTACCAAAGCCTGTAAAATCATCGGTACACCTCGCAGTCTGCCACATTCAACACACCATGTTCCAATTTTGCATGGAAATACATCGGGGTTATGTTCTGCGGGTCAGTGTAGTTAAAGTCATATAGCATGAATCCCAAATCCCGTGTTTCCTCAATGGTCGGGATTGGCCCGCCGGGCCATGCGCGGAATGCGGCAGGAAATTCACGGCACCCAAAATAGGGAGTATGAAAACACTGACCCCTGGACATGCGCCGGGTAACAATATCCTGGAACTTTCCCGGATTGTCGCTCGGTGCCGCACGGTCAGTCATCTCAAATTCTGCCTCAATCACATAATGAACGTCCTGCAACACCATGGCTGCACGCTGAACGATCTGCTGGGGCGTGGCAATGTAAAGTTCTTTTCCTGTGCCCTTCATTGCACTGCGCACATCGGAACAAAGAATTTTGCTTATTACTTCGTTCCGACGGATGTTGGTAAAGCGGATTGGGTTCATAACATAGATTTTCCGGATTTTCCACCGTAAGCCAGGGTGGTAATAGATTGCTTCTACTATGCCGCGTGCCGCGGAAGGGGTGAGGACTTCATATGAAACCCTTTCGACTTTTAGCTCAGGCCTCGAGAGCAAAGCATAATTCCCCCATACTTCCAGCTGGATCATCTGCATCAACTCCTTTGCATTTCTATTTTCAGTTGTTTTTAATTTACATTTTTGCTATAGTTTCAATATACGCTACTTGGCACCAAATGTCAATCCTTTTATCATGTATACTTTTTGTTTGCTTTTCATCCGGTTTTCTTTTATAATAAGTTGCGTCGGCAGCTTATGCCGTGGATAGAAATAGTTGATTTTACTTTAGCGCACAAAAACGGCAGGGCAGGCTCCCTGCCGTTTTTGCTTTATGCAAACCAGGCTGCTCCCGTTTCAGCTTCCATAGCAAGGCCCGTGTTGTTATCGTAAAGGCTTCCGTCCGTTAATTCCCATATGCCTTCACTGATTTGGCAAACCGCCCCGGCATTCTCCAGCGTTTTCAGATGATCCGGGTAAACCGGAACACCATATTGCCCCAGTTGACGGAACAAAGTTTTGCTTACCTCTCCTGCACGCAATCGTGCAAGCAAATGTTCCCCTTTCCCTTGGGGAATGTATACGGTCACGGCAGGTGTTTCAATTAAGCGGAACCTCTCTGCCGCTGTTGCAAAGGGGAAAATGCGCCCTTCCATATCCTGCTCGAACCCTTGCAGAATTTGCTGTTCATCCAGTCTTTTATCTCCTTTTAAGGTACGGTAAAACAGAAAGTATGTTTCGATTGCTTCCAGAGATGCCAGATCTGCATATTTTTTCAGGACGCTTTGCGTTGCGGATACATTCTGTTCCAGCATGCGCGGTACATGCTGCCCTTCCAATGTGAAAATCTGTACCAAGCTCTGCTCCGCCGGGCGTCTTCCCTCTCGATTGCAGCGCCCCGCCGCCTGCAAAATGGAATCCAAACCTGCTTCCTCGCGGTACACAGCCGGGAAATCCACATCAACACCCGCTTCGATCAAAGAAGTTGATATCACACGGCAGGGCAGCCCATCTTTTAAGCGTTCCCGGATTTCCTGCAATAACTGTTTGCGATGGGCTGGGTATAGCAATGTTGTCAGGCAGTAGCTGCCCTCTTTGGGCAGGTTATTGTATAATTCCTGTGCTGTTTTTCTCCGGTTTACAATACACAGCACTTGTTCCTGCGCTGCCAGTTCTGCGCCAAGCTGGCTTTGTTCCAACTCTCCGCGCATTTTTAGCGTTGTACGCCGGAATGCCTGATATTGCTCTTTGGGATGTGGGCAAAGCTCCGTCATCTGCAGCCCAGGCGCCAGTTCATCAAACAAGGGCTGCAAAGCTGGTTGTGTGGCCGTGCAAAGCACCGCTGCTGCGCGGTAATGCTGTACCAGCTGCGCGATTGCCGCAACGCAGGGGCGCAAATAAGGAACCGGCAGGTTTTGTGCTTCGTCAAAAATGACCACGCTATTTGCAATGTTATGTAATTTACGGCATTGTGACGCATGGTTGCCGTAAAGTGATTCAAAGAATTGCACGGATGTGGTAACCACCACCGGAGCATCCCAGTTTTCCGCCGCCAATGCTTTGCGGTAGGCTGCCGGCTCATCATCTTCCTTGGCAGAGTAGTCCACCCCTGAATGGTGTTCCAAAACATTTTCTGCTCCTAATATTTCCGAAAACACATCCGCGGTCTGGTCAATAATGGATGTATAAGGGATCACATAAATAACCCGGTCCATATGGTTCTTTACAGCTAGCGAAAGCGCAAATGCCAATGACGCTACCGTTTTTCCCCCGCCTGTAGGAACGGTCAGGGAATAAAGGCCGCGCCGCCCTGTTTGCCCTGCCGTTGTACAGGCACTCAAAATTGAACTGCGGCGCTGATTCAAGGTTCCTTGGGGATGGCTCCATTTTGCGGTATATTGGTTCAACCTTTTCAGCAGTTCATCCATTGTCTGGCCTTGTCCGCGCGGTTTAGGGCTGCTCATAAAGTTTTCCGTATCCAGATAGTCCGCATCGACCAGGCAGGAATACAACATCCGGATATAAAATGCCTGTGTAAAACGATTTTCCTTCATCATTTCCGGCTGGGGCGGTATGGACGGCAGTTTAATCTCATTCGTCCATTGGGTATAGGGTTCAACGCTCTTTTTCAATCGCCCAAACATTGTCGCATCCTGCGCGGTATCGCTTCGGCCTCCTCCATCCGGCAGGCCGCTATGGTGTCCCGCAATAGCAAAAGCCAGTGGGATTTGACCATATCGGGCAGCCACCTGTGCACCAGCCGTTGAGTGATCCACTTTCTCTCCACCTTGCAGGCGCTTTTGAAACTTTGTACTATATTTACCAATATCATGCAGTAATCCAAGCCAAGTTCCCTGTTGCTGGGCATCAAAGGCTGCTGCAAATTGCCCACATAGGACTGCCGTTCCCTGCAAATGGTCCGCTACCGTTTGGACGCGGGTTCCGTCTTCACTGATATGAGCCAGCATCTTTTTCTCCTGGTGCATAATCAAACTCCCTTCTGTTTTGCTTTTCTCTATTATAGCAGATCACTCATCCCATAATTCGGACTTTCACTCCAGTTCTGCAATCTTTGTCATACTATCCAAATTTATCCATGTAGAATTGTTAGCTATTCCCATTAGCAGATATTTTTGATAAAATAAGATATTATAGGGTTTGTGAATTCACTTTCTTATATTGCTTCTTCATCTTACCGAAAAATCATTTACGCAAGGAGTGAAAAACCATGAAAAGGAAGTTATTCTCATTTTCCGCCAGTGTTATCACCGCAATAATGCTTACCGCTTGTGCTGCAGCGCCAGAAAATAAACCTGCTTCCTCCGCTGCTCTTTCCCCGACCAGTGAAGCTGTTGCCACAGCTATACCATCCACTAGCAATGCCAACTGGAAGTTACCGCCGCAATATGATTTTGACGAGATGATTCCTCTCTTCTCCCGCGAAACCCACACTGCCGGTTACGCCGCTGCCCGAAATCTGTACGCTGTGCGCAAGGGCGAACGCTGGAGCCTGTTTAATGCTGCCAACTGTAATGCTTTTCTGGAAGCTTTGTCAGAAAGCATCCCGTACCTGTATGGTGAGCAGGAGCTCTCCATTGGGGTAGATGATACATACGATTACCAGAAGCTGAATGCCTTGGAAGAACAGATTAACCAGGAGCTGGTTGCCCAACAAATGCCTTTTACAACCATGCTGGGCGGGCACGGCGGGTATGGCATCCAGTGGATTTTAGGTGACAGCCAGATTTACCGTTCTGCTATTGGTGTCTATACATTTAGTGGCACACCCATCGAACAGGTGTATGCTCCTGATTTGGTTGGCATCCAGCAAGGCATTTGGGATGATGAATATGCCGGTTATCTTGTTGACAATTCTGCACCTTTTGCCGTTGCGGATAAAAACGGTACAATTTTAACCGATTTCGACTACCAGGATGCCTGCATGGCCGGTGAATCTTTAATCGCGGTAAAGGATGCAGCCGGTAACTGGGGATATTGCGACCAAAGCGGTGCTTTAGTAATCCCCTGCATTTATCAGCCGCAGATGAGTTTGTCCATCATGAACGAAACTGTTGAATATCCTTACGCAGACTTATCCGGCATGGTAGTTGTGAAAACCCGATCCGGACAAAAGCTGGTTCTGGATGTTTACGGCAATGAGATAATTCCCGCTGGGCAATATGAAGATTTAGCCCCCGCGCGCGATGGCTGCGTATGGGCAAAACAGAATGGCCTTTGGGGCTTACTGCAAGTACAGGATTACACCGAAAACAATGCCGACATTATTCTGCCGGATGGATGCGTTGCACCAGATGTAACGCTTAGCCGAATTGATAGCCTTTGTACCTACACCACTGCTGATCATGGGCTGGTTATGCGTAAAGGTCCCGGTACAAATTATGAAAAAATGGATAATATCCCCTACGGTATCATCGTATGGGAATGCGGCTATAGCAGCAATGTGCCTGACTGGGTTGTTGTATATTACAATGGGATTTATGGTTGGGTCAGTGATGAATACTTGGCTACCACTATTTATTCCACCAGTAAATAATAAATAAAAAAGCAGGTGTTCATGTAGAAACGATATCGTCCTCCACGTGAATACCTGCTTTTTATAGCTTCTTTTATTATATCTGTTCTGTGCCGCTATATGCATTTGAATGAAGTGCTCTGTTTGTTTGCTTTTTCACCTAAAAGAATCGCGTAGGAGGCTCTCTTAACTAAAGAGCCGCCCTCTCACACCACCGTGCGTACCGACCGGTACACAGCGGTTCAACCGCACAAGTGCAAGGACTCGTAGTAGCGCCTGAGGATACTAAAATATCCTGCTTCTGCGAGTCTTTCGTTTGCAATGGAACCTTTTAATACAGGACTACCGGCGATACGCCAATAACCCAGTCTGGAATTGCCCCTTTGAGTTTCATTACTCATCGATATAATCTTTATCGAACCACTCGCCTAGCGAGTGGTTTTAGACATACAAAAAAGCACCTTAGCTTACGCTAAAGTGCTCTTCCTGGTGACCCGTGCGGGAATCGAACCCACGTTAACGGCGTGAGAGGCCGCTGTCTT
>OGRS01001503.1_pt1 | contig 13401 bp, 13 predicted proteins | sample 1553561 | NCBI WGS metagenome assembly OGRS01 (sample SAMEA2580103, study PRJEB22360) | human gut metagenome | biome: human gut; feature: human-associated habitat; material: faeces | place: Denmark | collected 2008/2010
ATCGCCATGGGGCGCCCCGCGCCGGCGCCACCCGAAGCCGCATCCTCGGTCGTCACGCGGCCGTCGGCGAGCTCCTGGGCGACGAGGCGGCGGAAGCGCTCCTCGGTGAACTCCACGGGCACCGCGAAGACGACGAGATGGCTCGCATCGGCCACGCGCGAGCGGTTGAAGTCGAGCACGGCCGGCATCACGCGGGCCTTGCCTTCGTCCGTGCCCGTCACGAAGAAGTGCCAGGGCTGGGAGTTGACGGAGGACGGCGACAGGCGGAGAACCTCCATGAGGGCCGCGATGTCGCGGTCGCTGATCCTGCGGGCCGGATCGTAGTGTTTGGTCGTGTAGCGCGTGCGCACAAGCTCGACGATGTCCATGATGTTCACCTCTTTTGAAAAGTGCCGCAGGGAGGGGCTCCCGACGGTCTGTTTTCCATTCTATGACGAAAGTCGCCTCGCGCAGAGTCCCTGCAAGAAGCGGTTGCAATCGGCCGGAAGCATCAGTCCGAAAGGATGAGGCGGATGTGCAAAACGCGGCCCGTCCTGAACGGAGCCGCGTTTTTCGCGTGGTGTCGGGCGCCCTTACGCCTCGGCGGGCACGGGGCTGCGGGTAATCCTCACTCGCTCGATGCGGTGGCGCGAGACGTCGGTCACCTCGAAGACGAGGCCCGCCTCCTCAAGCCTGTCCCCCTTGGTGGGGAGACGGCCCATCCTGTCGAGGAGAAGGCCTGCGAGCGTCACGTACTCGCCGTCGACGCTCATCAGGCCGTCGACGCCGCAGGTCTGCTCGACGAGGAAGAGCTCGACGCTGCCCTCGGCGCTCCAGCCGCCTTCAACCGCCTCGATCGAGAGCCTGTCGCCCTCGTCGGGGAAGTCGCCCGCAATGGCCTCGAGGATGTCGTGGGAGGTGGTGAGGCCCTGGATCACGCCGAACTCGTCGGTGACGAGCACGAGCGAGGCCTGGGAGCTCTTGATGTCCTGCATGAGGCGGATGACGTTGATCGTCTCGGGCACGGTGAGCGGCTGGCGCTCGGAAGCGCAGCGCACGAGCGCCTCGGGCGAGGGCTCCATGCCGATGAGGTCCTTGGCCTTGACGACGCCGATCACGTTCTCGAGCGTGCCGTCGCAGACGGGGAAGCTGCTGTGCGGCATGTCCTGCACGCGCTTCATGTTCTCCTCGAAGCTGCGGCGGGAGTTGAGCCAGGCAATCTCGCTTCTCGGCGTCATGATGGTCTTGATGTTGCGGTCGGCGAGCGTGAGCACGCCCTCGACCATCTGGCGCTCCTCGCGCCCGAAGCTCTCGTGAACGACGCGGTCCTCGGTCGCCTCTTCATCATCCCTGCGCGGTTGGCGAGACATCAGGCGCACGATGGCGTCCGTCGTGCGCTCGCGGAACGGCACGCGGTCGAGGTTTCTCGAGGCATTGCGCGCGGCAAGCTGGTTGAAGAATTCGATGAGGATCGAGAAGGCGATCGCAGCGTAGAGATAGCCCTTCGGAATGTGGAAGCCGAGCCCCTCGGCGATGAGGCTGCAGCCGATCATCAGCAGGAACGAGAGGCAGAGCACCACCACCGTCGGATGACGGTTGACAAAGTCCGTGAGCGGACGGCTCGCGGCAATCATCACGATCATGGCGATCACGACGGCACTCATCATCACGTAGAGGTTGTCGACCATGCCGACGGCGGTGATGATGGAGTCGAGCGAGAAGACCGCGTCAAGAAGCAGGATCTGGGCGATGACGACCCAGAAGCCGGCCCTGCCGCTGCCGTGCTTTTCCGAGTGCGGCAACGCCTCGAGGCGCTCGTGCAGCTCGGTCGTGGCCTTGAAGAGCAGGAAGAGGCCGCCACCCAGAAGGATCAGGTCCCTGAACGAGAACGGGTGCCCCCAGACGGAGAAGACGGGGTCCGTGAGGGCCACGAGCCACGACATGATGGAGAGAAGGCCCAGACGCATCGCGAGCGCAAGTCCAAGGCCCACGTAGAGGGCCTTGTCCTGCTGTGAGGCGGGAAGCTTTTTCGCGATGATGGCAATGAAGACGAGATTGTCGATCCCGAGGACGATTTCAAGAACGACAAGCGTAAGAAGACCGACCCAGATGGTCGGATCAAGCAGAAATTCCATGTGCAATTGAGGGATTAAGCACCCGACCCGCGGATGCCCGGAGCGCGACCGCAGGCTTTCCTGATAGAGAAGCGCACGATGACGGACGCGTCCGATAAAATTACCATATTTTCATCGGTCGTCAGTCCCCCACAGCGACCTTATTCACGGCCCAGCAACATTCTGAAAAGATCTTCATGCCGCTTACCGAACGCCTGAGCAGCCGCGTGGCTGCCGAAGCCCTTGCCCTGGCAGGTTCCGAACCGAGGGGCGTCCCCGCCGTCATCGACACCAACGTCGTGCTCGACCTCATCTACTGGGAAGACCCACATTCTGAGGACTTGAGACGAGCCCTCGAGGAGGGACGCATCCATGCGCTGCGCTCGGGCGAGGCGGTCATGGAGCTTGCGGAAGTGCTCTCGCGCCCCGCGTTCACGGGCGACGAGGACGAGGCGGCGAGACTCGCAGCGCTCTGGTGCTCGATGAGCGTGCCCGTCGACGAGGAAAAGATCAGGGAGGCGGCCGACATCATCACGGTCCAGTGCAGGGACCCCCTTGACCAGAAGTTCTTCACGCTCACGCTTGCGGGCGGCGCAAAGCTTCTTGTGAGCAAAGACAAGCTCGTGCTCAAGGCCGGCCGCAAGATGAAGCGATACGGCGCCTGCGCCTTCCGTCCCGAAGAGACGGCGGCGAGGCTCGACGCGCTCAGCTGAGCGCGTACTTCGCCATGGCAATGACGTTGACGATGATCCAGAGGGCCACCATGGCGAAGGCGACGTAAAGCGCACCGCGCATGAACTTTCGCAACATGTACGACTCCAAAAAAACAGAGGAAGAAAAAGGCCGATCATTTTAGCCGTTTCCACTCCGTCTGAGAAGCCCCCGTTTCGTGTCCCCCAATCCCGTCGGAACCACCTAGAGAATACACCTTAGCCTGTGCCGCAGGCCATCCGCCGAGTCTCCCTAACCGACTTGACGCGCATCAACGAACCACGAAATCGTCCGAAACGATACGAAATTCCACCAGCGCCACACGCACAGGCGTTTCCCCCGAATCTAGGCAGAATGCCCATCCCCTGAATACGTCCCGGGGCATCCCGCGATTCCCGAACCAATTCATAGAATGAAGGCTCGGGTTCCGCCTGAGAACCCGGGACCGGGCGAATCATTATTCTTCAACCGCTTGTCCGCAGGATCGTTTCCAAGTGCCCGCATCCTGCCTCCCCGGTCAGAATCATAAGGCCCAGATTCGGACAAACTCCGCCCGAAGACTGCCCCACTTTTCAAGCAAAAACCGGAGTCATCACCGTGGATCAGACCACTCAAATCATTCAGAGCATCAACAGCCTGCTCTGGGGCATGTACGGCCTCATTCCGCTGCTCGTCGGCACGGGCCTGTACTTCACCTTCAAGCTTCGATTCGTTCAGATCAAGCGCTTCGTCATGGCCGTCAAGCACGTCTTCGGCGGCATCACGCTCTTCGGCCGCAAGGCCGACAAGGACGGCATGTCCTCCTTCCAGTCGCTCGCGACGGCCATCTCGGCCCAGGTGGGCACGGGCAACCTCGCCGGCGTGGCCACCGCCATCGCCATGGGCGGTCCGGGCGCCATCTTCTGGATGTGGATCGCCGCCTTCTTCGGCATGGCGACCATCTTCTCCGAAGCCGTCCTCGCCCAGCTCTACCGCACCCGCGACGCTCACGGCCACCTGACCGGCGGCCCGGCCTACTACATCAGCCAGGGTCTCGGCAGCAAGACGCTCGCCGCCTTCTTCTCGGTCGCGATCATCATCGCGCTCGGCTTCGTGGGCAACATGGTGCAGGCCAACTCGATCGCCGGCGCCTTCTACACGGCCTTCAACGTCCCGACCTGGGTCACCGGCATCTTCACCTTCATCATCGCCGGCTTCATCTTCATCGGCGGCATCCGTCGCATCGCCTCGTTCGCCGAAAAGATGGTCCCGATCATGGCCCTCATCTACGTCATCGGCTCGCTCACCATCATCTTCACGAACCTCGAAGGCGTGATGCATGCCCTTGAAATGATCTTCGTGGGCGCCTTCGACCCGATGGCCGCCACCGGCGGCGTCATCGGCGCGGGCATCAAGGAAGCCATCCGCTACGGCGTCGCCCGCGGCCTCTTCTCGAACGAAGCCGGCATGGGCTCGACCCCGCACGCCCACGCCGTGGCCCGCGTCAAGCACCCCGCCGAACAGGGGCTCGCCGCCATCATCGGCCTCTTCATCGACACGTTCATCGTCGTAAACATGACCGCCTTCGTGATCCTCTGCACGGGTGCGCTTGACGGCACGACAACAGGCATCGCGCTCACCCAGAAGGCCTTCACGCTCGGTCTGGGCACGATCGGCAACGGCTTCGTCGCGGTCTGCCTGCTCTTCTTCGCCTTCACGACCATCGTCGGCTGGTACTTCTTCGCCGAGCAGAACGTCAAGTACCTCGTCGGCGTGCGCTACGTCTCGATCTACCGCGTGCTCGTCCTCGCCTTCATCATGGCCGGCTCCTTCCTCCACGTCACCCTCGTGTGGGAGCTCGCCGACCTTTTCAACGGCCTGATGGCGATCCCGAACATCATCGCCCTGATCGGTCTGTCGAAGGTCGTGGGCCGCGCGCTCGAAGACTACGAGAAGAAGTTCCTCGCAGGCGAAACGCCCGAATTCGGCGAACTCGCCCCGGTCCCCGCCGACATCCCGCGCTACAACGGCGTCCCGGCCCAGGACCCCGCGCTCGAACCCAAGCCGCAGCATCACCGTCGCCTTGGCGGCCTGCGCAACCGCTTCCGCCGTCGTCCGCACAATGCGCAGGAAAACGACGCGTAAGCACGGCCCTCACCCAGACCTGAACCCCGCGCTTAGAAAAAGGACCCGCTTCGACGTTCGAAGCGGGTCCCGTTCATTCGCTTGACGGAAAGGACTTACTTGTCCTCGACCGGTTTGGATTCTGCCGACTTGGCAGGCGCCTGACTGCTCTGGCCCTTGGAACCGATGCTCTCAAGCGCCGTGCCGACGTGGTTGGCACCCTTCTTGAGGTCGGTGCCGAAACCGGCGACAGTGTTGCATCCGGCAAGCGCAACGGCGCCGCAGATCATCATGGCGGCAAGCATGATCTTCTTCATATTTACTCCTTGAAAGCGCCGCACCCGCGGCGGCCATGCGTTCAGTTTAGCCCAGCCGCAACGCTCGCGTTCGAACCTCGTACGCCTTGAGACAGTTTGTCCGCGGCGCCCGTCTCTTCCTGCCCATCTTCCTCGAGAAGACCAGCCGCCTCAATCGAACTCATCTTCTTCTGCATCACGTTCTGCCGCGTCTTCATCGCATCGAGGCTCGACTGCGCCTCGGAGAACTTCTTCTGCACCTTCGCGAAGCCCTCGGCAAACTGCAGGAACTCACCCTTGACCTCGCCGAGCACCTTCCAGACCTCGCTCGAACGCTCCTGAAGCGCAAGAGTCACAAAGCCCATCTGCAGGCTGTTGACGAGCGCCGATACGACCGTCGGCCCCGCGGGCGTGATCCGCCAGTCGCGCTGAAGCTTCTCGAAGAGCCCCGGAATCCTGATCACCTCCGCATAAAGTCCCTCGCTCGGCAGGTACATCACGGCGAACTCCGTCGTGTAGGGCGGCCTGACGTACTTGTCATGAATCGACTTTGCCTGCACAAGGACGGCCCTCTCAAGCGCCACCCTCGCTTGGGCGGCCGCAGCCACATCCGCCCTCGACTCGGCATCAAGCAGGCGTGCATAGTCCTCGACAGGGAACTTCGAGTCCATAGGGAGCCAACAGGGGCCGTCTCCCGAAGCGCCCGGCATCCTCACCGCAAAGTCCACCGCCTCCCGGCTGCCCGGCACGACCCTCACCTGGGCGCCGTACTGCGCTGGCGTGAGGATGTTGGCGAGGATGGCGGCGAGCTGCGTCTCGCCGAAGGTGCCGCGGGTCTTCACGTTTGCGAGGATGCCCTTGAGGTCCCTGACGCTCTCGGCCATCGTACGCATCTCGCCCAGCCCCGTCTGCACGAGGCCGAGCTTCTCGTCCACGGTCCTGAAGCTCGCCGTAAGGCGCTCGGAGAGCGTGCGATCGAGCTTTTCCTGAACCGTCGCACGCATCTCCTCGAGGCGGGCCTCGTTGCCTGCGCGCACCTTCTCAAGGCTGGCGTCCACGCTCGTGCGGATCTCGGAGAACTTGGACTCGAGCTTGGCGCCGAGCGCTTCGCTCGCCGATGCATTCGTCTCGATGATCTTCGCGAAGCGCGCGTCCACCAGCCCCTGCAGCTCAAGGAGCTGGCGGTTCATCACCTCGCGCGTCTCGGCAAGCGACTGTCTGGCCGTCTCGTTGAGCGTACGCACCTCGGCCGCGCTCCTGTTCTGCTGCTCGGTGAGGTAGCCGGTCAGCCCCGCCAGCGTCTGCGAGACGCCGCGCTCGACGTTGAGGACCGCCTGTTGCACCTCCTGGCGCTCGCTCCTCACCCCCGTGAGGATCGCCTCAATCATCTCGTCCTGCTCGTCGCGCCGCAGGTTCTCCGAAGTCTGGATCTTCAAAAGGCGCATTTCGAGCACGAGCCAGACCACAGCGGCGGCGAGAAAGGCGCACAGGCCCGTAAGTATCAGAAGAAGCGTGTCGGTCGTCATGTCGGCATCCAGAAAAAATGCAGGGGCGCTCGCCCCGTTCGGAACGCTATCTTAGCCGAGCCTGCGAAAAGACTCATGCCTCGCACGACGCGTGCCGAGAATGCAAAAAGGCCTCCGCCTCCCGAAGGAGGAAGAGGCCCTGAATCAAGCCCTTGAGAGCGGATTACTTGGCGGTCGGGACCTTGCTGGCCACGCCTTCAACGAAGTACATCATCTGCTGGAGTTCTTCGTCGGTGGCGACCTTGCCTTCCGGAATCATGACCTTGCCTTCATTGCTGACAACCGGACCTGTGAACGGATGGAACTCGCCCTTTTCAAGCTTGGCGTAGGTGGCCTTGATGCGGGAGGCGACGTTTTCCGGAGCCTTCGGGGTCATGTCGGCAAGCTCAATCATGTGGACGTTCGCGCCGCCCCAAACCGGGGTGTTGTCCCACTTGCCGTCAAGCACCTTCTGGATTTCGTTCGTGTAGTACTCCTCCCAGCGGTGCACGACGCCGCCGAGAAGCATCGTCGGAGCAGCCTTGTGCATGGCGGAGTTGTAGGAGATGACCGGAACCTTGGCTTCTTCGCAGGTGGAGGCGACGGCCGTGGAGTTCGTGTGATGCGTGATCACGTCGGCCTTCATGCCGATGAGGGCCTTCGTGGCGTCGGCTTCCTTGCCCGGATCGTACCAAGAGGACGTCCAGACGACGCGGACCTCGATGTTCGGGTTCACGGCGCGGGCGCCGAGCGTGTAGGCGTTGATGCCTTGGAACACTTCGGGAATCGGAAGGGCGGCGACGTAGCCGAGGATGTTGGTCTTCGTCGTGGCGGCGGCGAGCATGCCGGCGAGGTAGCGGCCTTCATAGAAGCGGGCCGTGTAGTTCTTGACGTTCTTGCTCGTCTTGTAGCCCGTGGCGTGCTCGAAGTAGACGTTCGGGAACTGCTTGGCGACCTTCATGACGGAGTTCATGTAGCCGAACGACGTTGCGAAGATGATCTTGTTGCCCTGCTGGGCGAGGTCGCGGATGACGCGCTGGGCGTCGGCATTTTCAGGGATGTTCTCGATCCAGGTCACCTTGATCTTGTCGCCGAACTTCTCTTCGACGAACTTGCGGGCGATGTCATGCTGGGAGGACCAGCCTTCCTCGTTGGCCGGGCTGACGTAGACGAAGGCGACCTTCAGCGGCTCGTCCTTGGCGAAGACGGCGACCGGGGCGGCGTTGAGCGCGACGGCGGTGGCGCCGGCGAGGCAGAGCTTGAAGGCAGTACGTTTTTGCATGGATGAATTCTCCTGAAGACAGAAGTAAAAGAATCAATGGCTAGTTTAGCCAAGAAGGCAGGACATGCCTACCTTCTCGCCAGGTGAAATTCTTAGCTGCGCGGCGCGAACGGCTTGCCGAGCGAGGCGGGCACGTTGAGGCGGATCCAGGCGGGATTGCGGCTGATGAGAACCAGCACGAGAATCGTCGCGATGTACGGCGTCATGGCCATGAACTGCGGCGCGATGTCGATGCCCATGCCCTGAACCGCGAACTGAAGCATCGTGACGCCGCCGAAGAGGTAGGCGCCGACGAGCACGCGCGCGGGACGCCAGGTAGCGAACGTGACGAGCGCAAGTGCGATCCAGCCTCGGCCCGCAACCATGCCCTCGACCCAGAGCGGCGTGTAGACGAGCGAGAGGTAGGCGCCCGCAAGCCCCGCCATCATGGCACCGAAGAGCACGGCCCAGAAGCGGATGAGGCGCACGGGATAGCCGAGCGCGAATGCAGATTCGGGAGACTCGCCGACGGCTCGGAGAATGAGGCCGGGACGAGACTTGAAGAGGAAGTACCAGACGCCCGCGATCATCGCAAGCGCGGCATAGGCGAGCCAGTGCTGGGAGAAGAACGCCTCGCCGAGGAACGGAATGCCCTCGAGGCCCGGAATGCCGAGCGGAGCGCGGCCGGGAAGCGCGGCGCCCTGCAGGGACTGGCCGAGGAAGGCCGAGAGCCCCGTGCCGAAGAGCGTGAGCGCAAGACCTGCGGCGTACTGGTTGGCGCGAAGGCCGATCGTGAAGAACGCAAAGAGCAGGCCGAGCAGAAGGCCTACGCCCATGCCCGCGAGAAAGCCGAGCTCGAAGCTGCCCGTGGCATGCGTCACCGCAAAGCCCGAAACGGCGCCCATGAGCATGATGCCCTCAATGCCGAGGTTGAGCACGCCCGACTTCTCATGAATGATGATGCCGACGGCGGCGATGAGAAGGGGCGTCCCCGCGTTGAGCGTGGAGGAAATGATCGATGCGGCGAGACTCATCAGGCAGCCTCCTTCTTGAAGCCGATCCACTTGAACTGATAGAAGATCATCGTATCGCAGGCGAGTATAAAGAAGAGAAGAAGGCCCTGGTAGACGCCCGTGATCGAGGACGGAAGGCCGAGGCGGCTCTGCGCGAGCTCGCCGCCTAGATAGAAGAGCGCCATGATGAACGCGGCGGGCACGCAGCCCAGCGGCGTCAGGCGCCCCACGAAGGCGACGATGATAGCTGCGAAGCCATACCCCGGAGAGATGGTCGGGGTGAGCTGGCCGAGCGGACCCGCGGCCTCGATGCCGCCGGCAAGCCCCGCGAGGGCGCCGCAGATGAGCATCGAGATCCAGATCAGGTGACCCGGACGGTAGCCTGCATAACGGGCGGCGAGCGGCGCCATGCCGGAGATCTTGAACTCCATGCCGATCTCCATCTTGTCCATGAGGACCCAGATGCCGAGCGCGGCGATGACGGCCATCAGGGCGCCGGCGTGCAGGCGGGTGCCCTCGAGGATGACGGGCAGGAGCGCGCCGCTTTCAAAGAGCGCGGTCTGCGGGAAGCCGAAGCCGTCGGGATCGCGAAGCGGCCCTTGGACGGCCCAGGAGAGCAGGAACTGCGCCACGTAGACGAGCATGAGCGAGACAAGAATCTCGTTGGCGTGGAACTTGTGGCGAAGAAGCGCCGTGATCGCGCCCCAGAGAGCGCCGCCGAGCGCAGAGGCCAGCATGACGAGGACGACGAACCAGGGGCCCGTCGTGTCGTTGCACATCAGGGCGACCGCGCCGCCCGCAATGGCGCCCGCAACGAGCTGGCCCTCGGCGCCGATGTTCCAGACGTTGGCGCGGAAGCACACCACGAGGCCCACGGAGCAGAGCAGCAACGGCGTCATCTTGACGCACACCTCGGCCCAGCCGCTCAGGCTGTCGAGCGGAGAGATGAAGAAGGTGACGAGGGCCTCGACGGGATCCTTGCCGAGCGCGGCGAAGATCACGGCGCCCGCGACGACCGTGAGCAGGAGTGCAAGCGCGGGCGACAGCCAGCGCAGGCTGCGGGCGGGCTCCTGACGCGAGGTCATGGCAATGGGGAAATTCATGCTTCGCCTCCTTCATGACCGGACGCGCCGGCGGGGCCGTCGGGCCAGAGACCGGACATCCAGCGACCGACGATTTCAATGTTCATTTCAGACTTGGGAACGGCGGGAGAGAGATGACCGCGGTACATGACCGCGATGCGGTCGCAGATCTCGAAGAGTTCGTCGACTTCCTCGGAAACGACGAGCACGGCCGCGCCGTCCTCGCGCAAGCGCATCAGCGCGTTGCGGATCGTGGCGGCGGCGCCGACGTCGACGCCCCAGGTGGGCTGATTGACGATGAGCACGCCCGGATTCTGAAGAATCTCGCGGCCCATGATGAACTTCTGCAGATTGCCGCCCGAGAGGCCGCCCGCATGCTTCTGCGGGGACGGGGTCTTCACGTGGAAGCGCTCGATGATCTTCTCCGTGAAGCGCAGGGCCTTCTCCTCGAGAATGAAGCCGTGCTTCACGAGGTCGTCGCCCGTGAGATAGGTGTTCGTCTGGAGCGAGATTTCGGGCACGGCGGCGTGGCCGAGGCGCTGCTCGGGCACGTAGCGTAGGCCGAGGCGGCGGCGGTCACGGGTGCCGAGGCTGCCGACGGGCTTGCCGAAGAGCATGACGCCCTCGTCGGCGACGGGGGCCTCGCCCGCAGCGACCGCCATCAGGCGCGCCTGACCGTTGCCCGAGATGCCGGCGACGCCGACGATCTCGCCCTTGCGCACGGCCACGGAGACGTTCTCGATGCCGCACACGCGCAGCGAGCCTGGATAGCTGACATCCTTCATCTCGAAGACCACTTCGCCCGGCGTGCCCGAGGCCTCGCGGATCGCGGGCGGCTCGGCGCCGATCATCAGACGGGCAAGCGACGCCTCGGTCTCGGCCTTCGGATTGACGGACGAGACGATCCTGCCCGCACGCAGCACGACGCAGCGGTCGGCGAGCTCGCGGATTTCGTCAAGCTTGTGGGAGATGAAGAGAATGGAGACGCCTTCCTCAGCCAGACGGTGGAGCGTCACGAAGAGCTTCCTGACGGCCTGGGGCACGAGCACCGAGGTGGGCTCATCAAGAATGAGGAGCTTGGGATTCGTCATCAGGGCGCGGATGATCTCCACGCGCTGGCGCTCACCCATCGAGAGCTCGTAGACGACCGCAGCGGGATCCACCTCAAGGCCGTACTTCTCGCCGAGCGTCTTCACCTCCTCGGAGATTTCGGCCGTGGAGCGGCCGGGCGGAAGCCCGAGGGCCACGTTCTCGGCCACCGTCAGCGTGTCGAAAAGCGCGAAGTGCTGGTGCACCATCGCAATGCCGCTCGCACGCGCTTCGGCAGGACTCGATACGTCGAGGGGCCTGCCGTCGAACTCGAGGCTCCCCCCGCCGGGGGGCCCCGCGCCCTAGATGTGTCTGCCGAGCCGTAGATGATCTTCATGAGGGTGGACTTGCCGGCGCCGTTCTCTCCGAGGACGGCGAGCACTTCACCGGGCGCGATATCCATGTTGATGCCGTCGTTGGCAACGATCCCCGGGTACCGCTTGGTGATATTTTTCAGGCTGAGACGTGGATGCATGCTGAGGCAGGACGCAGGGTCGGGCGTCCGTGTCAAAAACTTGTTCGGTCCGGCCCCGCCGCCGCAAGGCGGGCGACCCCGGATTTAAACACGTAATTTTATCGTTCCGCAGACACGTTGTCTAACATCAAGCACCCCTTATAAAGTCGAGCCGAGAAAGCCCGCGGTTTTAACCGCCGGGCTGATAGGCGCTCAAACCCTCTTCGCACAAACTCGTGCGAAGCATGCGTTCTCGAAAGGACGGCGTAGGATTGAAGTCATGAAAGCCAACATCGCCTACAAGTTCGAACTGATGCCTACCCGGGAGCAGAAGCGAATCTTCGCTCAAGCTGCCGGGTGTCGGCGTTTCGTGTGGAACAAGGCGATAGAACTGCAGAAGCGGTGCCTTGAACAAGAGGTTCCTTTTCTCAAGTACACGGAGTTGGCCGGACGGTTGGTGCTGTGGAAAAAGGAAGACGACATGTTGTGGTTGCTGGAAGCGCCTTCTCAGGCACTTCAACAGTGCCTGATGGACGCGTCTGCTGCAATCCAAGCGTTCAAGGCTAAGAAAAAAGGGCTTCCCAAAGTTCCAAGCTCGGGGCGACGGGGATTCCTTCCGCATTCCGCAAGTTCGCCCGACGGATTGGGATGAGGCCAACGGTCGAGTCCGCATCCCGAAGGCAGGTTTCGTGCGATTCAGAAAGTCGCGTCCGATTCAAGGCTAGATCAAGCAGATGACGGTTTCCGTCGAATGCGGGCATTGGTTTGTCTCGGTCGTGACGGAGATGGATTTCGCCAACGACGGTCCGCGTCGTCCCGGCGAGGTCGGCATTGATCTGGGCATTGCCCAGACGGTGACGCTCTCGGACGGGACGGTGTTCCAGCTCGATGTCGAATCCATCAAGAAGCACGAAAAGCAAATCGCCGTACTTCAGCGCCAGCTCTGCCGCAACAAGGAAGCTCGTCAAAAGCTTGCCAAGTTGGGCAAGGCAAACCCGTTCGACAAGCGGGAGCCCAGCCGCAAGCGCAGAAGACTGAAGGCGAAGATTCAGAATCACCATCGTTGTATCCGCAACATTCGTCGGGACTTCATGCTTAAGACGGCTCACACCATCGCACAGAATTACGGAGGGGTGGCCATGGAAGATCTGAAGCTGAAGAACATGACGAAGTCGGCCAAAGGCACGGTTGAGGAGCCTGGCAAAAACGTGAGGCAGAAGACGGGCTTGAACCGGTCTCTGGCGCGCGTTGCGCCCTACGCGATGAGAATGGCCATCCACTGGGCTGTATTCAAGGCCAATGGACGACTCATTCTCGTCGATCCGAAATACACGAGCCAGACCTGCCCAATCTGCGGATGCACGAGTTCGTCAAATCGACCTTCGCAGGCGCATTTCGGTTGTCAGAAATGCGGGTACACCGCGAATGCCGACGTCGTGGGGGCAACCAATGTCCTCAAGAAGAGCCGGACAGGCTCAGTTCGCCCGTGTAGTGAGCTTGGCAACAAGACAGCAACGGGAACCGTCCTTTTCGTCGCGTCTTGACGCGAAGTGAAGAGGAATCCCGCGTATTTATACGCCGGGAGGATGTCAATTCCGTTCATCCGCCTCCCATGGAGCCTCCGAAAACGGATTGGACGCCCAAAACGCAGAAACATTTTGTTGCATATGCGATTTTGCATTTTCCCAAAACCTCTGTATCATTCAAATCCTCGAGTGCGGTAGTAGCTCAGTTGGATAGAGTATCTGGCTACGAACCAGAGGGTCGTGGGTTCGAATCCTGCCTACCGCACCA
>OGRS01001508.1_pt1 | contig 13362 bp, 14 predicted proteins | sample 1553561 | NCBI WGS metagenome assembly OGRS01 (sample SAMEA2580103, study PRJEB22360) | human gut metagenome | biome: human gut; feature: human-associated habitat; material: faeces | place: Denmark | collected 2008/2010
TTCGTATTCAAATCGGAAAACGCCAAGTAGTCTCGATATTGGCCACACCGTCACCTGCACTTTTGCCGCACGAGATATCCGCTGTACTTCGCGAGTTCAAAAATGGATACGAAAAAGCTCAACTAAAGGCAATGCACAAGTGATTTGGCAGCTCGAGTCATCTCGAGGCGGTAAGGTGAACTTGGAAAAGGACAAACCTTTGGATAACCGGGGGCTTCGCGAATTGCGGTAAGTTTTCCGGCCATGCGCTCATTTCAACCCAGCTACATCATCTTCCCCTGGTAATGCCCGTGCACAAGCGCGGGCATTACCTTCCGCAACAAACGCGCTCGGTTCAATCATAGGTAGTTGACGCCTTATACTATGCGCCGTATAGTATCTGTCGAAGGGAGGTATCATGGATGCTCAGATGAAACGCGGCTTCCTCGAGATATGCGTGCTCGCGTCGCTCCAGGGACGGGACTCCTACGGCTATCAGATCGTAAAGGACGTGCCCGACATCCTGGGCCTCACCGAGTCGACGCTCTACCCGCTACTCAAGCGCCTCGAGAAGGCCGAGTGCCTGACCGCCTACTCCGTGGAGCACAACGGGCGACTGCGAAAGTACTACCGACTCACGCCGACCGGCGAGGAGCGCATCGCCGAATTCCTATCCGAGCAGGCGGACATCATGTCGATCTATGACTTTGCAAAGCGAGGTGCACAACGATGACCAAGCAGGAATTCCTATCCGAACTCGAACGGGCGCTGGGCAAGCTGCCGCACGCCGAAGTCGAGCAGGCGCTCGCGTTCTACGACGAGGCCATCAGCGACCGCATGGAAGACGGCCTTTCCGAGGCCGAAGCGGTGGCCGACCTGGGTCCGATCGACGAGATCGCGGCGCAGATCGCCGCGGAGACCCCGCCCATCCCTCGCGCCATCGCCCGCGCGAACCCCGGCAGCCGCACCCTCAACATCGTGCTGCTCGCCGTGTTCTCTCCCATCTGGATACCCATCGTGCTCGCGCTCGCGGCGGCCGCGCTCGCCGTGTACGTCGCGATTTGGGCGGTCATCGCCGCGTTGTGGGCCGTCGACGCGGTCCTCGTGCTCATGCCCTTCGCGGGGCTTGCCGCCCTTGCCTCGACCGTGGGCGGCGGGATGCCGCTGCCCGGCGTGTTCGTATTTGGGCTCTCGCTCGTGTCGAGCGGCTTCGGGCTCGTCGCCTCCTTCGCCGTGTTCTGGGCCAGCAAGCTGCTCTTCCAGGCAACGCGTACCTTCGCGCGCTGGATCGCGAGCCTGTTCGTGCGCGTATCCGGCAAAGACGATGGCGGTGAGACGCCCAATCGGGTGAAGACCGACGGCACCCCGAACACGCCCGACCATGCCGAGAACACTCCCTCCAACCACGCCACCCTCCCGGAAGGAGGCGCCCGCAATGCGTAAGGCTCCCAAAATCATGCTCATCACCGCCGCGGCGCTCATCGGGACCGGCACCGTGCTCTCGTGCGGCGCGTGGGCGGTGGCCGGATTCGATACAGCCCGCTTGTCCACCGTGAACTACGACTGGCATCAAACGGTGAGCGCGCTCGAGGACGAAGCAACCTCGCCGCACAAGAGCATCGTCATCACGTCAGAATTCGAGAACGTCCTCCTCGAACCCGCCGACGGCGATGCCATAGAGCTCGAGTACTGGACGGGAAACTGCCAGAGCGTCTCCGTCGAGGACGCGGACGGCGTGCTCAAGATCGACGTCGACTCGCAGCCCATGGAGGGCGTCATGATCGACCTCTCCCCTGCTGAGGCCGGCGGCGTCGACGACACTACGACCGTGGTGCGCGTGCCAGCCTCGTTCACCGGTGAGATCGAGGTGCACTCCGATTCGGGCGATGTCGTTGCGACTAACGTGCACGGGCTCGCCGGGCTGCGAGCTTCCAACAGTAACGGGGACGTCGTGGCGAAGAATGTCTCCGCCGCCAAGCTCGACGCGATAAACGAGAACGGCGACACCCTGCTCTCCGGCGTCGAAGCCGAGGCGGTCCTCGCGACCAACTTCAACGGCGACATCTCGCTTGGAGGTGCTGCGGCACGCAAGGCCCAGGTCGTAAACGAAAACGGCGACATCATGCTGGTGGACATGGCGCTGCAGGATGACCTACTGTGCGAATCCGTGAACGGGGACATCTCGGCGCAGAGGCTCGACATTACCGCGAGTCGAATTGAGAGTGCGAACGGGGACATCTACCTGTCATATCTGGGGGCAGAGAACTCCTATCATATCGACGCCCACACCACCCAGGGAGACATCGTGGCACCGCGGGGTGCCGACGATGCGGCGCGCACCATCGGCGTCACCAGCAGCCTGGGCGACATCCAGATCAACTTCACCTCGAACTAGGAATCACCCCTCACCTCAATTTAGGGACTGTCCCTAAATTGAGGTGGTGATACCGACCGGGAACAGCGCCAGGACTTAGCGCGCGCACACGACCTCGGCGAAGGTGCGGTGACCCATCAGGGTGACGTCCATGCGCCCGTAAAACCAGAGCGTCCCGACCAGCTGTTTGTTTAACCATGTGAGCCCCCTTCGGTGTGAAATTTGATTGAAGAGCTGTAAAGTGCTCTCGAGACCGGTGCACCCCACCATCGATGAGAGGCAACCCATGAAACTCCAACAACTCAGATACATCGTCGAGGTGGCCTCGTGCGGCAGCGTCACCGAGGCGGCACGGCGCCTGTTCGTGTCGCAGCCGAGCGTGACAGCCGCCGTGCGCGACCTGGAGCGCGAGATGGGGATCACCGTGTTCGACCGGACGAGCAAGGGCATGGTGACCACCACCGAGGGCCAGACGTTCCTCGGCTATGCCCGTCAAGTGCTCGAACAGGCGGACCTGCTCGAGGAGCGCTACAAACGCGACACCGAACCCGTGCCCCGCTTCGCTGTCTCCTGCCAGCACTACTCGTTCGCTGTGAATGCCTTCGTCGACGTGATCCGCGCATACGACGCCGCGCGCTACGAGTTCACCCTGCGCGAGGAGCAGACGCACGAGATCATCGAGGACGTCGCCCATATGAAGAGCGAACTCGGCGTGATTTACCTATCTGATGCCAATCGCGACGTGATCGGCCGCATGCTGCGTGCCGAGGAGCTCGAATTCAAGCCCTTGTTCTCATGCGCCGCGCACGTGTTCCTCTCCTCGACCCATCCCCTGTCGGAACGTGCCTCGGTCACGCTCGAGGATCTTGCAGACTATCCGTACCTCTCCTACGAGCAGGGGGATTTCAACTCGTTCTACTTCTCCGAGGAACCGCTGTCCACGCTCGGCCGCTCCAAGAACATTCGCGTGCGCGACCGCGCGACCCTGTTCAACCTGCTCATAGGCCTCGATGGTTACACGGTGTGCTCGGGTGTGATCTCGCACGAGCTCAACGGCGAGGACATCATCGCCGTCCCACTCGAGGTCGACGACCGCATGGAAGTCGGCATCGTCACGCGACGCGACACCCACCTCTCCCGCTATGGGAAGGCGTTCGTCGAGGCTATCCGGACTCATATCCCGTGATGACCATGGGATCGAAAGCCTTCGTTACCCACCTATCTCCATAGGTTTTTCCTATCGATATTGGATTGTTTTAAGTATTTCCCAATCGGATGCGCGTCCCGCATACTCCTTTCATCAGATATCGCATCTATCGAAAGGAACCTATCATGGCCGCCATCGCACCCACCCGATTCGACGTCGTCGGCAGCTTCCTGCGCCCGGAGGCGCTCAAGGAGGCCCGAGCCGCACACGCCGCGGGGACGCTCGACGACGCCGGGCTCGCCCGCGTCGAGGACGCCTGCATCACCGAGCTCGTCGCCAAGCAGAAGGACGCCGGTCTGCCGCTGCTCACCGACGGAGAGTTCCGCCGCTCCTACTGGCACCTCGACTTCATGTGGGGACTCGGCGGGATTGAGCACGTGGAGCTCGACCACGGCTATTTCTTCGTGGGCGAGGAGACCACGCACGGCTCGGCCGTCCTCACGGGCAAGATCTCCGGTGAGAACCACCCCTTCGTCGAGCACTTCAAGTTCGTTCAGGCGCTCGAGGAGCCTGGGCACACGGCTAAGCAGACCATCCCCGCCCCCGCCCAGCTCCTGCTCGAGCTTTACCGTGACGAGGCGGCGGCCGAGCGCACGCACAGCTTCTACCCGAACGAGGACGAGCTGCTCGAGGACATCGGCGCCGCGTACCGCACCGTGATCGCCGAACTTTACGCCGCGGGCTGCCGCAACCTGCAGCTCGACGACTGCACCTGGGGCGCGCTCGTTGACGAGCACTTCCAGGCGGGCATCCGCGCCGCCGGCTCCACGCCCGAGGCCGAGGCCGAGAAGTACCTGCGCGTGAACAACCTCGCGCTCGAGGGACGCCCCGCCGACATGGCCGTCACCACGCACGTGTGCCGCGGCAACTATCACTCCACCCACGCCTCGAGTGGCCCGTACGACCTGGTGGCCCCCATCCTGTTCGCGCGCGAGAACGTCGACGCCTTCTACCTGGAGTTCGACGACGAGCGCTCCGGCGGCTTCGAGCCGCTCACGCACGTGGCGCCGGGCAAGAAGGTCGTCCTCGGACTGGTGACCACCAAGCGCCCTGAGTTGGAGGACCGCGACGCCGTGATCGCGCGCATCCACGAGGCCGCGCGCTTCGTCCCGCTCGAGGACCTCTGCCTCTCCCCACAGTGCGGCTTTGCCAGCTGCGAGATCGGCAACAAGCTCACCGAGGACGAGCAGTGGGCCAAGATCGCGCTCGTGCGCAGCATCGCCGAGGAGGTCTGGGGGGCCTAACTGCGCCGCTCGTTGCTCAGCGACCTTAGAAGCTTGGCAAAGTTGAGCAGGGTGTCTCCGATCGTTGAGCCACCCTGCTCAGACCAACAGAAGCCAAACCCCGCCTTGCGATAACGACACATCGAAATTACCGGAGCACCTCGACCGGATTACCGTACTCTCGCCTCATGGCCTCTTGGGTCACAACCCACTGCTTACCAAATTTACGTGCGTCAATCCCCGCTTCTATCTTTCCATATGCCACAGCCTTGCGCAGGGCAGACTCGCTCAGGCCCCAAAGCTCACTTGCATCGGAAAACGCCATGAGTCCGTCAAAAGGCGTCTTCACGTCGACGCCGTTTTTCCAAAGCTCATCGCAAGAAAGGTCGAGATCGTCGTTCCAGACGATGCCATAGCCACCGACATCAACTTGCACTTCCTCAAAGAGGTGCTCATCTTCCAAAGCGGCAAACTGGGGAAATCGAGCGGCAAGCTTCTCTACGTCATATTCCTTTGTCGATCCATTTGCAAAACGCACACATAGCCTCATGTCCTGCAAAGGAACAACTTCTTTCACTTTGTGAAACACAGGCATCTCCTATTCAAGTGAATCGAGCTTCTTGAATTCTTGGGTCTCCCACATTTCAATAAGCTCATCCTTGTGCAACGCCATCCACTCTTTCACCAATGAGGCAGCGCGCTTTGGAAGATGACCGTCCATTATTTCGCCAGATCTGATGTCAAAGGCGGCTGTGTCTTCCCCATAAATGGCATGGATATGCGGAGGATTGTGCTCCGATCCCAAAAAGTACATGCGAATTACTATGCCGTAAAACCGTGCCAGCACTGGCATGAGCATCCTCCTAACCCTGAAACAGTTTCACCCATGATATCACGATATCGTGATATCAGTTTATAGAGGCTCTTCTGGCGGATTGAGGTGTACCCCAACCGGCTTCGACACCGATGTCTGGATTTGCAGCGATGGCACGAGCGATAGCAACGCGCTGCGCCTCTACTAAGACACTCATGTTCGACCTTCTATTCGTTTTATTTCACCCAAACGCTGAAAGGCGTCGTCTCACCTTAAATGAGCACCTCAAAATAGGGACAGGCACCAATTTGAGGCTACCGCTCGCGTGCTTGCCACCAGGCGACGGCAAGCTGGGTGCGGTTTTTGTGCCCGGTCTTTTGCAGAACGGAACTGATCCGATTGCGCACCGTGCCTTCGCTGATGAACGCGGCGGCGGAGATCTCATGGTTGTCCAGGCCCTCGGCAACCAAGCGTACCACCTCGTATTCGCGCTCGGTCAACTCCGAAAAGGCGGCACGACAGCGCCCTTCGGGCGAGCGCGCGGCAGCATCAACGTCAGCTACGGCGCACTCGGATACCGCATCCGCGCTAGGCTCCGAACAACCATCCGCCGCGACGACACCGCTCGATCCCTCCGCGCCGAACAGCTCGTGCGCGCGAAACTCGTCCCGGGTCCGATGCCGCAAGTCGCGCTGGGCAAGCAGCATGCTCGTCCGCCAGGACAACAGCCCCGCCAACGTAGACAGAGCGCCCACGCACGCAAGCTCCGTCCCAGAAACACGCGGCGCGACCACCATGCGCGCGACGGGCAATAGCAAAGCAATCGGCGCCGCGCGCCACGGCAGCGGCTCCCGCGCGAATTGGAGCAACTCGTACACAACGGCGGGAAGCAGAAATAGCCCCTCCGGAACAAACGAACTCACAACGCAATACGCCAACGGGCCGAGCACGCACCACTTCCCCTGTGCCCACTCGCATGTCAGCACCGCGATGATCGCCACAAGCAGGCAGACGACCGTCGGGACAGCAAGTGCATCCCCCGCGAGTCCCGCAACGGCCGACGCCGCGCCCACGACCCCGGCGGCAACGCGGAACAGCACGCACGCGACGAGCACCAACACTATGTCGATGATTCTCTCCATGGCTCCCCATGGTAGCAAAAGCAAGTTAGGGCAGGTAAAACCAAGTCGTGACAATTGTCACTATCGCGTTGCGAGGGCGTCGGGCACCATGTTCGCAGCAAGCACGGAATCGAAAACCTCAATTTAGGGACTGTCCCCAAATTGAGGTGGAGCGGAGGAACCATGGACGTCATCGCGATCGAGGGGCTCGTCAAACGCTACGACGAGCTGCTCGCCCTCGACCACTTCGACCTGCACGTCGACCAGGGCGAGATCTTCGGCCTGCTGGGCCCCAACGGCTCGGGCAAGACCACGAGCATTAACTGCATGCTCGCCCTGCTCACCTACGACCGCGGCAGCATCCGCCTGTTCGGCGAGTCCATGGCGCCCACGCGCTACGACCTCAAGCGCCGAATCGGCATCGTTCCGCAACAGGTGGCGGTCATCGACGAGCTTACCGTGCGCGAGAACATCGACTACTTCTGCTCGCTCTACGTGAACGACCGCGCCCGGCGTCGCGCGCTTGTGGACGAGGCGATCGAGTTCGTGGAGCTCGAGGAATTCGTCCGCTTTCGCCCCGGCAAGCTCTCGGGCGGACTGCTGCGCCGCCTCAACATCGCCTGTGGCATCGCCCACAAGCCTGAACTCATCTTCTTTGACGAGCCCACCGTGGCCGTGGACCCGCAGAGCCGCAACGCCATCCTCAACGGCATCCAGCGCTTGCGAGCCGAAGGGGCGACGGTGGTTTACACCAGCCATTACATGGAGGAGGTCGAGCAGATCTGCGACCGAGTGATGATCATGGACCACGGCCGGGCGCTCGCGCAGGGCACGCCCGACGAGCTCAAGCGCTCGATCCGCACGGGCGAGCGCATCGTAATCGAGCTCGAAGACCCCTCGGGCCCACGCGCGAGACCGGGTTCTCGCGCGAGCGACGGCGACGCGCTCCCCACCCGCGAGCTTGAACGCCTGTGCGCGCTGCCCCACGTCCTCGACGTCTCGCTCGCCGGCAACCTGCTCACCGTCTCCTGCGAGGCAAGCGAGCACAACCTCACCGACGTCCTCGCATCGCTGCGCGCAGGCAACGCGCGCCTGGGCCGCATCACCTGCGCGTCGCCTACCTTAAACGACGTGTTTCTCGAGATCACCGGCCGCGAGCTGCGCGATTAGGAGAGCGCCATGTGGACCACCTTCAAAGCGACCGTGCGCACGCTGCTGCTCACGCCGAGCGCCGTCATATGGACGCTCATCTTCCCCATCGTGCTTGCCACGGTGTTCAACTTCATGTTCGAGCCCATGCGCTCCACGGGCTCCGTCGAGGCGGTGAAAGTCGCCGTCGTCGCCGACGACGCCTGGGAGGATTCTCCCTTCTCGCAGATAGTCGATACTTTGAGCGAGGCAGACGAACCCCTTCTCGCCGTTCATCCCGTGGCCGGCGAGGATGAGGCGCGCGTCCTGCTCGCCGCGGGGGCCCGGGCGGGGGGGGCGGTGGAGACGCCGCGGGAGAGTCGACCGCCACGCCCTCCGCCAGCGGCGCGGGCGCACCCCGCATCATCCTCGCCCCTGCCGGGTCCGGCACGAGCAGCGACGCCTCCTACGACGTCAACCGCGCCATCCTCGAATCGGTCGCGACCAGCTATCTGCAACGCGTGGCGCTCATCGAAGACCTCTCCGCGCATGACCCCGCGGCGCTGAGCGACCCTATCGCCCTCGAAGATGCACTCGGTCTCGGCGTCTCCGTGCGGGAGGTCTCGTTCACGCATGCCCAGCCCGATAGCATGGTGCGCTTCTACTACGCGCTGCTCGGCATGGCCTCGATCTTTGCCGCGCAGCTCGCCGGGGAAAGCGTCTGGCGCCTGCAACCCACCTCGTCCGCCGCCGGCGCGCGGCGCGCCGTTTCGGGCACGGGCCGCATGCGCCTGCTCATCCCCACCATCGGCGCCTGCTGGGCGGTCTCCACCACATTTTTGGCCATCGCCTTTGGTTACATCTGTCTGACTGCGCACATCGACTTCTCGGGACGCGAGGGACTCTGCCTCGTTGGAATCGCGGCGTCGAGCTTGCTTTCTTGCGGCATCGGAGCCCTGGTGGGCGCGTTGCCCGGACGTATGGGCTCAGACTCGCGCAGGGGCATCCTCACGGCGCTTACCTGCCTGCTGTCGCTTTTTGCCGGCCTCTACGGAGAGTCCACGATGGATCTCGCCGATACCGTCGCACATGTCTTCCCCGCTGCAACGTGGCTCAACCCGGTCTGCCTGATCCGCGACCTGTTCTACACCGTCTACTACTACGACACACTCGTCCCATTCGCCCTTCGCCTAGCGGCGTGCGCCGGCATCGCAGCCGTACTGCTTGCCGTATCGGCCGCTTGCATGAGGAGGTCCGCGCATGAACATCTGTAAACGGGCGCTCACCATCGCGCTTCGCCACCCGCTCTACCTCATCATCTACATCGGCTTTTTATCGAGCATGGGCGTTGTGCTCATGGGAGAGGTGGACGGAAGCGGCGCGCGGGAGGCCACCGAGGTTCCCCGCGCCCGCATCGCACTCGTCGATCGCGACGGATCAGCCGTAGCGCAATCGCTCGAGGAGATGCTCTCCCAGACGGACGAGCTCATAACCGTTGCCGACGAGCCCCTCGCCCTGCAGGATGCGCTCGCGACCGGCAAGGCCGACGCCGTGCTCGTTATTCCCGCGGGCTTTGGCGATGCCCTCATGGATGCCGCTCGAACGGGAGGCGACCTGCCCGAGCTCGAGGCGGCGACCGGCGGCGACATGCAGGCGGCGGCGCTGGCATCCCGGCGCGCAAGCCGCACGGCATCGCTCATCGCGAGCCGCGCCGCGCTCACGTCCCACGCGAGCGCCGAGCAGGTGCTGGACGGCATGCGCAAGCTTTCCGACATCGCACCCGCTGTCGACACTATTGAAACGACCGAGGAAAGCACCGCGGCATCGCGCCTGGCGTTCTACCTCACCTTTAGCTCGTACACCGTCACCTCGTCCATCGTCGTGGTCGCCGGCGTGGTGCTCTCCACGCTCAACAAGCCCGACGTGCGGCGACGACAGCTCGCTGCGCCCGTGAGCAGCTGGCGCATGGGATTCGAGAGCATCGCCGGATGCGCGGTGCTGGCGCTCGGCGTGTGCGCATGGGTCGCACTCGTCGGCATCGGCGCCTCCGGGGCAGGCGCACTGCTTTCAAGCGCAGGTGCACAGGTGGCGCTCGCCATCACGTCGCTTTGCGCGTTCGCACTCGTCCCGCTCTCGCTCGCCTACACGCTCGCGCAATGCGGCTTTAGGGAGGAGGCACTCAACGCGATCGCCAACCTGGGCGGCATGGTCATGTCGTTTTTGGGCGGGGCGTGGGTGCCGCTGTCGCTCATGGGCGCGAATGTGCAAGCGGTCGCGCACTTCACGCCCACCTTCTGGATGTACGATGCCGTGACCTGCGCGCTCGGCGCCCAAGAGGTGAATGCGAGCGTTCTGGCCACCGTCGGTATCGACTTAGGTATCATCGCGCTCTTCGCTGTCGCGATCGTGTCCGCGGGTCTTGTGGCCGCCCGCCTGCGCGTGCGCGAGGTCTAACGCACCTCGCGATGCAGGGACTGTCCCTACATCGAGATGACCGCGGCCGCGCGGACGAACTCACGGAACAGCGGGTGCGGACGCGTGGGGCGGCTCTTGAACTCGGGATGCGCCTGCGTGGCGACGAACCACGGGTGCAGGTCGCGGCGCAGCTCGACCATCTCGACCAGCTCGCCATCCGGGCTCGTGCCGGACACGACCAAGCCGGCCGCCTCCAGCTCCTCGCGGTACGCGCTGTTGAACTCGTAACGATGACGATGGCGCTCCTGCACCAGCGCCTCGCCGTACGCCTCCGCAGCGAGCGTGCCTGCGACGAGCGCGCACGGGTATGCGCCAAGGCGCATGGTGCCACCCTTCTCGGTCACGCCCTCCTGCTCATCGAGCAGGTCGATCACGGCGTGCGCGCACTGCGGGTCGAACTCGGACGAGCTCGCGTCCGCATAGCCCAGCACGTCGCGCGCGAACTCGCACACGGCGACCTGCATCCCCAGGCAGATACCCAGATACGGCACCTGGTGCTCGCGCGCGTAGCGGGCAGCGGTGATCTTGCCGTCGAAGGCGCGCTTGCCGAAGCCGCCCGGCACGAGGATGCCCGACGCGTCGCCCAGCACCTGCTCGACGTTGTCATCGGAGAGCGCCTCGCCATCGACGAGTTCGACCTCCACGTGCTTGCCCAGGTGCGTGCCCGCGTGGTGCAGCGCCTCGATGACGGAGAGGTACGCGTCGGGCAGCTGGGTGTACTTGCCGACGAGCGCGATCTTCACGGGGTCGCCCTCGTTTTCCGCATGGTCCTTCGCAGCGAGGAACCCCTCCCAATCCGCCATGTCGCGCTCGTGCGGATCGAGCCCCAGGCGCTCGCAGACGCGCAGGTCGAAATCCTGCTCGGCCATCATGCGCGGCACATCGTAGATGGACGGGGCGTCCTCGCAGGTGAACACGCAATCCACGTCCACGTCGGTGAACGAGGCGATCTTGGCGCGCACGTCGTCCTCGATATGATGGTCGCTGCGCAGCACGATGATGTCGGGCTGGATGCCGAAGCTCCGCAGCTCCTTGACGGAGTGCTGCGTCGGCTTGGTCTTCACCTCGTGGGCCGCCGCGATATAGGGCACGAGCGAGACGTGGATGTAGCAAACGTTCTCAGCGCCGGCATCCTTCTTGTACTGACGGATGGCCTCGACGAACGGCTGGCCCTCGATGTCGCCGATCGTGCCGCCGAGCTCGGTGATGACCACGTCGGCGTCCGTCTGCTCCTCGACGCCGCGGAACTTGGCCTTGATGGCGTTCGTCACGTGCGGGATGACCTGCACCGTGCCGCCGAGGAAGTCGCCATGGCGTTCGCGCGCGATGAGGTCCTGGTAGATGGCGCCCGTGGTGAAGTTGGAGTCGCGCGTGAGGTTCTCGTCAATGAAGCGCTCGTAATGGCCGAGGTCGAGATCGCTTTCGTAGCCGTCCTCGGTGACGAACACCTCGCCGTGCTGGAACGGGCTCATAGTACCCGGGTCCACGTTGAGATACGGATCGGCCTTCTGCATGGTCACCCGATAGCCGCGCGACTTGAGCAGACGCCCCAGCGATGCCGCGGTGATGCCCTTGCCCAGCGAGCTGACCACGCCGCCGGTCACGAATATATGCTTTGTCATGGTGTTTACCTGCACTTCCCGTCGAAATCTGCACCGGAGTCCGGCGCTTCCACGGGATTTCAGTGTACTACCCGCCTACCATGACGATGGGGAGCATGGCGAATTCACGCACTGGAAACGATTGCCCCTCTCAACCTCAAATGAGGGACTGTCCCTAATTTGAGGTTGAAGTCCCATGCATTCGAAGCGAAGGCCGCGGTGAAGGCCGGTGCTCCGCGTGGTGCTAGCGTCCGAGTCCGAGCTCCCGCAGCGCCGAGGCGCAACGCCGCGACGCCTCCGCAGACTCCTGCGCGGTCGCATGGTCGCGATCCACCTCGACCATGAGCTCGCGGACCACCTCGCAATCCTCTGCCACCGCAGGATCACCCGTCCCGTTCACCCACTCCCACCAGCGGGCACGACCGTAGAACTCCACGCCCTCGAACCAGGCGCGAATCTCGTCCAGGCTCACCGGCGCCAGGTCGTTCGCGTCCACGCCCACGTCATAGCGCATGAGACCCTGCTTGCGGTTGAGCTCGTTATACACGCTACCCGCGCTGTGGATATGCCCATGCAGATGCCAGGACCCGCGCGACATGGACTGCCACTCCATGAGCGGATAGTGCGACAGCACGATCTTCTGCCCATGGATATTGATGCGCACGATGGGCGGCTCGACGATGAACGTCCCCGCCACGTCCTTGTGCGTCCAGTCCTTGTCGTGATTGCCCGGCACGATGTGCACCTTGCGGCAATTGATCTTCGAGCGCAGCGCCGCCGCCTCGACCGCGGTCATCTGATACGAGAAATCACCGAGGATGTACAGGTCGTCGGTGGGCGCCACACGCTCGTTGATCGCGTTGATGAGCGCGCGATTCATATGCGCGATATCGCCAAACGGGCGATCGGTGAAATGCAGCACGTTGGCATGGCCGAAGTGCGTGTCCGATGTAAACCAGATCATGGAGGAACCCCTATCTCAACGCCCTGATCATACGCTCCAGCTCGTCATCGCGCGCACAGCGCGATGATCCCCGCCCGAAGCCACGGCCTTTCCCATGCTTCGCGCTCGCTCGATAAGACCGCCCGGATGAACCAGAAGGCCGAGGCGCACGGGTGTGCATTTCTCGCGCACGCCGGTGGGCCTCCGCCTTTGAGCCATCCACATCCGAGTACTCGGCATCGAGAAACGCCGCGAGATCGGATAGCTCCGCTTCGCTCCAACGAAACGGCATGCTGCTTTCGATCGCGCGAATGACATCAAGCACTCCTTGTTCGCCGACGTCCGTCGTGGCGATGTACGCCCCGCCTATTCCCTGAGGGGCATCCATGATAAACCCGCCGCCATTTCCGACATAGACCACGAGATTCACGATCGCCTCTTGCGGAACCAGCCCCTGTATCGCATGGCGCAGAGCGCAGACATGCCGGTGGTTCTGC
>OGRS01001509.1_pt1 | contig 13355 bp, 9 predicted proteins | sample 1553561 | NCBI WGS metagenome assembly OGRS01 (sample SAMEA2580103, study PRJEB22360) | human gut metagenome | biome: human gut; feature: human-associated habitat; material: faeces | place: Denmark | collected 2008/2010
TCGCCGTGCGCCCCCCACCCCCGCGGCGGTTGCGGGCAACGAGAGACTGAATGAGCTAAAGGGGCCATCCGGCCCCGATCGCGACCCGGTCTCGGGCGCAAGGATGGCGGCGGCTCAGGTCACGCGTCGCTTGCTGGCATATGTTCGTCCGCACCGAATGACGTTGGTTGCCGCGTTTGCAAGCTCGGCGGCGAGCGTGGTGCTGCAGCTCTATACGCCGATTCTCATCGGCCGCGGCATCGACATGATTCTGGGCACGGGCCGGGTTGATTTTGTCGCGCTCACCCCGCTGTTGATCGAGCTCGCGACGGTGGTTGTTGCGGGCGCCTTGCTGCAGTGGTTGCAGGGCGTGTGCGTGAATCGCGTGTCTCATGTCACCGTGCGCGACCTGCGCGTCGAGGCCAACGACAAGCTCACGCGAGTTCCGTTGTCTCTCGTGGATTCGCATGCCCACGGCGACCTCATTTCGCGCGTGGTCAATGATGTTGACCAGGTGGGCGACGGTCTGCTCCAGGGGTTGAACCAGCTCTTCAGCGGCGTGGTGACCGTGCTCGCAACCCTTGTTTTCATGCTGGTGACTTCGCTGCCCATGGCGCTCGTGGTGGTGCTCGCAACTCCGTTTTCCATGCTCGCGGCCAGTGCCATGGCGCGCTTGTCGGGCAAGAGTTTCACTGCGCAGATGCGCATCCAGGGCGGGCTTTCGGCGTATATCGAGGAGTATGTCGGAGCGCAGCGGCTGGTGAGCGCGTTTGCGTACGGCGACCGGGCATGTGAGGGGTTCTCGGCAATCAATAGCGAGCTCTATGCGGCGGGCGAGCGCGCGCAGTTTTTAAGCTCGCTCTCCAATCCGGGAACCCGCTTTGTAAACAACATCATCTACGCCGCAGTGGCCGTGGCGGGATTCGTCGGCGTGATTACCGGGTTCCCCGCCCCGCTTACTGTGGGCGAGGTCCAAATCTTCCTGTCTTATGCGAACCAGTACACCAAGCCGTTCAACGAGATCTCGGCGGTGGTGACGCAGATTCAGGGCGCATATGCCTCGGCGCGCCGTGTCTTCACGCTGCTCGATGCCGCTGAGGACGTGCCGGATGCGGAAGATGCGGTCGAGTTGGACGTGCATGCGGCAGGCCCGGCTGTTGCGGCGGGCGATGTCGTGTTTGACCATGTTGATTATTCTTACGTCAAAGAGCATCCCGTGCTGCGAGACATCTGCCTGCACGCGCGTCCTGGCATGCGTATGGCGCTTGTGGGCCCCACTGGGTGCGGCAAGACGACTCTGATCAATTTGCTCCTGCGCTTTTACGACGTGGATGCGGGCGAGATTCGCATCGATGGGGTGCCCATCGAGTCGTGCGCCCGCGAGAGTCTGCGTCGGTCGTTCGGCATGGTGCTGCAGGACAGCTGGCTGTTCGAGGGTACCGTGCACGACAACATAGCCTACGGCTGTCCGAGCGCCACGCGCGAAGAAGTTGAGCGGGCCGCCCGTCGTGCTCATGCCGACGCGTTCGTGCGCGCTCTGCCCCATGGCTACGACACGGTGCTTCCCGAGGATGGCGGCTCTCTGTCGCAAGGTCAGCGACAGCTGCTGTGCATCGCTCGCGTCATGCTTGCCGATCCGGCGATTCTGCTGCTCGATGAGGCTACGAGCTCCATCGATACGCGCACCGAGCTCCAGGTCCAAGCCGCGTTCGATGAGCTTATGAAGGGCCGTACGAGCTTTGTGGTCGCGCATCGCCTGAGCACGATCCGAAACGCCGATTGCATCTTGGTCATGCGCGATGGTCGCATCGTCGAGAGCGGCACGCATGACGAGCTTCTCGCTGCGGGAGGGTTCTACGCCACGCTTTACAGCAGCCAATTCGCTCAATAGTTGCAATTTGTGCCTGTCCCCAAGTGGGCCCCAAGTGGGCCCCCACGTGAGGCCCGTTGCGCTGCCTTGCGACCGTTTGGCCGAATACTTACCGAGCCTTAACGTGGCGTGCCGTATCATTACGATACTTGCTTAAAGCAGCGTTAGGAACCGACGGGAAGGGCCGCTGGCATGGCACTCAAATACACCAAGATGGAGCGCAACTGGGTCATGTACGACGTGGGCAATTCCGCCCTCGTCCTGCTGAACACCGCCGTCGTGCCCATCTACTTCAACGCCATCAACACCGGCGCGCACCCGGCGGAGCTGGTGACCGCCTGGGCCAATGCCCAGACGGTCGCCTCGCTTGTGGTGGCCCTGCTCATGCCCATCCTGGGTTCGCTGGCCGATTATGCGGGCAATAAGATCAAGTTCTTCACGGGCTTTTTCTTCACCGGCGTCATCTTGTGCATGGTCGAGGCAATCCCCATGGGGGCGCTGCCGTTCTTGGTGGTGTATGTGCTGTGCACCATCGGCCTCAACTCGTCGATGACGTTCTACGACGCCATGCTCACCGACGTCACCACCGATGAACGCATGGACGCGGTGTCGAGCTCCGGTTTTGCCTGGGGCTACGTTGGCTCTACCATACCGTTCATGGCATGCATCGCCCTGATCTTCGCCGGCCCGGGCATGCTCGGCCTGGATACCCTCACCTGCACGCGCATCTGCTTCATCATCACCGCCTTGTGGTGGCTCGCCTTCACCGTTCCGCTGCTGCGCACGTATCAGCAGCGCTTTGGCAAGGAGCGCGACGAGAGCGTGAGCGGCGTGGTCCACAACATCAAGAACACGTTCAAGGGCCTGGCCGACACCATGCGCAGCATCATGCACGACCGCGTGTTGCTCGTCTTCATGGTCGCGTTCTTCTTCTACATCGACGGCGTACACACGGTCATCTCCATGGCTACCAGCTACGGAGCCGCCCTTGGCATCGACTCCACCCAGCTCGTACTGGCGCTTCTCGTCACGCAGTTCGTGGCCTTCCCCTCGGCGATCATCTACGGAAAGCTCGCCGGCCGCGTGGGCACCTTGCGCATGATCATCGTCGCGGTGGCGGCCTATGTGGGCATCGTGCTGTTTGCCGCCTTCTTCCTCAAGTCCGCTGCGGAGTTTTGGATCTTGGCCGTCCTGGTGGGCATGTTCCAGGGTGGCGTCCAGGCGCTTTCTCGCAGCTACTTCGGTCGTCTCATCCCCAAGGAGCGCTCCAACGAGTATTACGGCTTCTTTGATATTTTCGGACGTTACGCATCTGTCATGGGTACTCTGCTAGTATCTGTTGTGACCTCGCTCACGCACGATCCTTCTTTAGGAGTGCTTTCCATCGGGATCTTGCTGGTAGTGGGTTTGGTCATGCTAGTAAAGCTCTCCCGCATGCAGGAGGCGCGCGTCTAAGCGCTTGCCTGTGCCCCGTGCCGTCCGGTGCGGGGGATGACATCGGTCACCTTTGCGGAGGGCTTTGCGAGCAACAGCAAAGCCCTCCGATTCTTTGAAGGTGATGAAGAACATGGAACAGAACAGCAAGAACACCCCTTCCGCCATGACGGGTGAGGCTCCCGTGCGCTCGCGTGACACGCATTACATCGCGCGCGTGGGCATGATTGCGGCCGTGTACGCCGCCGCCACGCTTGTCACGGTGATGTTTTTGGGCAGTCTCGCCTGGGGCCCGATCCAGTTCCGCGTGAGCGAAGCCCTGTGCGTCTTGGCCCTGTTCACGCCTGCGGCCGTTCCGGGGCTTACCCTGGGCTGCGCCATCGCCAATATCGCCAACATCGCCCTGTCCGGTACGGGCATGCTCGGCATGCTCGACGTGGTGTTCGGCTCCCTCGCCACATTCGTTGGCGCGTCCATTACCTGGAAGCTGCGCCGCCGTCCGGCGATCGCGCTCATGGGCCCGGTGCTGGCCAACGCCCTCATCGTTCCGGCGTATCTTCCTCTGTTGCTGCAGGGGATCGGCTTTTACACCATTCCCTTCACGTCCATCTCGCTAGATGGTACCTATCCGCTTATGTATCTCTTCGGGTTGGTGACCACGGGGTTGGGTGAAGCGGTTATCATGTATCTGTTGGGGTATCCGCTTGCCCGTTCGCTGGCAAAAACGCCGCTCATCAAGCGTGAACTCGCGCAAACGGGTACAAACAGGTAATAGCTGCGGGAGTTCGCTCGCACCGCGCGCCATGAATCGGCGCGCGATTACAGGCGCTTCCGCTCGAGTTGTTAGCCGAGGGGAGGGCGCATGAATCCAACCATCGTGATACCGAGCTATTGGGCGGGCGATTCCGCCGATCTCGAATCGCCGGGGGCGTATGATCACGCTTCCGAGGTGGGCTCCGCGCGCCCCGAGCTCGATCGCTGTCTGGCTTCCCTCGAGCAGGTTAGGAACATCGGCCGCATCATCGTGCTGCTCGTCTGCCCCCAGCAGCTCACGGAGCGCATCGCCAAGCGCGTCCACGGCATCATCGAGGACCATCCCTCGCTCGAGGTGACGCTCGTCACCAACCGCGAGGCCTCGGTCATCATGGACCGTGTCGCCGCGATCGCGCCCAAGGTGCGTGGCGAGGGCGTGTCCCTGCGCGGCTACGGCGCCATTCGCAACATGGGCTTGGTCTGCGCCGCTATTCTCGGCCATGACGCCGTGGTGTTCTTGGACGACGACGAAGTGGTGCTCGCCCCCGATTTCTTGGAGAAGGCCCTGTACGGCTTGGGGCATGAGACGCGCCAGCGCCTGCCCATCCTCGCCAAGAGCGGCTACTTTTACAACGAGGCTGGCTCGCCCCTGGCCGACACCACGAAGAAGAACGGTCTCACCAATCGCTGGTGGACCAAGCGCATCGAGTTCAACCGTTGGATGGAGCGCGCCCTTTCGGGCACGCGCATCTCGCGTTCGAATTACGTGTGCGGCGGTTGCTTTGCCGTGCACGCGCGGGCGTTTCGCCGCGTGTCCTTCGATCCGTTTATCACCCGCGGTGAGGACCTGGACTTCCTGTTCAACATGCGCCTCGCCGGTATGGACGTGTGGTTCGACAACGCCTGGGTGGTCAAGCATCTGCCGCCCCACCAGGCCGAGTACGCGCCGCGTTTCATGCAAAACGTGTACCGCTGGTACTACGAGCGCGCCAAGCTCGCCAGCGCCGCGCGCCGACCCGACATCACATCGGTCACGGCCGCCTCGCTCATGCCTTATCCGGGTCCGTGGATCTCGGATGGGCTGGACGACCGCGTGCGCAAGACCGCGCTGGTCCGCGCCCTGTTCACCCGCGAGCATCGCGGATATTGGCGCGTCTATCGCCATGGGATAGACGAGGCGCGCGAGCATGCGCGCGAGCATCAAGATGATTATCTGCGCTTTGTGAGCTTCTGGCCGAGTATCGTGGCCGGTCTCGCGGGCGACGAGGGGCTGCGTGCCCTGTTGGAGCGTTAATGAACAAGCAAGATATGCGGGCGAGTGCCCGAATCGCCGCCGGTGCGCGCGGCCTGGCCCCTGTCGATGCGCTTTCCGCCATACGCCTGTTGAGCGCGATGGCGATTTTCGCGCTGGTCTGCCTGTTCGGCCACGCCATCCTCACGGGCGTCGAATCGATCACGACCCTCGCGGCGCTCACGCTGCTCGTGATCTTGGTCCTCGCGTTCATCTACGCATTCCTCACGCCTGACACGCTGCGCTCCCAGTACACCGAGCAGACGCTCGCCGTCGCGTCCGAGATGCTCGAGGACATCACCTGCGGCCTCACGCCCGAGAGCGCCGAGCAGATCTGCCGCCGCCTGCTGCCGCATACCCGTGCGATGACCATCGCCGTCACCGACCGCGAGGTCGTCCTCGCTTGCGTGGGCGAGCTCTCTGAGGATTTTCCGGCGGGGTCGTCCATTCACACCCCCGCTACGCGCTATGTCATCGATCACGGTATCGCCCAGTCCTTCACCAACGTGATGGACGTGCGCGGCGAGCGGGGACGTCGCCGCCACATTCCGGCGGGCATCATCGCGCCGCTCATGGTGCGCGGGCAGGCCGTGGGAACGCTCAAGTTCTATTTCCGCTCCCCGCGCCACGTCAACCGTACCCAGTATGCGTTGGCATCGGGTTTTGCCGAGCTGCTCTCCACCCAGCTCACGGTGCACGAGCTCGAGCGTCAGTCCGAGCTCACCGCCCGCGCCGAGATCCGTGCGCTGCAAGCCCAGATCAACCCGCATTTCCTGTTCAACACGCTGAACACCATCGCGGCGCTCACCCGTACCGAGCCCCTGCGGGCTCGCGAGCTCCTGCGTGAGTTCTCCCAGTTCTACCGCGCCACGCTCGAGAACTCCGGCCAGCTCATTCCCGTCAAGCGAGAGATCGCCCAGACGTTGCGCTACCTGAAGTTCGAGAAGGCTCGCTTTGGTGAGGACCGTATCGTCGTGACCACCAATGTGGACGAGGACGCGGAGGACATGCAGATTCCCGCGTTCGTCATCCAGCCGCTGGTGGAGAACGCCGTGCGCCATGCCATGCCCGACGAGGGGCCGCTCGGCATCTCCATCACCGTTGCCATGGCGGGGAATCGCGCAGTGTCCATCGAGGTCGCCGACGACGGCGTGGGCATGGACGAGCAGACCGCCATGCGCCTGTTCGACCAATCGGTGACACCTCCCGACCCTAATGCACCCCAGGGCGGTGGCGCGGGCGTTGCCATGCACAACATATCTGAGCGCATCAAGCGCTTCTACGGGCCCAAGTCGCGCACGAGCGTCGAGTCCGAGCCCGGACATGGAACCGCCGTTCGCCTGCATCTCGATCTTGAGGGTAGTATGTACGACGAGGGGTAGAATGGGTACGAGACCGTACGGACGGCGCCTGTGCCGGGTCCCGTTTGTAGGAATGAAAGGTAATCGATTTATATGCTACGTGCGATGATCGTCGATGACGAGGCCCCTGCGCGCTCTGAGCTGCGTTTCCTCTTGGAGCAGACGGGCAAGATCGGCTCCATCACCGAGGCGTCGAGCGTCCGCTCCGCCATCGAGATGCTCATGGGGACGAGGGTCGACGTCGTGTTCCTGGATATCTCGATGCCCGGAGCGTCGGGTCTGCAGCTTGCCGAGGCCCTCTATAAGCTCAAGAATCCGCCTGCGATTGTATTCGTGACCGCCTACAGCGACCATGCAGTCGAGGCGTTCGACGTGGATGCGGTCGACTATCTCATGAAGCCGGTCGAGGAGGCCCGTTTGGACCGCGCGATCGAGAAGGTCATCGCTCGCGCCAAGCCGGTGCCGGTCGAGCCTGTGGCCAAGCCCACCAACATCGAGCGTATCCCGGTGGAAAAGGGCGGTCGCAAGGTTCTCATCCCGGTCGATCAGATCCGCTTCATCATGGCCAAGGACGATTACTCCTGCATCTTCACGGAGGACGATCGCTATCTGTCCACCACCTCGCTCGCGCAGTTCGAGTCCAAGCTGGGCGAGTTCGGCTTCTTCCGCGTGCATCGCCGCTATATCGTGAACCTCGTCAACGTCGAAGATGTCGAGACCGTGCCTTCCGGCGCCATCCAGCTCGGCGTGAGCGGCGTGGATGAGCGTATCCCCGTGAGCCGCCGCCGTGTGGTTCCGCTCAAGAAGGCGTTGAATCTGTAATGGCGCGCCGCATCGACATCGTCTCGGATACGCACGGCTATCTCGCACCGGAGCTCAAGCGTGAGATTGACGGGTGCGACCTGTTGATCCATGCGGGGGATATCACATCGGAGTCCAATTGGGCCGAGCTTGAGGTGAGCGTGCCTGCCATTCGCGGCGTGCTCGGCAATAATGACGGTTTTTACGCGTACGGCCCCGAGGTCGTTCGTTTGAACGAGTTCACGTACGAGGGCCTGCGTTTCGCGGTGTCGCACTTCCGCGAGCGGCTGCCTTTGGGCGACGTCGACGTGGCCGTGTGCGGCCACACGCACCGCGCCATGATCGAGCGTCTTGATGGGTGCTTGGTGATCAATCCGGGATCGGCTTCATTGCCGCGCGGCATGCGCGGGCCCACCATCGCGCGTTTGATGGTGGAGGCGGGCCGAGTTCTCTCGGTCGAGATCATCGATTTATAGGGAGGGGCTGCGCATGTGCGCGGCCCTTTTTTCTTAGATGGGCGATGGGTTTAGAGAAAAAGTTTTACGCTCATCGGCGCGAAGAAGCCTGTTTAAGGCGAGTTTTATCGCATCTGACCTGCGGTTTTATATCCATTGGGCAACGGGAAAATTTTTTTGAAAAAAGTTCTTGCGTCCATCGTTGTTCTCTGTGTATACTAATCCCCGCAGCAAGGAGCACAAGCGAATTGCCTGCCTGGGGAGTTAGCTCAGTTTGGTTAGAGCGCCGGCCTGTCACGTCGGAGGTCGCGGGTTCGAGCCCCGTACTTCCCGCCATCGCAATTAAAGCCTCGTCGTCTGACGGGGCTTTTTGCGTTAGATTTAAGTCATAAAGTACATGAGTTCCCAAAAGGACGTCTTTCGTCAAACGTTGTATAGTTGATGAAAAAACTGATATAAATTGATAGGGGGTCTTCTCGGGGCGCCCGTGTTCATACTGATTGTGTTTTAACCTGCGGTCGAGTGGCGTGAAGCCCAGCAAGGAGTTTATTGAGATGGATATCTCCCGCAAAACCGATTACGCCCTCCGAATGCTGGCGATGCTTGCCGAAGGTAACAAGAGCCTTCTGTCGGTCCGTACCGCCGCCGAGGCGGTGGATGTCCCGTATTCTTTCGCTCGCTCGATTCAGCACGGTCTGGTTCAGGCCGGCATCGTGGAGAGCTTGCGTGGCGTGCGCGGCGGTATGCGCTTGCGCCTCAAGCCGTCCGAGATCACCATTCGCCAGATCGTCGAGGCCGTGCAGGGCCCGCTCGTCATGAACGACTGCACTGCCGAGGAGGGCATGTGCCCGCGTATGGAGTGCTGCTGCTATCACCCCATCTGGGCCGGTGCTCAGGAGTTGCTGCGCGACTACCTTGATTCTGTGACGCTTGACGATGTCGTCAATCACCGTCAATATCCCGCTGTTGACGTTAAATTCACCGACCGCGACCGCTTTGTCGAATACGCGTCGTGTGGGAAGGTGTGCGGCAAGTAAGCTGCTCGCCCTTAAGGAGCACGCATGGACATGAACCCCTTCCGTACGCTTGTGAGGACGGAAGGGGTTCGTCTGTATCGCGACCTTCCGTGGCGCCGCACGCGCGATCCGTATGAGATATGGCTGTCCGAGGTCATGTTGCAACAAACGCAGGTGGCGCGCGTGGAGACCCGTTGGGTCGAATGGCTGGACCGGTTCCCGAGCGTGTTCGCCCTCGCCGAAGCCGGTACAGCCGAGGTGTTGGCGGCGTGGCAGGGCATGGGTTACAACCGCCGTGCGTTGGCGCTCAAGGCGGCGGCCGAGCAAATCGCGTTCGATTACGACGGCGTCTTCCCCACTGAAGTGAAGGAGCTCGTCGCCCTGCCCGGCATCGGACCTGCGACGGCGCAGGGGATTCGGGCGTTCGCCTTCGATCTGCCCGGGGTGTACCTCGAGACGAACGTGAGGACCGTGGTACTGCACCATCTCTTTCCCGACGTGCCGTCTGTGCCCGACAAGGAGCTTGTTCCCATCGTCGAGGCAACCTGCCCGGCGGGGCTGGATTCGTTCGAAACATCGATCGACGTCGATGGCGGGCCTATGGGCGCTTATGCCGTTCCTCAGGACGAAGACGATACGCCCCGTTCTTGGTATTACGCGATGCTCGATTACGGTGCGTACCTCAAAAAGACCGTTCCCAACCCCTCTCGACGCGCTAAGGCGTATACGCGCCAGTCGAAGTTCGAGGGGTCCCGTCGTCAGAAACGCGCTGAGATCGTGCGCATGCTTCTCGCGGCGGGCGAACTCGGGGAGGGGATGGATGCCCCGTCCGTGCACGCGGCGCTTTGCGCCTCCGAGCGCGATGCAGGCCGAGCTCCGGTGGAGCGTGAGCTGGTCGAGTCCATTCTCTCGGATCTGGAACGCGAGGGGTTCTGCTGTGAAAACGAAGGGGTTTGGCGCATCGCCTGATTGGGGCATCGTGGAATTGGGGTACAACTATCTCATTGGGACGGTTTCTCGATAGGGCCCGGCCCATCATCGGGTCGCGGATGTGGTGCAGCCGCGGCGCCGTGCCTGTGTTGCACCACCGAGGGAGGAACTCATGGATTTCGAGCAGTCGCAGACCAAGAAGAACCTCGAGGCCGCATTCGCCGGCGAGTCTCAGGCGCATACCAAGTATCGTTACTACTCCTCCAAGGCTAAGAAGGAGGGTTTCGTTCAGATTTCCAACATCTTCATGGAGACGGCCCTGAACGAGGCCGAGCACGCCAAGCTGTGGTTCAAGGAGCTGCACGGCGGCGATATCCCGAGCACGCTGGAGAACCTGCGCGACGCGGCGGCAGGCGAGAACTACGAGTGGACCACCATGTACGACGAGTTCGCCAAGACCGCCGAGGAAGAGGGCTTTACGGCCATCGCCGCCAAGTTCCGCGGCGTCGGCGCCGTTGAGAAGGCCCATGAGGAGCGCTACAACAAGCTTGCCGAGCGCGTTGAGAAGGGCGAGGTCTTTGCTCGCGAGGACGTGAAGGTCTGGAAGTGCCTGAACTGCGGCCATCTGCATGTTGGCCCCACTGCGCCGGAGCTGTGCCCCGTATGCGCTCATCCGCAGGCCTATTTTGAGGAGCAGGTCGTCAACTACTAGGATCGGCGCCTCGCGTATCGCAAGCGAAGAGAGCCCCCGTGATCGAGCGATCGCGGGGGCTTATTCGTGATAGGCGATTTCGCGGTGCGAAAAACATATTTCCCACCAAGGTACTAGGGTAAAATGAGCGGGTACTATACACGCAGCATAAAAGGAGTGCGCCATGGCCATGATCGACCAGCGCCCCCGCGAGACCCATCTCGCAACTACCCGTTATGTGAATACCTCCCGCACTACGACGAGTGCGATCAGGGCGGCCGCCGTAGCCGCCGGTATCGTCACGGCATCGGTGGCGGTTCCCATGGCGACGCCGCCCATCGCTGCCCACGCGGCGCCGGCGAGCGCGGTTCAGTCGCTTGCGAGCCTGGATGGACAGATCAGCAAGCTCGGTAGTGCGCGCGATCTTGCGGCCCGTGCCGCCGAGGGCGCGCTGGATGAGGCCGCGGAGCGTCTACTTTTACAGCGGGAGCTCGTCAACCGCGCGGGCGAGCAGCAGCTCCGCGAGTTTTGCGAGAAGGATTCGGCCAATGCCGAGCTCGTCGACTGGCTGATGGGCGATCTTTCCGCGTTGCGTCATTACATCCTGGGCGGCAAGGTTCATACAAATAGGCAGAACGCCGCGGCGCTTCCGGCCGACTACACCCAGTCCCTAGGTATTTTGCGCGATTTGCGTAAGGCCTATGGTGGGGATCTGACTGGTGCCGACGCCGACGTCTTCCTGCGCATGATGATCGCCGCCTCGCTCGACGTTTCGGGTCGCGCGCGCCTGTGGACGGGCGACCCGGGTTTCGTATCTGATCCGCTCGTGCGCTACAACATGATCAAGGTCTTTCGCGCGGACAGCCGATATCGCTTCCAGAAGGAGCTCTTCGACGGACTGCCGGTCGAAACCATGCGCTATGTGTTCGAGAACCAGATCCCAGACGAGGAGCTCGCCTGGCTGGCCAACTACTCGCTGTATCGCTATCCCAACGCCGAGCATGAGGACAGTCGTCTGAATGCGTATTCATATGTGTGGTACAAGGGCGATTTCACCAACAATGGCGGGTATAGCTACGCTGATTTTTACGACGATGCGAAGTTCACCGGCCCTGTGACCGAGATCAAGTCCTCCACCGGAACGGATGGCGGCGCTCTTACGACGTGGCAAGGCGGTTGGCAGGAGAAGTATCGCCTCGCTTACGATGATCCGAACTTCCCCAATCAGAAGCCGACCGATCCCTATCACATCGGCTGTGGCGAAACTTCAAAGGTCCCGGGTGCCACGCAGGATAAGACGAGGTACCACCGCCTGTGGATGGCGTTTGAGAAGGGCGGCGTGTGCGGTGCCCTTGCAAAGACGTTCGCCAATCTCAACGGCATGGTGGGTGTCCCCTCATTCGTGGTGGGACAGCCCGGCCATGCGGCGACGCTCACGTACGAGCTGCGTCGGGACGCGTCGGGCAAGATGGTGCCCACGTATCGCGTCCAAAATGACGTGTCGGGTTTTGGGCGGAGCCGGAACGCCGACGTCGCGCACTGGATGGGCGACTGGGGCCGTACCTCCACTTATGATTTCCGCGGCGGTTACGCCCTGTACGCCCAGGAGGCGCTGGCGGATGCGGAGGCGTATCGTCACAGCTACGAGGCGCGCCTGGTGGCTGCGAGCTTTGACGGCGACGCCGCCGCCCAGGAAGAGGCGATGAATGCGGCGCGGGCTGCGCAGGCCATCAACTACGATGCCATTTGCGGGCAGATCGACCTTATGGTGAAGCGCGGCGCTGCGGCCGAGGAATGGGCGGCATTCGCCTCCAGGCTCGCGGAGGACTTGAAGTTCCATCCGCTGCCGATGCACGACCTTATCAAGGAGATCAACCGTCGTACCGAAAACAAGTATCTGGTGGCACTGGACGCGATCCGCATGGATGCGCTGCAAAAAGCCACTCAGGTGACAAAGGATGAGACCGTCAACCGCGATGCATGCGTGAGCATCGCCCATGCTCTCATGGGTCGCTCCGATGGCGCGGTGGCGCTGTTCTCCTATGATGGCGAGCATGGCGGAAAGATCCGCCTGGGCGAGCACCTGCGCGGCGGCGGCGTTGCTTGGAAGTACAGCTTGGACGGAGGCTCCTCCTGGATGCAGCTGACCGCCGGCGAAACCGAGGTCCAGCTCACGGGCGATCAGCTCGAGTCGATCACGGCCGAGAACGACATCAAGATCCAGCTCATCGGCGCGAATGTAGTCAACTCAATCGATATTTCCAGGCGCGAGCTCGGCCGCATCATGATCGAGGGCAACGATCGCGCCAACCGCATCTACTTCCAGGACGGCAAGGTCGTCGAGGGGCTGCAGATGCGTGTCGACGGCGGAACGTGGGAGCCTTTTGATATCGGGCGCACGTACAAGGGAAATCGCACGGTCGAGGTGCGCCGTCCCGCAACGGGAATGTCGGCGGCTTCCGAGGCTGTGACGTTCTCCTTCACCGCGGGCGAGCGCGATGCGAGTTTCGTGCCGTACGAGGAGATGGCCGTGAACTCGTATTCGTCTTCGCGCGACGGCGCGGCGATGGCGAACCGCGTCATCGACGGATATTACGGCCCGGGTAACGAGTTTTGGATCACGAAGGCGGAGAGCGGTCCCGACGCATGGATCGTGATCGATTTGGGTCATGAGCGCGAGATCAGTTCGCTCACCTACTGGAGGCCGAAGGGCATCAACACCAACGGCATTCCCCGCTGGGGCAAAAACATGAGGGTGACGGTCTCGGCAGCCC
>OGRS01001512.1_pt1 | contig 13340 bp, 14 predicted proteins | sample 1553561 | NCBI WGS metagenome assembly OGRS01 (sample SAMEA2580103, study PRJEB22360) | human gut metagenome | biome: human gut; feature: human-associated habitat; material: faeces | place: Denmark | collected 2008/2010
AAAGCCCCCTTTCGGACTGCAATACGGTCAGGTGTAGATTGCACCTAATACTCAGCGACATTTCTGCCCTTTTCTCATTTTAATTATACCACTTTAACTTAGAAAAATCAAGACTTTTTATACTTTTTTATATTTTCCATTTACTTAATTCTGATTTTGTTTTATCTGTAAATTTTTCTAATTCAAGCTCCTTTTTTTCTTCTATTATTTCAAGTAATTCTCTTGTATATATTTGTTTTTCACTTGGATTTAATTTTTTCATTGTATTTTGATATTCTTTCCATTGCTCTTTAGAAAGATTAACTTTTATAGTTTCTAAATTTTCAATACTTATTCCATATTTTTTTTCTTTATATAATATTATAGATTCACTAATCATAAATCCAAGTATTGTAAAAATAAGTATTAAATAAAATAAACATTTTAATGTCCCTTGTATTTGTGCGAAAAGTCCGACAAAATTTAAAGCTACTGCTATAAAAATTAAATTTAGCATAGATTCTCTTATTTTTTTCATTTTTTCTCCCTTCTATCTAATCTTTCTTTTTTAAAGAAGAATATTTTTCATTAAAAACCTTACCTATTTCTAATTTATTATTTTTGCAAGGGGAGAATCGCCCCTTGCAAAATTATTCTTCTACAGATTTATTTAATATTTTTTCTATTTTTTCAAGATATTTTTTTACTTGGTTGAATGTGTCATTATCCGTTGTAGATACTTTTTTTATTTTATTTTGAATGTCCTCTATTTTTAAAGAAAAATCATTTATATCAAAAGCTGGTAAAACTTCTATATCTTTTTCATTATTTTCTTCTTCAGCTTCTTCTATATTTTCTTCAAGTGGATCTATTGCTGCTGCTTCTTTTAGTTCCTTAAAAAGTTCTTTTGTTATTTCTTTATCTTTATATTCAAGCTGCAAATTCTCAAAGAATTTTGGATTATTTTCTAAATAATTTATATCTTCATCTGATATAATGGAAATTAGTTTTTTTATATTTTCATTTTCAGTTTGAGAAAAGAATGAATATCTTTTTCTATACTTTCTTGCAGTTTTAGGATCTATATTAACCAATTTCAAATATAATGTGTAACAGCTAGTATACTGATTAGCACTTTCTCCATTTCCTAATAATTCAAATAATTCTTGGAAATGCTTTCCATACCATAAACGATTTTTAGCTGTATGATTAATAAATTCATACATATTTTTTCTTAATATTTTATTTATATCTTCATTGTCTGTTAAATTTGCTACAGTTAAATTTAACTCTTCCTCTTTAAATAAAGGCTTTTCATAAGATGTTGGAAGATCTTTTTTTTGATCCTGCATTTGCTCTCTTAAACTTTTTAAATCAGCTCTAATTGGTTTTTTCATATTTACTCCTTTACTCTATTTCAAGAAAAAGTATTTTTAATAATTCAGTTATTTTTTCTTGAACAGATAATATTCTTTTATCTTCTGACTCCCAAATAGTTTTACTTCTATCTAATAATTGAGTGATAGCACTTAATTTTTTTATAGGATCAGGACAATAAACATTTGTTCCTTTTAGTATTTCCTTTACTGATTGATAATATTCTTTCTCAACTACTGTATCATCATAACGATTAAATAAAATTGCTGCAACTTTATCTGCTCCTACTTCATCAATAACAGTAACGATTCCTTTTACTGTAAATTTATCAGCATAGGCTGGTATTATAAGTTTATTTGCTTGTTGTAATATTATTTGATCTATCTTTTCAGTAGGAGGACTATCTATAACAATACAATCATAATTATGATTTTTTCTAACACTTAAAAGAAATTCTTCAAATTCTTCTTTTGTTTTTGGTGTAGCATTGAAAGGACTTTCTAAAGGAATATAATCAATATTTTCTCTAACTTTTATTAAATTTCCTTTTCCATACTTCATCCAATATTTTAACCCTTTTGTATTTCTATTTAACTTAAAATTATCTTTATCATAAGTTGTATATACTTTTTCATTCTTTTGAGTTCTTTTATTTTCTATAATATCAGCTGGAAGAAGCATATCTAAAGCGTCGTTTTGTGAATCAAGAGTTAAAAATAAAACCTTTATACCAGCTTCCCCTAATCCTGCTGCTGTTTGAGTAGCAAAAAAAGTTTTTCCAACTCCTCCTTTTACAACCTTAAATGCGAAAATAGGTATTAAATCTTTAGTCATAGTTATTTTTTCCTCCTCCTTATATTGCTTAAAAACAACTTTATCATCATATGGGATCACATCAACTACTTTATTCTTTTCTAAATTCCATTTCTTTACGATTGGTAGAGGAATTAGAAATTTAAAAGAATCTTTAGTTTTATCATAACTAAGTTTAACTAAAGATCTCATAGAAACTAAGTTATCTTCTACTTTTGTTATTTGTTCAACCACTCCTGAAATAGTTGGTTTGATTGTTAGTTCATTATTTAAAAATTCTAAAAAAACTTGGTTATTATCTGAAGAAATTTTTAATATATTATTAAAGTTCTTACTTAAATTAATTCTTCCAAAATTTAATCTTCCGTCAGATTTATAATTTATAACTACATTTTTTTTCATATGTACTACCTCTTTTATATAAATTTTGCAAGGGGAGAATCGCCCCTTGCAAATTCATAAATTATAATTCAATGTTGTTTTGTTTTAACAAAGGAATCAATTCTTTAACTTTCATTTGAAGAACATCTTCTCTTTCAATGTGAAGAACTTCTCCTAAACTATTGATCTTTTGGTAAAAATTAGATAATTTCATAAATACCACTCCTTTTATATTGAATTTATTATAAAAGAATGATATAATAATATTGTTCGGATATTATTTATATCAGAAGGCTATTTTGTTTGAAGGACAAGATAGCCTTTTCTTTTATAATAAAAGTATACTATAAAAAGGGGTATTTGTCAACCCACTTTTTTTAAATAAATTTTTTCTATATTTTATTTTCAAAGTTCAATATATTGGTTAAAATCATTTTTAAGCTATTCTATCCCTCTTTAAAATCATTTTTAGATATTTCTTAATACTTTTATCAATTTAGTAGCAAAAACTCTTTTAAACGGCTTATAGAGAGCTTATGTCTTTATCTTTAAATGTTAAAAGAGTGTTATAGTAGATAACTTTATTTAAACTTTTCATATTTATAATAAATTTTACATTAGCTGTAGGATCTTTTTTAGCCTTTTCTAATAATTCTTTCTCTTCTTCAGGAGATAACTCTATTATAGTTTCTTCCTCTATAGATTTTTTTTCCTCTTTCTCTATATTTTTAATTATATCAGTTTTAGTTTCAGTTACTTCTTTTATAGATTTTGGAGTAGAATTAATTTGTCTTTCTCCTTTAGCTATTTTTGAAGAAAATAATCTAGCTATAGATTTAACATTTGGAGTTTCTTTTATATTTTCATAAGTTTCTTTTAAATATTGAATAACATCTTTTTCTTTCATTGTTCTTAGTAATTTAAAAACACTTGTTTGATTAGTTTTTGTGAATGTTATTTCAAACTCATTAAATAAATTTTCAAAAATTTTTAAAGAATCATCTATGATTTGATTTTTTTGATTTTGTTTTTTTTGATTTTGATTTTTTTTGTGACAGTTTTCTTGTCCACCGATGGACACTTTTTCTGTCCACTGGTGGACAGTTTTTCCGTCCACTTGAGAAGAATTTTTAAGTGGATGATTTTTCTGTCCACTAGTGGATGATTTTTCTGTCCACTTATTTAATTCTTTATTTTCAAGGGTTTCGTTAAGTATCTTATTAATTAAATTCATTTTATTATCTTTTCCTGAATAAGGAATTTCTAATTTTTTACACACTAATCTTAATTCTCTGCAAGAGAATTTTATAAGAGTGGATTCACTAAATTCTTCAATTTTATTTTCTTCAGGTAAAGCTCTTTCATAGGCTAATTCAAGAACAGACTTATCCACTGATAAAATAGTTAATATTTTTTCAAAATTTAATTTATAATGTGTAGCACTTTTAAAAGAGTTCTCAAGTTTTTTTGTAGAGAATAATCCTAATTCTTGACCTTGTTTTTTTAATTTAGTAATTGAAGTTCTAGGAATACCTGTAAATAAATGTATATCTTCGTTTGTAGCAAAGAAATATCCATCTTCAGTTAATTCATCATTAGATTTATGGTATCTTCCTTTGTCTATTAAGAAAGATATAAATGCAGCCAAGTTTAAACCAACTTGTGCTAGTATTTTTTTATTAACAAAAAGATTAGCTTCTTGACTAAGTGTGCTGTATAATAAATTTTCATAATTTATATTCATTTTTTCCTCCTAAAAATTTGTCCTATAAAAAAATAATATATTAATATCTTGTAAATTATAGGACTTTTAAATATAATGTTTTTAGTTTTTAGGAATCTTGATTTTTCTCCATTTATATGATATTATATTATTATAATATCATATAAAGGAAAAAAGTTTTAAGAACTCCTAAATTAAAATTTTTATAATATTGAATAAAAGAAATAAAGTTTTAAGTAAAATTTTAAGGATTCCTAAAAAAATACTTCTTCCTTTATTTGTTCGGTAAAAAAAGTTCTCAGGCTGCCAATCTGTGGAACTTTTTTTATTTACTCTTATTTTTTATCCTTATTCTTTTCAACATATTCTTCTACTAATTTATTAATTATTTCCGCTTGAGTAACATCTTTTTCTAAACAAACTCTTTTAAAATCTTTTTTTAAGTTTTCATCCATTTTAAAAGTTACAGTAGTAGTAGCCATAAAACCTCCCATAATCTTTAAAGTAATAAAGTTTAATTTATAGCTTTATTATATGTTTTTTATAAGAGTTTGTCAAATAATATTTTATATGGCATGCTTCACGATTAGGGGTTTCTATTTTGCAAAGCAAAATAGAAGCCCATCGTGAGAACAAATTCTTTGTTCTAGCTCTTGCGAGCAGATTATATTGTTGATAAAGGAGGTTAAAAAGAATGGCTATCTATAATCTTAGAGTAAGACCAGCTGATGGAAGAAGTGCAGTATATAGATATTCTTACATTTTAAGAATAGATGATTTCTCTTGGGAAAAAAATTCTAAGTATGATGATTTCCTTTTTGGAGAAAATATTAATATGCCTTCTTTTGCTTCTGAAAACAACAAATATTTTTGGGAATGTTGCGAAGAGTATGAAAGAGAAAATGCGAATTTATTCCGTAGTATAGACTTTTCTCTTCTTGCAGAACTTTCTGATGAAGAGAACATAGATCTTGCTACAAAGTTTGCAGAAGAAATTTTTGGTAATAAATATGTTTACTCTCTTGCTGTACATTCTAAACCAAGTAGTAAAGATGATGTAACAAATATTCATTGTCATATTATGTTTTCTGAAAGAGAACTTGATGGAATTGATAGGGATGAAAAAGAATTTTTTAAAAGATATAATTCAAAAAATCCTGAATTAGGAGGATGTAAAAAAAATCAAGAATGGACAAGTCTTTCTAAATTATATTATATCCGTCAAACTTGGGAAAGATTAGCAAATGAAAAATTACAAGAAAAAAATTTAGAATTAATTTCTTGTAAATCTTTAAAAGCTCAAAGAATTGAAGCTATAACAGAAGATAACTTTTTAAAAGCAGAAATGCTTGATAGACCACCAATTAATATTAATAAGAAGTATCTTGATATAAATGTTAATACCAAAGAAAGAGAAAAAGCTGTTGAATTTTTTAATTATGCAAAACAGTTAAAAGAAATGAAAGAAAAGACTTTTAAATTAAAGTCTGAAAATTTTGAAGAAGAAAATAAAAAGGCAAAAGAAAGATTTTTATTAGAAATAGGAGCTATTGAAGGAAGAGAATATAACTCTTCTGATTTTGGCATTACTGAAAATATAGTAGATGAACATTTTAATTTTGAAAATATATTCTTAACATCTATAGAAAATAGTATTTTACTTGATAAAAAAGAGGGTAGATTAAAACAGCTTATATCTATAACTAATGAAGATATTGAAAGCCGTGCTTTGAATATTGTTTCTAAAGGAGAATATCCTAAAAAATCAGAAAGATTAAAAGAGCTTGAAGAGTTCTGTTCTTCTATTCCTAAAGAAAAAATAGATCCTAAAGTTGAAGCTGAAAGAAAAGAACTTTTAGACTATTTTGAAAATATAAAAAATGATGAAGTTTTCAATACAAAAGTTGGAAATATGATGTATAAAATTTCTACTAAAATGGAAGCTGAAAAAGAGAATATTATGGAAGATCTAAAGTTTTTAAGAGATAATAACTTTAGAGATTTTCACTTGGAAAGAACACCTGAAAATAAATTAAGAACACAAGAATTTTATACAAAAACTTTAAATTATATTTCTGATTTAAAAGCTCAAAAAGAAGTACAAGATAAAAAAGTTAAAGAATACAAAGAATTTATGAAAAACGATATTAAATATGAACTTTATAAAGCAATCAAACCTGATATAGCTGAAAAATATTTAGAACTTTTAAAATGGAAGTCTGAAGAAAAATCAGGAGATAATAGATCGTTAGAAGATAGAATTGAATTAGCGAAAAGAATTAAGTCAAGAGAATTAGGATTTAAAAAATTCAATATAGAAAATAATATAAAAGAAAAATATGAAAAAGAATTATCTGAAAGAAGAGAACACTATAAAAATTTAAGACAAGACCAAGATGATATTAATGGTAAATTATCTTATAGTTTTATGATGTTAGAAGAATTGAAAAAGGTTAAAGGATTTGAATTAATTGAAGAAGAAAATCTTCTTCAAGAAAAATATAAAAATCTTCAAACTAACTTTGATAAGTATGAATATAATATCAGACTTTCTTTATTACAAGAGCAACACAAAAAAATCTTTAAAAAAGATCTTGAAATGAACGAAGTTTATGTTTCTTTAAATGATAAAGAAAAAACTGAATATAGAGAAAAAATTATATTAGAGATTAATTTCCTTCAAAATGAATTGAAAACTTTAACCGAAAAAATTACTGATAAAGATATAACTGATGAAGATTTAAAAGTTAGAATATTAGATAAAGAAACGAAAGGAAATTATTCTAAATATAAAGCTGAAATTAGTTACTATAAAGAGCAAATTGATAAAGGATTATCTGTTCCTGAAAATTACTCTATGTTAAAACAAGCATTTAAAGTTGTAGATAAGATAGAAAAAGAATATATAATTTCTCCTGAACAGATCCAACAAGAAAGACAATTAGTCAATGAAAATAATATAAAAGTTAAAGCTCAAATTTCTAGTATTAAAGAAAAATTGAAAGTAAACTTTAAACTTTTAAAAGGAATGAAAACTAAACCAAAAATTAAAAAAACAAGACCAAGAAAAAATTATAATCACCGTGCTGGTAGATTAAAAGTTGTTAAGAGTGGAAAAGTTGAAATTAAAGATGAAACAAAGGAAAGAGAGAAGTTTGAAAGATGGGAAAACGAACTATAAAATCAATTACTAATAAGATTATTAAGACAAAAAGACAAATAAAAAAATTAGCCATAAAAAAAAGACAAGAGAGAAAGATTCATCTAATTCAATTAGGAACACTATTTAATATAATGGAGCTACTAGATGAAAGCCAAGAAGTAATGCTTGGTTTCTTAGAAAAATATAAAAAACTTTCTTATCAACAGAAACAAGAATATTTTTTGATTGGAGAGAAAATATTATCAGAAAGAGAAGCAAAAACTTATGATGATGATTTAGACGAAAGAAAAAAAATGTTTTTCTTGATGATCCGAAAGGCTGCATTACTTGAAAAGTTAAAAATTCACTTAGAGGACTCAAAAATAATACTTGGTTACTTAAATACTTTTTCACAATTATCTTTAGAAGAAAAAAAATCTTTAGAGGAAAGAGGAAAAGAAATTTTTACAGATAAACCTGTAAGAGATACTATTATTTCTGATGAAGAAAAAATGAAGATATTAAAAGAAAGTATAATTAAAAATATTAACATAACTAAACTTTTAAAAGATGAATTTAACACAACAATTCACAATATTAAAAGAAGCCAATTAGCATTAATTGAAGAAAAAATAAGAAGCAGGATTTAATCCTGCTTTTTATTTTTAAAATATAATTTCAGAGTAAACTTTTTTAATTTCTTCTTCTTCAATTCCTATATATCTAAGAGTTACTTTTGGATTACTATGATTTAATAATTTCATTACTAAAACAAGATCGTTATATTTATAATATACAGTTCTTGCCCAAGTTTTTCTAAAAGAATGGGTATTCATAGGATAATTTATTTTTAGTTTAGTTCTTAAAGTTTTAATATGATAGTTTACTCCTTGATAACTAATTGGTTTATTGGGATCAATAGAAGATTTAAACAAATATCCACTATTAAAATTATTATAATATTTTTTTTTATAATATTCAGTTAATCTTTTTGTAATATCTTTACAAGAAGAATTATAAATAATTCCTTTAGTTTTTTTAGTTTTTTTTTCAGTTAAAAATGTACTTTCCATATTTTCAAATTTTAATAATAAAATATCTGATATTCTAAGACCTGTATTTAAAGCAAATTTTATCACTCCTAACATAACAATGTTTTCATTTTTTTCTAATAATTTAAAAATATTTTCAATATCATTTTTTTTTAATGGTTTTACAGCCTGTCCTTTTTTCATAAGTAACTCCTTATTCTTTAAATTTATTATAATTAATTTTGTAGCTATATATTTTATCAAAAATATATAGTCCTTCTTTTTTATAAAAAATTTAATTAAAATACTTTATGAAAAAAAGTAGAGTATACTTTACTCTACCTTCTCCTTATTTGATATTATTTTTTTTAATCTAAAAATTGTAGATCTACTAAAAGTTGTAAATCTCATACATTCTTCAGTAGTAATTCTTTTTTCTATCCATAACTTTATATATTTTTCTTGCTCTTTAGTCATATTTTCAAAAGCATTTTTTCTTCCTACAGGTTTTCCTGTTTTTTTACTTAAATATCTTCCTTTACTATCTTTCTCTAAACTATTATATCCTTCTCTTTGCCGTTTTAATATGGTTTTTCTTTCTTCTTCAGCTATATATCCCAAAAGTTCTAAAACTATTGGACGGATCAAATCAGCTACCAAAGGATTAGATATACCTGTATTAAGCAATGGCATATTTAAAATTTCTAAATTAACACCTTTTTTTTGTATTAATTCAAAAGTTTCTTTGATTTCTACTTTATTTCTTCCAAGTCTATCTAATTCAGTAATTACTATTGTATCTCCTACAACACAAGCTGCAAGAAGTTTAGTCCATTCTGTTCTTCCTATGAAGTTTTTTCCTGAAGCCTTTTCTATATAAATATCTTCTTCAGACACTCCTGCTTGTTTTAGAATATCAATTTGTCTTGCTTCACTCTGTTCATTAGTAGAAACCCTAGCATATCCTAGCTTTCTATTATTTTTCATTTTTTTTCATAGAATCTCCTTCTACCAGCCTTTACCTTTTTTAGATTTGAATTTTTCTGCAACTGCTCTACTTTGTTCACTCATTCTTTGAAGTGCTTCAGCTTCATAATCAGCTTTTAATTCTTCCCATCTTTCTATTTCATCATTAGCTTTACCACTTTCAATGCTTTCAAGTTCAGCTATTATTCTGTGATATTCTGCCTTAGCTTCCTTATCGTGTTTTTCATAAATTTTTGATAGCAACTCTTTCTTATAGGCTTTACTTGTAGTATTTACTTTTTCTCCTCCACAAGCTGTTAAAAGTCCTGCTAATATTGATAAAACTATTAATTTTTTCATAAAATCTCCTTTCTGTTCTTTATTATTTTTTATTTTTGCAAGGGGAGAATCGCCCCTTGCAAAATTTTATCTTCCTTTTTCTTTTGAATTATTTCTGATCCGTGATCTCTTTTCTCTTTTTGGTTGCTCTTTTTCAATTTTTAGTTTTTTTTTATCTTCATTTTCATTCAAAAAAACTTTTTCTAATTTATTATCTAATTGTTTTAAAATTGTTTCTGCTCTTTTAGATATAAAATTTTCTCCTTTTTTTAGTAAATCTTCTGAAAGATTATACTCTTTATGTCTTTTAAACTTAAAATCTTTTAATTTTTCTAATCCTTCTTTATGTCTTTCTTGAACAAAATTACTTGATAAAACATCAAAAGGTATTCCTAATTTGTGATTTGCAAAAATCTCTGTACACTCACTTGGTAGATCACTATAAAGCATTAATACAGAATTTCCATTATCAAATATTGGTGCTGGAGTTAATATCTCTCCTGTATCATTATTTACAAGCATACCATAATTTCCAAAATGTCTATCATTGTTATATATTAAAGAGTCAAAAACCATTAAATCCTCTAAAAATTCTTTTCCTACTATTTTTTCAACTTTTTCTATTAATTTTTCAGGATTTGTTGAAATAGTTTCTCTTATAGTTATAAAATTACTAATTGGAGAATAGCCTATATCTTCCGTTGTAAATAATTTACAAGAAGAAACAATAGAATTATGATACTTTATAATATCATAATCAATATGATTAAATCCCATTATATCTGCTACTTGACACATATAATATTCTGCCATTGCTTCTACTTTATAATGCTCTGATGATTTTTTAAGTAATACTATCTCATCATTTAACATTGTCCAGCATTTAGCTAACATTCCATTTGTAGTATATTCAGGGGAAGTTTGAAATTTTTCATTTAAACTGTCTGCAATTCCTTTTTCTCCAAAAGCTATTAATCCCAATTTTTCACTAAACTTATTATTATATAAATTGTAATTTTCCCATTTATATTCATTTCCATCATCAGGAACAATCCAATAAGAATCATTTAATGATAATCCATAAGATATATCTATAAAATTCATAAAATTATTACTATCTAATCTTAATTTTTGAATTTCATAATTTATTAAGTTATTTATATTTTTTCTATTTTTAGGTGCTTTTCTGTGTTCTATCCATTTTTTTAGTTCAGCTGTGTTATATTTTTCTTTAGGGTAACTTTTAGGAAGAAGAGCTTCATTTAAAATTTTAATATGCTTCAACTTATATGTTGAATATTCTGTATTATAAACTTCTTTATTAATTTTTTCATAATCAAAGGTTAAAATAGGAATATTTTTATTCTTTAGAATATATTTTTTAGTTATTTTTTCAAATTTCATTTGCCCTCCTTATATCAATTTTATATATCTATATGTAAATTATATCATTTTAGTGTCAAAAAGTATAGTTTTATTTTTTTAAATTTAGATACTATTTTTTGACATATTTTTTAATAAAAAGTACCCCTTTTTTGATAGTATCAAAAAGTATAGTTATAGATACTATATAAAAAATTCTTATATTTAATTAATAGGTTATAAACCTATTTATTCTTTTTCTTTTATAAATAAATCACAATTTAAAATTGCTGGAAATGGAAATTCTACTCTTTCTCCTACAATGCTTAAAGAATGTTTTCTTTTAGCTTCTTTATTTGCATAATTGATAGTCGGTTTTTTATCTAATATAATTATTCCATATTTATATCTTTCAGATAAAGTTTGTCCTGTTTTTCTTATATTTAATGTATATCTTAATCCTGTAAAATTTCTTCTTTGAATTACTTTAGCTTTTGCCAATTTAAGAAGATCTTCACATCCTATAAAAATAGAATTTTTATTTTCATTTTCTATCAAATTATATTTTTTTAAATTTTTCTGATAATCTTTTCCCCAAAAATTTTTTAAGATAGAAACTTCACTTACTTGAATACTTCCTATTGCTGCAATAACACTTCCTTTTTCAATTTTATAAGAAGAGTAAGAATCATAAGAGTTTATAATAATATTTTCTACATCATTTATAACAATAGGACTTTCTCTATAATCTCCTTTAGTTTTGGAAGCAATTTTATATTGTTTGTTCATTTCTTTTGTTAAATTTTTTATTTTTCTTAAAATTTCTTCATTTTGAGTAAAGCAAAGGCAACGATAAAATTTAGAGGAACTATCTTCTAATGTTTCAGTATTACCAAAAATAAGTTTAAATAATTCATCTTTTATATCATAGAATTTTCTCCATTCAATTTTTTCTTTGTTATCCATTTTTATCTCCTTTTTTATATAGGTTAATAACCTATTATATCATAAAAATAAAAAAAAATGCAAGGGGAGAATCGCCCCTTGCAAAATTTTTATCTTTCATTTTCGTTTGCCTTGCTTCTGATCCGTGATCTTGTTTGTCTTTTTGGTTTTTCTTTTTCAGGTTTAATTTTTTCTACTACCTTAACTTTTTCTTCTGTATTTTCTTTAGGTTTAAGTTCTTTTTTTTTATTTACTTCAATTTCTTTTTGTTCTTTAATATTAATTCCTATATCATTTCTGATTTTATCTTTTAATTCATAAGTTAATTTTTCAAAAAATTCTTTAGTATTATATACATTATCTAATAAAAAATCTTTATGTTTAAATATCAATTTTGAATATTTCTTTTCAGTATTCATTTTTTCAAAAATGAAAATAATTCGTCTTTCTGTTCCTTTTAAAGTTAAATCTTCAGTTACTGCATTAAGTAAAGATACAGGAACATATCTTTCTATTAAATTATTTTTTAATTTACTTTCTTGAGTTCTTAATCCTAATACTACACTAGGTATTTTTTTAGTATCTCCCATAACTTTATCTACATCTAATTTTTCTTTATGATAATCATATTTTCCCAATATACAAATTCTTTTAAATGTATCAGGTAATTCATTAAATACTCCTGTTTTTAATCTTCTAAATACCGATAATTGATAATCTTTTGTATTAACTTTTCCTTCTAACATTTTGTCATAAAATATACTTGGAGAATATTTCATACTATTTTTTTCTATTCCTGCTAAATGTGGAAAATATTCTTTTCTAAAATATACCTCTATTGCTTTTAATTTTTTTATATTTTTAGGGTTATTTTTTAATGATTGTTTTAATTCTTTACTTTCCATATCAGGAAAAATTATAAGGTATTGTTTATTTAATAATTTTGTATTATATATTTCAAAATCTTTTTTTAACTTGTCAAACTCTAATTGTTCTATATTTTCTTCTTTTTCCATATATTCTCCTTTTATGAAAAAAGCTACCTTTTTAACAAGGTAGCTTTTCATTTTATTTAAAATCTATTATTCTGCTAGGTCAGTTTGTTTCCTTTGATAGTTTTTAGTTATAAGTAACAGAGGTATCAGCTCTACCTTTGCAAAAATTCCCTAATGCTGCCTAACTGTAAGTTACGCATTAGACTTCTTGCCGATCTCCTAGTTTTTGTGTAAAGCCCCCTTTCGGACTGCAATACGGTCAGGTGTAGATTGCACCTAATACTCAG
>OGRS01001514.1_pt1 | contig 13328 bp, 17 predicted proteins | sample 1553561 | NCBI WGS metagenome assembly OGRS01 (sample SAMEA2580103, study PRJEB22360) | human gut metagenome | biome: human gut; feature: human-associated habitat; material: faeces | place: Denmark | collected 2008/2010
TAATTATACACATTAGTCTTATCAAATAGAGGTTTGAATATTGTTTAAATCTCTATTTCGTTTAAAAAATAAGAATGGAGAATGTAAAATGAAACAAGATATGATTGTGATTTTGGATTTAGGAAGTACAGAGAATACAACTTTAGCTCGTGATATTAGAGCATTAGGTGTTTATAGTGAAATTTATCCTCATGATATTACATTAGCTAAGCTTAATAGTTTGGAGAATGTTAAAGGGGTAATCCTTAACGGTGGTGAAAATCGCTGCGTTGATGGTGTGAATGTTGAGGTATGTGATGAATTATATCAAAGTGGATATCCTTTAATGTCAATTGATCATCCGACAAGTCAATGTGATTTGAAATTTAATTCTTTACCAACACAAGATGAGTTAAAGGCTTTTGTGTTTGAGACTTGTCACGCTGAGGCAAATTGGAATATGAAGAATTTTATTGCAGATCAAGTTGAAAAGGTAAGACGTCAAGTTGGTGACAAAAAGGTGTTGTTGGCTTTATCTGGTGGGGTTGATTCTTCGGTTGTTGCGGCGTTATTGTTGAAGGCGATTGGGGATCAATTAACTTGTGTTCATGTTAATCACGGGTTAATGCGTAAGGGTGAGTCTGAAAGTGTAATTGAGGTGTTTAAAAATCAATTAAATGCTAATTTGGTTTATGTTGATGCTACTGAAAGGTTTTTAGGTAAGCTTGAAGGAGTGGCTGATCCTGAGGCTAAACGTAAAATTATCGGTTCTGAGTTTATTCGTGTGTTTGAAGAAGAAGCGCGTAAGTTAGACGGGATTGAGTTTTTAGGACAAGGAACTATTTATCCGGATATTATTGAAAGTGGGACTAAAACTGCAAAGACTGTAAAGTCTCATCATAATGTTGGTGGATTACCTGAGGATTTACAATTTGAGTTGGTTGAGCCTTTATATCAATTGTTTAAAGATGAAGTTAGAGCTTGTGGAGTGGAGTTAGGGTTACCTGCAAGTATGGTGTATCGTCAACCTTTCCCTGGACCTGGTCTTGGTGTGCGTTGTTTAGGTGCGATTACTAGAGAAAGATTAGAGGCTGTTAGAGAAGCAGATGCGATTTTAAGAGAAGAGTTTGCTAATTATGGTTTAGATAAAAAGGTGTGGCAATATTTTACTGTTGTGCCTGATTTTAAGTCTGTTGGGGTTAGAAATAATGAGAGAACTTTTGAGTTTCCTGTGATTATTAGAGCGGTTAATACGGTTGATGCGATGACTGCTACTGTGGAACAAGTGGATTGGCCTATTTTGATGAAGATTACTGATCGTATTTTAGCAGAAGTGAAGAATGTTAATCGTGTGCTTTATGATATGTCACCTAAGCCTGTGGCGACAATTGAGTTTGAATAATATATTAGAGCCAAGAAATGCCTATTTTACGGGCTTTCTTGGCTCTTTCTATGTCCGTTGACAATCAAATGACAATACTTTTTTAATATTATTGTAAATAATTTCTTCTTATTTAGCTGGGAATTGGCTCTTCCAGTCTAAATACTCTTTTTCTGTAATCTCTTCATTTCTGAATTTCTGGTACATATCAGCCCATGTTCCAATATGATCCAGCATATTTAAAGAATCATGTCCTTTGTCTTTAAACATGAGTTGTGGTACGCCGGATTCATCTCGGTAGGCGTGCAGTCCATATTGATCCTCTAAAGCAAATAATGCGTGCATGACACTAACATAAGTATCAAAGTTTGGATCAGACATGGCGTATGGACTGATCTTTAATGAGTTTGCTATTTTTTCTAATTGTTCTGATGATGGAAAACGATTCCCAAGTTCATAATTTCTAATTGCCGATTCGCTCAATCCGGACATGATTGCCAATTCTTTCTGTGTATATCCTTGATCGATCCGGAATTTTCTTATTTTCTCACCTACTGTCATAAGAAAACACTCCTTTGCTGATTGTTACTTAAAAGTATAGCATAAACAGTTCAAAAATGAAATATAAAAATAAACCGTTCATTTTTGAAATTATTCTATTGACAGTACGGAAGTGAAATGTTATGATGCATATACACCGTTCGATAATGAACTGAAAAAAGAAAGGAGGGATATAGATGGCTAGTAAATTATTTATATCAGCAAAAGAAGTAGCGAAAGAATTAGAAGTATCTGATTCCTATGCGTATCGTTTGATCCGTCAGTTAAATGCGGAATTGGAGCAAAAAGGTTTCGTTGTTGTCAAAGGAAAAATCAGCCGTAAATATTTTGAAGAACGAGTTTACGGTATGAACGAAATGAAATAGCAGGAGGTGATGTTTTGACAGTAATCAAAAACCAAAAGTCAAATACTTACGAGGTAAGAACCTATTATAAGGACTGGACCGGCGTAAGAAAGCAGAAGACGAAAAGGGGATTTAAACGCAAATGTGATGCCCAGGAATGGGAAAGAGCGTTTAAATTAAAGGAGAATTTGAGTCTGGATATGTATTTTGAAGATTTTGTAGATCTTTATCTGAATGATATCAAATCCAGAATCAAATATAATACCTGGCTGACGAAAAAGCATATTGTAGAAAAAAAGATTCTCCCATATTTTTCGAAAAAGAAGTTGCAGGAAATAAAACCTTCCGATATTCGACAGTGGCAGAACACCATGATGAACTATCGGAATAAACAAGGAGAAGGCTATTCACAGGTCTATCTAAAGACCATCCATAATCAGCTGAGTGCAATTTTGAATCATGCAGTTAATTTCTATGATTTGAAAAGCAATGCTGCACGCAAGGCGGGATCTATGGGAAAAGAAAGAACAAAAGAGATGCTTTTCTGGACAAAAGAAGAGTATATGAAGTTCATTGAAGCGGTGGCGGATAAGCCAATCTCCTTTTATGCATTTGAAATCTTATATTGGTGTGGAGTGCGTATGGGAGAGTTGTTAGCACTGACACCGGCAGATTTCGATTTTCAGGCGTGTACTATCCGGATCAATAAATCTTATCAAAGATTAGAGGGGAAGGATATTATTACAGATCCAAAGACTGTGAAGAGTAATCGTATGATCACCATGCCGGAATTTTTAAGCGAAGAATTAGAATCGTATATAGGAATGCTGTATGGTTTAAATGAAAATGACAGGATATTCCAAATTTCAAAAAGCTATCTTCATCATGAAATGGATCGAGGTGTGAAGTTGTCAGGAGTGAAGAGAATACGAATCCATGATTTACGACATTCTCATGTGTCATTGTTGGTCAATATGGGATATTCTGCGGTGGCAATTGGAGAAAGGGTAGGGCATGAAAGTGTGGAAATCACATATCGATATGCACATTTGTTCCCGACAATTCAAACAGAGATGGCGGAAAATCTAAATCAGGAAAGAGAGGAATATCTGGATGAGTGAAAAAAATAGGGATAACAAGAATCGGTGGCGTAATGTGACCATAGCGTTTCGAATGTCTCCGGAAGAAAATGAAGAGCTGGATTTAAGAGTAAAACTTTGTGGATACCAGACGAGACAAGAATATATCATTGAAAGCGTTTTACATCAAAAGGTCACAGCAGTAGGAAATCCGTTGATGTTAGTACAGTTTAGAAAACAGCTTCGAGGGATTGAAGAGGAACTGAAAAGGTTAACTACATTAGAGGATGCCGATGAAGAGTTGTTTACACCTATTCGAACAATGTTGGAGATATTAAATGCATTTGCAGAAGAAAGAAACTATGAAAAAAGGAAAAAAGAAAAAGCCCAGAAATAATCTGAGCAAGTTCCCTGATCATCAGAATAACTGATATATCACCTTAACAACTTGAGTATATCACAAAATTGTTGTTGCAACAATTGTTAAATTCTGTTTGCCAGGGACTTGCCCGGTTGGGCAGGAGGTGGAAATGGAAGATAATTATAGAGAAGTAAAAAAGGCAGAACCATGCCTGAAATTGATCCACATGGATCAGGTTGAAGTGGAAGAAATCGAATGGCTCTTTTATCCCTTCATACCATATGGGAAGGTCACCATTATTCAGGGAGATCCTGGAGAGGGGAAGACTACTGTGGTGTTGCAGATCATAGCAAAATTAACAAAAGGAGAAGCAATATTAAGTGAGACAAGCGAAGGAAAATCTGAAGAGACAGGTGTAGAGCCAATCAATGTGATTTATCAAACAGCTGAAGATGGACTGGGCGATACGATCAAACCAAGATTGTTAGCGGCAGGGGCAGATTGTTCCAGAGTCTTGGTAATTGATGACCAGGATCAGCCATTAACAATGGTAGATGCAAGGCTGGAAGAAGCGATCATACAGACGAAAGCAAGACTTGTAGTATTAGATCCAATTCAAGGCTTTCTAGGGGCTGGTGTTGATATGCATAGGGCAAATGAGATTCGCCCATTGATGAAAAGAATCTCTGTATTAGCAGAAAAATATCAATGTGCCATTATTCTGATCGGTCATATGAATAAAAATAGTAATGGAAAATCATCCTATCGTGGATTGGGTTCTATTGACTTTCAAGCGGCAGCAAGAAGCGTATTGATTGTTGGAAGAGTGAAAGATGAACCGGAAATCCGAGTAATCTGTCACGTAAAGAGTTCTCTTGCTCCGGAAGGAGATGCTATCGCCTTTCGATTAGACAAAGAAAAAGGATTCCATTGGATTGGGAAATATGACATCAGTGCAGAGGACTTATTATCTGGTGATGGACGAGGGCAAAAGATCCGAAGTGCGAAAGAATTTTTAAAAGAGATCTTAGCAAATGGATCAATGGAACAGGCAAAAATAGCGGAAGAAGCAGAAGAACGAGGAATTAAAAAGAAAACACTTTGGAATGCGAAGAAGGAATTACAGATTGACTCTGTGAAGATAGGAAATAAATGGTTTTGGATGTTGCAAGAAGAGTAAAGGAAGATGGCAAGATTACCATATCTTAAAGAATAGGGAATCTTGCCACCTTGAACAAAAGGAGTGAAGCGATGAAAAAAGTACAGATTGATTATGAACTGTTTCGAAAATTGATCTTTTATCATTTGGGTTCAGATGATCAGTATGAAGAAGATATTCGAAATGGCTTGGAAGAAAAATTGGATGCATTAGTCAGACATGAACTCTATACGAAGTATAAGACTGCTCCTTCTGAGGAAGAGCAGGAGAAAGCACGACAGGAATATTTAGATAAGCGTGGAGTGTCAGCCAGTTATCGGTGGTGATGTTTGTTTGGGGATATAAGACAGGAGCGTGGCACGCACCTGTATCATACCAAACAAGGAGAATTGCTGTAGGGTGTAGCTGATACAGTACTGGCTGATTTGAAAGCTCCCGGCAGGGCGCAAGGGTACTTTTGATGGACGTTAGGCTGTCGAAAGTGCTTTTGCGTTACTTTTGACAAAAGTAACAAAACATGATCGCCATATCTGGCGTTTTAAAATGAATGAAAGGAGATTTATTGAAGAGGACAATTAGTTTTATGACAGGGAAAGGCTCCCTGAACCATAACAGTAGAAAATTTCATGCAAAGAATACGGATCCGAACAGAACTCATTGGAATGTTGAATATTGTAATGAAGATATCAAAGACGTATATCATGAATTATTTGACGACGCCTTGAAGCGTTACAATGATAAACAGACTCGAAAAGATCGTAAGATAGATGATTACTACGAAAAGATACGTTCCGGGAAACAAGAAAAATTATTTCATGAGGTTATCCTTCAGATCGGTGATAAAGACAATATGGGATCAGAAACGATGGAAGGACAACTTGCTGCAAAGATATTAGATGAATACATGAAAGGATTTCAAGAACGGAATCCTACGTTGCGAGTATTTGCTGCTCATCTGCATTTAGACGAAGCAACACCGCATCTACATATTGATTTTATCCCCTATGTTACAGGAAGTAAGCGAGGACTTGATACAAGAGTATCTTTAAAACAAGCCTTATCGTCATTAGGATTTAAAGGTGGATCAAGAAGTGAGACGGAGTTAAATCAATGGGTGCAATCGGAAAAGGAAAAACTAGCCATGGTCATGAGAGAAAATGAGATAGAATGGGATCAGAAAGGAACTCATGAACCACATCTTTCTGTATTGGATTACAAGAAAAAGGTTCGAGAACAGGAAGTAGAAGAATTAACGGAACATAAGAATTTATTGGAACATGATTTGCATGATATCAGTGAATGTGTGGATGAGATCCAAAAGGAAAAAGAACAGGCAGAAAAAGAGAGAGATGCGGTAATTAAAAAGACAGAAGTGTTAGAAAAACGATTTTCTGCACTAAATTCAAAAGCTGGACTTGTTGACTCACATGCACGTGAGTATGGATATTATCCGGAAGAATGGCTGCCAGAAGCCGGAACTTTAGAGTCTGCAAAATCTTACAGGAAGAGAATATTTCCTTTGGTGAAAAAAGTTGCGAACATGATACAGGCATTGTATAGCAAATATTTAGAACTGAAAAGCAAAAATCTAAAGCTATCAGATCGAAACCTGGATCTTGAAAATCGTGTAGATCGGTTGCGAGAAGAAGTATCTGTTATAAAGAAAGAGAATGTAGCTTTGTTAAATGTGGCATATGATATGGATCGGGTTGTAGCTGTTTTGGGAAAAAATAAGGTCAAGGAAGCAATAGAAGTTGCAAAGCATTTGGAACAGGCAAATGCAAAACAAAACATCAAGAAGAAACGTATAGACAGAGATAGTAGATAGAGGAGTTGTAGAAACCAAATCTATGCTAAAAAAGTAAGATCTAGACATTGCTTTTTGGAATTGTAAATCAAAGAGAATAGATTTATATAGGTGAAGAGAGAAAATAGCTTTGGCAGGCCTTTGAGAATTAGGTGAATGCTCTATAAGTAATGTGATACAAGGAAAGGTAAAATAGATTTTGTGGAAATGTGCGTTGAAATGTTTAAGTAGAAGTTCTAGTACAAAAATCTTTCATTCTTTGTGTTTATGAGGTATAATGTAAGCAACGAATTAGAATTTGATAGGGAGTGTATTACATGAAGAAATTAGCATTAGTATCACTAAAAACAATTCTGTTTTTTGTTGGTTGGGCTATATGTGTATCAGTTATACCAATACCAGATACATCGAGTGCAGTAATTTGGAGATTTTGGGCGGAACTAATACCATTTTTATCTATTATTGTGTTGACACTTATTTTCTGGATCATTGATAAAAGAAAAATACGATTACATCTGACTGGAAAACCTGTTTATAATATCGCATTAGGATGTGTAACGGGAGCAATCTGGTTGGGAGTATCTATTGGAATATTATCCATAATAGGAGTAGTACATATAGATGGCAAAAATCAAATATCGATGCTATGGTTGTGGATGATTTCGGCTTTTCTCAATACGATTATGCAAGAAATGTTAGTTCGTGGCTATTTATATCAGATGATAAAAAGTAAATACAATATAGTGGCCGCTGTTATTGTATCTACTGGATTATTTACATTTGCACATGGTGGTGCTTTTGAAGCAGGAATTCTTCCAGTACTTAATGTTATAACAATGAGTCTTTTTATGACAGCAGTTTTGGAATACACAGACTCCTTAATTGCTCCAATTATCATCCATTTTTTATGGAATGGTGTTGGTGCAATTATTTTGGGTGGAGTGTCTTTGGCAGAAGATTATCCACATTTGTTCAATATAGTAATTAGTGGCAATCCTCTTTTGTCTGGTGGTAGTTGTAAAATTGAAGGTAGCATAGTTGTATTTATTATGAATTTGATACTAACAATTGGATTTATAATAGCAAAAAAAAGAAAAAAAGAAAGTTATAATTTTTAGATTACGGGAAAGAGAGAATGTTTTCAGAAAGGATTTAAATATTATAATTTAAGTTAATATGTAGGTAAGTTACTGACAATAAAATGACAATACAATTAGATGAAAACATGGCGAATCTACGCAAAACAGTTCAAAAGTGAACTGTTTTAAGGCTGAAATACCATAGAAACACTACAAAGCAGATAGAACTTTGCGAATTCGAATAGTTGGAGCTAAGCTGTAAAGCCTTTATCTACAAGGGTTTTACAGCTTTTCCTTTATAGAATTGCATTTTGATTGCATTTTTTTATTCAACTGCTCTGTGATAGATTGCTGTATGCTGATTGCTGGTGTAATCGGCAACACTGGTTGTTGCCGGAGTATAAGTGAGAACGCCAGTTAATTTTTTGGCAACTTCCACGTTGGTGTTGGGATATAAATGTCCGTAGGTTCCCAACGTGGTCTGTATCTTTTCATGCCCCAGACGTTCTTTAATCAATAAAGGATTTTCTCCCATACTGATGAGCAGGGAAGCATGGGAATGTCTGAGTGCATGAATCTTGATACGGTGTACTCCTGCCAATCCGGCAAGTTTTTCTAATGCCCGTGGGAGGGTGTGCTTACTGGTGGGAATCCCATTATAGCTTAGTACAAATGATACTATTAAAAAAATAACGGAAAATACTTTTCCACGAATAAATTTTGCAAACCCTTGATACACAAATAAAACCGCCTTTCTATCATCAGTGAGTATATCAACATATGATACAACTTATGATACAGAAAAACAATACTAGTAGAAAATATGTCTTAAAATATTTGAACCTTGCCTGCTTCCTCACAGTCCAGTTCTCTTTTTAGGGCAATAAAATGTTGTTTCTGCTGTTTTCTCAGATAGTTCTATTTAAATCTTTATGTTTAAGGTCAAAGGTAGTCAATCATAAAGAATGACTACCTTTGATCTTCGTATTAAATTGTTATAAGATTAATTAACATGAAAAATATTACTAATAAGAATTATTCTGCAAGTGTTTCAAAAAAAAGTTTCAGATCATCTTCTACAGTACTAATTCCTGAAATGCCAAAGTTTTCTACCAAGACCTTAGCTACATTAGGACTAAGAAATGCCGGGAGAGTAGGACCGAGATGGATGTTCTTTACACCAAGATACAAAAGCGCTAACAGAACGATAACAGCTTTCTGTTCATACCATGCGATGTTGTAAATGATAGGCAGGTCGTTGATATCGTCCAGACCAAAAACTTCTTTAAGTTTTAATGCAATGACAGCAAGAGAATACGAGTCGTTGCACTGTCCGGCATCTAGAACACGTGGAATACCATTGATGTCGCCTAAAGGCAATTTGTTATACTTATATTTCGCACATCCAGCTGTCAGGATCACGGTATCCTTCGGCAGTGCCTTGGCAAATTCAGTATAATATTCCCGGTTCTTGGCTCGACCATCACAGCCTGCCATAACTACAAACTTTTTGATCGCGCCGCTTTTTACTGCCTCAACAACCTGATCTGCAAGAGCCAAAACCTGTGCATGTGCAAATCCGCCGATGAGATCTCCCGTTTCAATTTCGGTTGGTGCAGAGCATTTTTTGGCGTGTTCAATGATAGCGGAAAAGTCCTTCTGCTCCCCGATTTCTCCCGGAATATGGGTGCATCCTGGATATCCGGCTGCGCCGGTGGTGTAGAGTCTGTCCTTGTAGCTGTCCTTGGGCGGAACAATGCAGTTGGTTGTCATCAGGATAGGACCGTTGAAAGATTCAAATTCCTCCTTCTGTTTCCACCACGCATTACCATAGTTACCGATAAAGTTGGGATACTTTTTGAATGCTGGGTAATAATGAGCGGGAAGCATCTCGGAATGGGTATAAACATCCACACCAGTTCCTTGTGTCTGCTCCAGCAACATTTCCAGATCTCGCAAGTCGTGACCGGAAACCAGAATACCGGGATTTTTTCCAACGCCAATGTTTACCTTTGTGATCTCGGGATTTCCATAGGCTTCCGTGTTGGCCTTGTCCAGCAAAGCCATACCGGATACACCATGTTTTCCGGTTTCCATTGTCAGGGCGATCAAGTCCTCCATGTTGAGATTATCATCCAGTGTAGCAGCCAGCGCCTGCTGAAGGAAAGTGTCCACCTCACTGTCATCCTTCAACAGCACATTTGCGTGCTTGGAGTATGCAGACAATCCCTTCAGACCGTAGGTGATCAGTTCTCGCAGAGAACGGATATCTTCATTTTTTGTGGAAAGTACGCCGACTGTTTGGGCCTTTTCTTCCCAGTTGCCGGAGCCATTCCATTTTGCTGCTTCTGGCAGGACAGAAGGATCTGTGATTTGCGCCAACAGTACCTCTTTTTCTGTCAGTGTGGCGCGGATTCTCGCTTCAATGCTCTCTTTGTCAAAATTTGCATTGGTGATAGTAGTGAATAAGTTTAAAGTAATCAGATGATTGATTTCTGCGGACACCTGTTTGCCTTCCTGACGTAGTGCAGTTGTGACAGCCGAAATTCCTTTTGTGACATAGACCAGCAAATCCTGCATGGCTGCTACATCAGGTTTCTTTCCACACACACCAGACATGGTACAGCCTTTGCACCCAGCGGTTTCCTGACATTGATAGCAAAACATTTTTTGTTCCATAATAGACCTCCTAAAAGTTATTAAATAAAGTTATTTGATTTTCGTTTATGTGGTTGCCGTATAATCTGAAAAAGATAAATGCATTTAAATTAATCGTTCCAAACGATTGCAGACACAGGACACGAATCAATAGCCTCTTGTACGACCTCTTGATTTTCATTGGTTGACGGTTGATAAGCCTCTGCTTTTCCATGTTCATTTATGCGGAAAACTTCGTCACAGACACTACAGCAAAGTCCGCAACCAATACAGAGATTCTGTTCTACTCTTGCAGATTTCATAAAATCACCTCCTGATTATGGGAATTGAATTTCATTAAAATACAACGATTAAAAGCATTTTAAATGCTTCTTGTCCATATACCGCATGAGGGTGTCCAGCAGGCATAATGATGGATTCCCCTTCGTGTAACAGATACTCAGTACCGTCGATAGTGATTTTTCCAACACCATCCAAGCAGGTAACAAAAGCATCCCCATCTGACGCATGAGTGCTGATTTCCTCCCCTTTTGCGAATGAGAACAAGGTAATACTTACTGCTGGATTTTGTGCCAGTGTTTTACTGACAACTTGCCCATCCTGATAAGAAATCTGTTCTTTTAGTGTTAATACTTCTGCTTGTGAAATATTTTTCATTTTTATACTCATAATAATCGCCTCCTATCAAGTGTTTTTATTTTGTGTTGTTGGATGTATTTCCTGAATCTAAATGTAAGATCAATCCAGAATTTTACCATCAACAGAGATGGTGATGACCTGCCAAGGGATAAATTTTCCGCTTGCTTGCAACGCTCTTTTTGCGGCCAATTCCAGTCCGCCACAGCAGGGAACTTCCATTCGTACAATTGTCACACTTTGGATATTGTTGCTTTGAATAATCTGTGTTAACTTTTCGCTATAGTCTACATTGTCTAGCTTGGGACAGCCAATTAACGTAATTTTTCCGCACATAAAATCCTCGTGCATTCTGGCGTAGGCATATGCGCTACAATCTGCTGCAATCAGTAATTTACCTCCGTCAAAATAGGGGGCATTGACGGGAACTAACTTGATTTGGCAGGGCCACTGCCCCAGCTGTGATTCAGTCCGTATTGGAGTAGAAGGAGCAGATTGCGGTGAACGTTGGATATGTTGCATCCGGCTGCCGGGGCAGCCTTCATGAACACTAGCAGAAAAAGAATTCTGTTCATTCTTTTTTCTCATATTTTCTTGTACCGCCTTTTCATCGTAGGCAGCAGCTTCTCGTTCCACAAAGGAAATCGCTCCGGTTGGACAGGTAGGGAGGCAGTCTCCTAAACCATCGCAATAGTCGTCGCGCAGGAGTTTTGCTTTCCCGTCTACGATACCAATGGCTCCTTCGTGACAGGCATCAGCACAAGCTCCACATCCATTACATTTTTCTTCATCTATCTGGATAATTTTACGAATCATTATAAATTCATCCTTTCTCTTGTATTTTCAATGTTACTATAATATAATTTATAATGAAAGTATGTTGTTAGAACAACAAAAAGGAGGAAAATGTGAATTTATCTAATACACAACTATTTCGTGGGTTAGAAACAACTGAAATTACAAGTCTTTTGAACTGCCTTAACACCACGGAACACAGCTACAAAAAAGGTGAAGTTATTCTTTCTGAAGGAAGTATTACAGAAAATATAGGAATTGTTCTCTCAGGCATGGTGATGATATCATGCAATGATATTTGGGGAAATAGCAGCGTTCTGGGAAATGTTGCCCCTGGTTCCGTATTTGGTGAAGTATATGCCTGTATTCCGGGCCAACCAATGTTGGTTACAGTGTCTGCAGTTGAAGATACTTCTGTATTATTTATGAATGTAGGGCGTGTTCTGACTACTTGCTCTAAATCATGTATCTTTCACACCAAACTTGTACAAAATTTGTTGACTGTTTGTGCATATAAAAGTCTTCAACTTTCTCAAAGGATTCAACATACCAGTTCTAAATCTATACGTGGGAGATTAATGTCCTATTTTTCAGAATGTGTAAAACAATTTGGAGGGAATTCTTTTCTCATTCCATATAATCGCCAACAGCTGGCTGATTATTTGAATGTTGACCGTAGTACCATGTGCAACGAACTTTCCAAAATGCAAAAAGATGGACTCATTGAATATAATAAGAATCAGTTTTTATTAAAAGACAGATTAATGCTTTGAATGGATGTCGTAAGTGCTTAGTATGACTGGTTATTCAAAGAAAGTTGAAAATATTTGACAAGGGGTTATTATATGAACATTAGAAAAGCAAGCAGAGAAGATTTATCAAGAATTGGAGAAATCTATGTCTTTAATAATCGTGCAAATTATTATCCGGTATTTAAAGACAAAATTTATTCATTTAGTAAGTTGCAAGTTATTTCAATAATTGATGAGTATTTTAAATTTGATGAAGTCTTAGAAAGTATTTATGTTTTTGATGATGGTTTGGTAAGTGCATTTATGGAAATAAAAGAGACAGAAATTTGCAAATTATATGTTGATCCTTTTTTTCAAAATAGCGGAATAGGCTCAGAATTAATTGAATTTGCAATTAAAGAATTAAAGACCAATCATTTATGGGTACTTCAAGAAAATGATAAGGCAATTTCTTTTTATCAAAAACATGGATTTCATTTGACAAACACTACGATGGATATAGAAAATACTAACAAAAAAATCGTAGAAATGAAAAGATGATGGTATAAAAAGATTATTTTCGATGTTGTATTAAGGTTGACGGGCAGTATACTGCCCGTCAGATGACTATCCTTTTAGTTTATTATCCTATCATGTGTCAATATTTTATACCCTTGCCGGATGCTGGGTGCACTGTCGCCGTAGATTTGATGAAGCCTTAAAGCTGATCCCAAAATCCTATCAAAAGGAATCCAATG
>OGRS01001518.1_pt1 | contig 13303 bp, 11 predicted proteins | sample 1553561 | NCBI WGS metagenome assembly OGRS01 (sample SAMEA2580103, study PRJEB22360) | human gut metagenome | biome: human gut; feature: human-associated habitat; material: faeces | place: Denmark | collected 2008/2010
GATGCTTCCACATTTGCACAGAAAGTCAACGCTGCCAAGTCCGGGGAACTTCCTATGATCGACGTCATGGATCTGCTGGAACAGCTTCTGGGGCAGGATCGATCTCAATTAGAAACTCTGAACCGGACATTGACCGCATTAAATGAAAAACAAAATGACGTTCACCGTCGTCTGGAACAATGGGAGGAGCGTCAGAAAATTTTCAAACAACTGGAACAAAACGAACAGTTATTACAACATCATCAGCTTCTTCAAAAAGAAGCTGCCGATCGTTTAAAAGAAGCGCAGGATCAAGAACCCGAACGGCTTCAACTGGAAGAAAAGGCAACGCTGCTGCGCGCGGATCTTCCGAGATATGACGAGCTGGAACAAAAAAGAAATTTACTTCAAGAGCAAATCCGCCAGTTGGAACAATTAAACGCAGAACAGGAACAACATTACAGACAATTTGAACAGACAAAGCAAACTCTGGACTGCCTGAAAGCGGAACAGACCGAATTGTCCCCGGTGGGAGAACTTCTGGAGCGGAAAAGCAACGAACAAAAAGAACTCCGTTCAAACTGCGACCTTTTATACGCTTTCCTCAGCCAATACAACCATTTAAAAACATTGTATCCGGACAAAGAGAAAGCCAAACAAACGTGGGAAACATTGGATGCCCAAAAACCGGAACGGGATCGTCTCACACAGGAGATCACATTGCTGGAAGCCGAGTTGCCACATTACAAAGAATTGTCCGAGCTTCAAAAACAATTCGCGGAAAAAGAGCAGGAACTTACCCGATTCCAAAAAGTAGGAGCAGAAAAAAAAGCGCTGTTCCGGCGGCTGGAAACACAAATCAGAAATGAAAAACAGGAAAAAGATTTTTATTATAATTGCAGTGCTTTCAACGTTTTGTTTTTCCATATGTGGATGTAGTAAAGATAAAGACAAGGATATATCCAAAAAACAGTTATACGCTTCTATTTGCAATCCCAATATGCAAGGTGTAAAGGAAGCATTGAAAAATCATGCAGAACTTGCAAAAGAAACAATCAAAACATCATCAAAAACGAAGCCGTTAGAATTAGCCGTCAGAGAGATTGAGAGCGAAAAGATACAGTTACAAATATGCTCACAATTGATAAAGAGTGGTGCAGATGTTAATGAAAAAGGAATAGATGGAGATACGAATCTATGCTGGGCAATTGTTAATGATAGATTTGACTTAGCCAATCAGCTGTTGGATGCGGGTGCAGATCCAAATCAAAAAGGAGATGAAATAACAGCACTAAAAGGAACGGTAAGTAGGATTTCATTTGAAAATTATAATGAGAAAATGGACATGTTAAATAGACTATTGGAATCAGGTGCAAAACCTGATTCCGATATAATTTCATTTCTTTTAAACGATGATAACAGCAATTGGGGAATGCAGTATTATTTTACGCCTCAAATTTTAAAAAAATTAGAAAAATATGACGGAAAGCAAAATATATCACAAGGATTACGAGCAACAATGAATGGAGATGATCATAAACTTCAAAAACTTGTGATATCAGATAAAATAAATAAAAAAGATAAAGGGCAGGTATTAGCTTTTGCAGCAGCGCATTGCAATGTGGATACATTGAAGATCATGAAAAAACAAGGATATGATTTTGCTTGGAAAGACTCAGATAAAGTAGGATTATTGCAGATCGCAGCACTATGCAATCATTCTTCAGTAGTAAAATATTTGTTAGAACAACAATTAGATTCAAAAGCAAAGGCAGATTATTATAAAGTGAGAGCAGTTGATTTTGCGATTGTAGCAGGAAACTTAGACAATGCAAAGATTTTGATAGAAAAAGACAAAGTGAATTTCAAGAAAAATCATCACGGAAAACCTTGTGATGTATGGGAATTTATTTTAGCTTTCGGCGATAAAAAATCTTTTAAAACACTGGAATCTTTAGGTCATCAGCCAACAAAAGAAGAAATATATGACACCTATCAAAATTACGGTAAGGAACAATATGAGCAGGGGGTAAAAGTAAAAGAAGATGAATTGCAGGAAATAATCTGGAATGGAGAAAGTGATATTGCAAGAAAAATACTAGAAAACAAAATGACAAAAGGAAAAGTCAGAAAAGAATATTTATTACAGACAGCAGTTGATATTGGGGATTACACAATGGTACGTTATCTTGTCGAACAAGGAGCAGATATCAATAAATATGTAAAAGAAGAAACTGAAAATTATTCTTCTACAGCATTACAGACAGCGTGCGCATCACAAAGTCAAGAAATTTTGAAATATCTGAAAAAGCATGGAGGTGATAGTAAGAAAAAGGATTCAGAGGGTAGAAGTTGTAAGAAAATTGCAAAAGATAACAAGGCGGTATGGAATTTGGAACTTATACAATAAAAAGAAAGCATTTCTAAAGCAAAATTGGAAAATCCTATCACAATCCAATACAAGGATGTGATATAAATGATAAGGAAAAGAATATTTCAAGTATTGAAAATTATTTTTGTATTAATAGTAACTCAACTTTCCCAGCTAATATCGCTAAATAAAGCCTGAATAAATGTGGCTTGAGATGCAATCCATTCACTTACTTTACATTTTATAATAGATGTGATATCAGCGGATAATGTTAAAATGTGTTCCACAAACAGAGCCATAAGGCTCTGCAGTGCATTGGTTAGATCCATGTCCTGAATATCATCACAGAACATGAAGAATAATTCGCCATACATTTTCTGGTCATTTTGGTTTCTTCGGATCCATTCCAGAATAATAAATTTAAGTGCTCGAATAAATTTAAGTGCTCGTAGACCATATGAAGTCAGAAAACAAGGAAAAAGAGATGCAATAAAACACGAAAACGTAGTGAAATCAGAAAAGTAAGTAGAAAAATCATAATAAACCAAATAATATAAAAAATATCAGATTTCATAAGGGCTACGGTACCTTAAGTATGTTACACAGAGAGAAGATCGAGAGCATGGAACGATAATAAAAAGGGAAAAAAGTAAAAAGGGATATTATATGACAGACAATTGGTATTTCTATAAATATGATAGAAATGTAAGAAAAATATTACAAGAATATCCAACTATTTATTCAATGGCTGATTGAATAAATATATATATTTTATATCAGAAAATAAAATTATTCTAAAAACAATCGTACATGAAGAGATATGTTATGGGACAGCCAAGTTATTTAGAAGTTTGAAAACTCAATAGTTAGCTAGATGCTAGTGTTTTACTTCCATCATTTACTAGATGAATGAAAATGCTAATACTACAATTGTAGAGGAGTACAATGAGAGCAAAAAGACGTACCGAACAGGAACAGTATGAGATCATGATGGAATGCAGACAGAGCGGACTTTCTGATCACCAGTGGTGTCTGGAACATGACATCAATCCAGGAACTTTTTTTACTAGGTCTGTCGTTTTCGCAAGCAGGCTTGTGAATTTCCAGAACTAGCAGAAAAAGACAGGTTTCAGGCGATTCATCAGGAAATTGTAAAAATGGAGAGCATTCCAGACCAGTCAACCGATCTTTATGAATAGTCTTCAATGGAACTTCAGATCGGACAGGCTGTTCTTCGGATCAGTAATCAGACCGATTCACGGTTACTGGAACAGACATTAAAACTTATAGGAGCCTTCTTATTTTGTGGAAAGAGTAAGAAGGATGATCCCGCAGTCTTTTGGCTGTGGGATTTTTAAAAAAATATTCTTTTGGTGCAAAGAGATTAATTTTATTGCACAAAAATAAAATTAATGATAAACTGTAAATGAACTGATTATGGTTCATCTGATAATTTATACGTTTATTTAACAAACAAATAATAAGGAATCTCTTACTTCTAGGTGTAAACATAGGTAGGAGAGGAATTATCAAAAAGAAATGAAACGGCAGTAGTGGGAGAAGAGAAATCGCTATTACTTACTGACATGAGGTCACGAACAACGTCGGTATTCCCGACATGTTGGACTCTGTGAAATTACCAACCGTGGATTGAAACAAATAACCAATAAAAACAGTCACATTTCCAAATGTTATGGCAGTGTGACTCTTTTATTGCAATGATATAAAGGAGTTTATTGACAATGTTGCGTACAATCGAAATGTACACAAATGAATATAAAGATACAACACAAAAGGAAATCCGAAAGAAAAAAGGGCAGTTTTTTACACCGGCAGAGGTTTCGATGAGAATGGCTGCTGTAGAAAATAAATATCCGAAGAATCAATTAATAAGGGTGTTAGATCCAGGAGCAGGAAACGGTATTTTATCTTTTGCTGTGATTGATAAATTACTAAGAAGTGGGTATAAACGGCTTGATATTACACTGATTGAAACGGATACAGAGATTTTACCAGTCTTAGAATATACAATCACTAAAATTAGACAAATCTGTGAATCATATCATGCAGAATGTACTATCCATTATATTGATCAAAATTTCGTGTTATGGGAATCCTCCTGTTTATATGATATCGTCATATGCAATCCTCCATATATGAAAGTAAGAAAAGATTCTATCGAAGCAACGGCAATGAAGGCATATGTATATGGACAGCCTAACCTATATGGATTGTTTATGGCAAAAGCAGTAGAATTATTGCGTGATAATGGACAGTACATTTTTATTACTCCCCGTTCGTGGACTTCTGGAAAATATTTTACGAAAGTACGGAGCTTCTTACAAAAAGAATTGAACATAAAAGAAATCGACCTTTTTTCAAGTCGTGATGAAGTTTTTCAGGGAGAGAAAGTTCTTCAGGAGACAATGATCTTATATGGAGAAAAAGGACAGATTCAAAATGAGAAAATTAAAATTAATATTCTTAAAGACGGAACTTTAGATACAGGAAACAGTTTTTGGGCAGCAGCAGATCAGATTAAGTTTAAAGGATCAGAACAATATCTGCTTTTACCAGAAAATGAAAATGATCTTAAAATTATAGATATAATGTCTGATATGACAGATTCTTTTGAGTCCAGTGGATATCACTTCAAAACGGGACCAGTTGTAGAATTTCGAAATTTAGATCATATTCATAAAATATATCAAACTGGAGATATCCCAATGTATCGTTCGATACATATACAAAATGGAACTCTGCAGTTTCCTGCCGATACTCAAAAAGCACAATATATTAGTGCGGATGAAGAATCCTTGTTGATCCCAAAGCAAAATACTATTTTAGTTCGTCGGTTGAGTATGAAAGAAGATTTAAAACGTATTCAGGCTTGCAAATATTTTGCAGATGAAAATACAGACTTAAATACAGAATTTATGACTGTTGAAAATCATGTAAATTATCTAACACGTAAAGATGGTATGGAAATGACCAGAAATGAAATAGACCAGCTGTTTGATATTTTAATGTCAGATATGTATGAACGTTATATCCGATTGATCAACGGAAGTACACAGATAAATGCGGGAGAACTTAATAAATTACCATTACAGAGGATTGAACGGTCAATTAACTCATGACTAAAGTCACGAGCTTGCAAAAGTTTTGTGAATTAGTTACCGCGTTAATGAGCAGAAACAAGATGTCAGCGATCTTCTTTGGGAAGTGGACACTCTGGGATTCTCTAGTCCCAGACCCTGTCAAGCTGACACCAAGTTTAAGAAGACCAAAATCTTGTCATGTACAGGCTTACCACCGAAGCGGGGATCCCGTTGATCCCTGAGAGACTACATGACACCAAAAAAAAGAAAGGAGGCATCAAGGATGTCTGAATATATTTATGTCATAGGCGTGGATGGAGATCCGCAGATGCCTACAAAACGAAAGAGACATGTCGAACAACTGTTACAGACAGGAAGAGCACGCGTCTTCCGGCAGGTCCCTTTTACAATACAGTTAACTTATAAAAACGAACCAGTCTTGCAGCCAGTTACAATTGCAGAGGATCCCGGACGTTCTAATGTCGGGATGGCAGTGGTCTCTCTGAGTGGAGAGTTATTGTCCGCAGCGATTGTTCAGACGAGAAATAAAGAGATCGTCAAACTGATGGAAAAACGAAAGCAACATCGCAGAGCTTCCAGAAATGGAGAACGAAGAGCAAGACAACGCTTAGCCAAGAAATATCATACGATGATAACGGCTGGATTCCTGATGCGAAAGCTTCCGATGTATGGGAAAGATAAACGAGTACGATGCAACGTGATCAAGAACACAGAATCCAGGTTTTGCAATCGAAAACGAGAAAATGGATGGCTGACACCAAGTGCGGAACATTTGGTGCGGACACACATCAATCTGATCCATAAGATGCAGAAGTTCCTGCCGATCACCGATGTCGCGATCGAGATCAACCGGTTCGCTTTCCTGTCGCTGGAAGATCCGAGCATCAGTGGTGTCGATTTCCAGAATGGACCGTTAAAGGGTTATGATGACCTGAACGCAGCGGTAGAAGATCTACAGGACGGACACTGTTTAATGTGTAACAGTCCGATCGAGCACCGGCATCATATCGTACCACGGAGTATGCAGGGTCCCAATACGATCGGGAACATCGCGGGACTATGCTGCAAATGTCATGAGAGAGTCCATAAAGATACAAGATTTGAGGACCGTCTGAAGAAAAAGAAAGCCGGGCTGGACAAACGTTATGCAGCGGTCAGTGTCTTAAATCAGGCGATTCCGTTCATCTGCAAACGACTGGAGCAGGAATTCGAAAAAGAACACGTTCATTACTGTTCCGGAAGAGATACTGGCATGGTCCGAAGGTCCTTTGGATACCATAAGACAAAAGAAGAGCAGCTGCATGAGGTCGATGCCTGGTGTATCGCAGTTCTTGCTTTACAGCATGTTCCAGAGAAAACCCCAGAGTTCGATCATGTGCATGAGATCCTGCAATTCCGCAGACAGGATCGCAGCCGGATCAAAGCTCAGACCTCTCGTGCATACTATCATGAAGGAAAGAAAATTGCAAAGAACCGCAAAAAAGCGGAAGGGCAAAGAGATGATTCCCTTCAGGAATGGAGAAAACGACAGGTCGAGAGATATGGAAAAGAGCAGACCAGAAAAATGATCAGTCAACTGGAAGTCAAAGAAAGTATCCGGCGTTACAATCGTCTGGATCGTCTCATGCCAGGAGCTGTCTTTTATTATCAAGGCGTTCGATATGTCATGCGTGGACAGCATAGCAATGGACAATATCTTCAGGCGGTTGGAATGGGAAGTAAGGATTTCCCTGCAAAGAAATGCAAGATCGTTGCTAACAATGAGGGACTGGTCTTTGTGTCATAAAAATCTCTGCGTTCTCCTCTCACTATTATTAAATACGTAAATGATGTATTTCCTAATAAAGCGGGGTTGGATAAAAAAGGATATCAGGAAAACAGCAGGGAAACATTTCGGGATGAAACTCTAAAACGCTGGGTAAGTGCTACGATCATTGAATCTAAAGCAGGACTTGCAGCCAATGATAGAGATAGTTTTATTAGTACATATGAAGAAATGGAAAGGGGCCTAATCCCAAGAAAAAAGAAATTAGATTTAAATGATCCTGGAATATATTCTACATCATGCAACATAGATTTTTCAGAAGCACAATATGCATTAAACATATTTATGAGGCATTATCCAAAGCCATTTATAGCAAAAGGTCAAACAGAAGTAGGATGTGGACCGTGTCAATTAACCTCTGAAAGAGATAAATCGAAGGAAGGTACGCATGTTGATTGGTGGATATATGAGAAATCAGATCCTCAAAATTATTTTAAGGAGGTAAAAGAAAATGAGTAATTTATATTTCGATAATGTAGTACAAGTTGGCCAATTATATTTAGAATATGTTTTTTTTGAATTTGAAAGCGAGCCAATACTATTTACATGTCACGATCAATTAAATCAAACATATCTTTGTTTATGTTCAGATATTCGATATGGCCAAAAATGGATAATTACTAAGTGTAACACGAAAATATTAAGAGCTTTAATTACTGCGGAAATTGATATTGTAACTGCCTTTTTAAAACAGCAAAAAGCAATCGTTGTAGTTATGGATATGAATGGAGAGGAAGAAAGTTATGAAATAAATACTAAGGAAATTGATCCTTTAGATTTACCTAAACCTGGAACTTTTATTAGATGTAATAAGGCAAAAGCTCAAAATTATTTATTGCAGAAAGAAGCTAGAACTACATTTTTACGCTTAAAACAAACAAAACATGAAATTGACATTAAAGAACCAAAGAAAAAATTTCCATAAAACGGAGATAGATTTATGGGAAGAAATCCCGAAGAGTTTTTGTAACAAGTTAGATAATTCTGTATACAAATGTTACATATCATGATATAATACATATAGTGAGTTCGCACGTGTATCTGTGCGGACTTTTTTTACTTTATAGGAAAGTTCGCCTTTGGCTCCTTTCCAAAAGAAAAATAGCCCACATAAAAGTGGGCAGAGCAAACAGATGATCATGGTTTTAGAAAATATAAAAACCTTCATCACCAAAATCATCACCAAACACATCTTCATTTAGAAAACAATCCATATCCAGCAGGTCATCCTCGCTCATATGGCGAATGTCCTCGGATGTCATACCTTCTGGGGGATTTGAAATATATTTTTCGCGTAGCTCTTTGATATTCTTTTTCATGGTAGGGTTCCTCCTTTATATGAGGATTATAGCATAAAAAGAAGTGGTCATGCAGAAGAACGCTTTCCACGGGAGCGGGACATTGCTTTCTCGTATAATTCTTCAAGAGGTACGCGGCGATGGTTATGATATATTTCCAGGATCACCATCTGTTGTTTACAATGAGGACAGATCAGAGGATCGTAGCCAAAAGAAGAAAGGATCGCAGTACGCCACCGGTTAAAACAACGGAAAGTATGCCGTTTCTCTTTCGAAATAGCGAGATGGAGTTTTTTATCAATGGAACGATGTCTGGCATAAAGGCCGCCATAACGGATCATCTTGAAATGTTTTTCAGGGATGTGTCGGATAAGGCGTTTGATAAAATCCATGACAGGAATGGTTTCTTGAACGTATTGATCATCTTCGTGACGATTGTAATGGAAAGAGACAAGATCACCGGTATAAGAATCGACCCTGGAAGTGGCAATGACAGGGCGACCAAGATACCGGCCAATATATTTGGTAACAGTCTTAGGGTCACAACGGTTGGGTTTGGCATAAACATAGAAGCCGTGTTCATGTTCCAGATAACAATGGGCAGAAACTTTTTTAAAAGAAGGACCGATGCGGAGCAACATTTCCTTGAGGAGAGCAGTACGGAAAGCATTGCGAAGGAAAGTATAGTTGAAATGAGAGACATTACGCCAGAAAGCATCATCACTGTAACCGCCTTCAGAGATGAGACAATGGATATGAGGATTCCATTTAAGATCCCTGCCGAAAGTATGCAGGACCATGATAAAACCAGGGGTAAAGTTTTTGTGTTTGTTCATTTTAGAGAATAAGCGAAGGACAACACTGGAGACGGAATGAAAGAGACAGTTAAGGAGAGAGCGATCCTGCAGGAAAAAATCACGGAGGGACGCATCAATGGTAAAAACGCAATGACGGTGTCTGACATTAACGAGCTTAAAGGACATAGAGGTAGTGCGATCCATGGAATATTTATTACCGCAGGTAGGGCAGAAACGGCTGTGACAACGGAAAGGAACAAACTTGAGATTTCCGCAGTGGATACAGCCATACATGGCACCACCATAAGAAGGATCACCACAGTTGATCATCTTATCGATATTTTCCATCTCAGCAGGTCTGGGATGAAGAGTATATTTGATTTCTTCATAATGATCTGTAAAGATCTCTTGTAGGATATTCATGATTCTATTATGAAGGAAAAAGACAAAAAAAGAAACCCACCCCTCAAGAATGAGGGAGGGCACTGAAAAACATACCATTTTTATTTTGACTTTAATAAAAAAGAAAAAATCCATCAGAGTTTTTATGATTCTGGTGGATTTTCTGTTAGACAAAATATAAATTGCTTGTCTTTTTCGGCCAAAGTTCTTATTTTTCATTCATTAATTTAATTATTCTCTTAAGATTTACTGCAAAGATCGTCATTGCTCCTTGCATTTCCATACAAATAAGACCTGATGATGACGCTACGTCATAACCATGCCGATGTTTTAGTTCGCTGTTCTTAGCTTCTATTTTATAGCGTTCCCGCATTTTTTCTTTGAAATGCTCAGTTTCCTGAAATTTAACCTGTTCACTGTGGGAATCGCAAATGATTGTTTCTGTGTATGTTTTCTTTTTGGCTCCTTCTTTATAACAGCCATCACGATAAGGACAACATTTACATTTTTCAATATCGAAAAAATAGACCATACGTGGGTTTTTGTTTTTTTTATCTTTTTTCCTTTTATCGAAATATTTATGAATGGCTAAATGTCCGGCTTTACACTGATACATTCCGGCATCTTTATTAAATTCAAACTCATCTTCCTTTCTTCGGTTACCTTGTGTAATAATTGGATTTAGTTTTGCTATCAGTTCATAATCACCTTCTTTTGCTGCCTCGATATTTTTCTTTTCAGAATAAGCCATATCTCCAATGACTGATTCAATCTGTATCCCAGCAGCTTTACTTTTTTGTACAAGTTTTGGCAGTTCTTTGCCATCTGTTTTTTCGCCGCTGGTGATTGTGGCAGCTGTGATGATCCGTTCTTCTGTCATTGCTATGTGTGTTTTATATCCAAAAAATGAAGTGTCGGCTGTCTTATGACCAGTTTTTGCATCTTCATCCTTTGAAGTTTCTAAATGTTCCATGTCATCAGTGACAGATTCTTCTAGTAGATTTAATTTTTTCTGCACTTTTGGATAACTGCAAATTTCTTCATTTCCTTTTACAACATCAATAAGCTGTTTACAGTATTTTAGTTCTTTTTCTAAAGAATCCTCTGTGTTTTTATCAGGAAATTTTTCTTTCATTGTTTCATCAATCTCATAGATGCTACGGCGCAGTTTTTTTGATTGTTCCTGGAGTACTTGACGGGGAGTCTTTTGATTGTATCTTGATTTTGTATGCGTAGCATCCACAATAATGGATTTTGACTTAATAATTCCTTTTTCTAATGCTAACTGAACTGTTTTGGCAATCAGCATATCCAAAAGATTCATATCCTTTAAACGCAGCTTCCGAAATTTTGTCAATGAACTTGGATTTATAACTTCATCTTCTGGAGCCATGTCCAAAAAATATTTAAAAGACATATCGTATTTAGAACGTTCAACCACATCAACATCTGATAAATCATAAATTGATTTTAAAAGAAGATATTTAAACATTCGGATAGGTGGAACTGCATTTCGTCCGTTATCCAGACAATAATTAGCAAGCAATTCATCATAAATAAAGCTAAAATCAACCAATTCTTTTATCTGCCAGAGAAGATTATCTTTCGGGATTACTAATTCATATATTTCCATGTATGGACTTAGCATCAATTTCTGCTGTTGTTCGATCATAAAAACACCGCCTATATTTGATAGATACATTGTACCAAATATAGACGGTATAATCTACTTTTTCAGTGCCCTCAGAATGAGGGGCAGGGGAGTTGAAGTGTCGAAGACACTTTTTTACATGTGCGGTTTTGATATATTACATGGGAAATAGAAATTTGGAAGAAAAATGTGTAGACAAAGCGGCTTCTCTTGAGTTGAATACTGACTAAAAGGAGGATAAGATGATTAATTTATTTCGTACATCTGAAAAAATGAAATATATTTTTGCTAATTTATACTATTTACAAAATAAAGCATACTTTGCTGTAGAAAAGGAAAACAAATTCTTTTTTTGTCAACAAAATGGAAAAGTATTAGAAGAAATTGCAGTTTTTTCAATGGATACCCATTTTATTTGCAATGCTTTATATACAAATATATATGCGATAGAAATTATTGAAGAACAACTGAAAATAAATAGTATTCTTGAGCAAAAAGAGTATTTTTTTAAATTGTCTAGTGTAGATGAATTTATTATTGGACTAACAGCAGGACAGCATTCATTATTGATAAAAACTTGTCGAGACTTATCTGATGATGAACAAGAAATAAAGATGTATTATATAGATGTAAAGGCAGAGAAGATAATATTTTGTGATGATGTTCTTATGAAAGAATCTTATCATATGTCATATATATCGATTTGTGGAGATGAAGAGTTTGTTTTGGTTGAGAGTGCAGTAATAGATCCTTATGAAATAGATGAAGCGAAAAAAAATACTTCATTTATATATAATAATGATATTTTAACACTGTGTTTACGAGAGTTAAGAAAACCAACAACTAAAAATGGAAATTTAAAATGGAATGTGATTTTTTCTGCTAAAGAGGGTTATTATATAACTTTACTTCAGGTAAAAGGGGAGTATTTATGGTTTTCGGAAACAACCGTGGATGAAACAAAAACAAATATAGTGAAGTATAATTTGAATAACGATTTAGTTGAAAATAGTTTATATGTTGAGGATAGAATTGACAAGGTAGTTTTTAACGGAAATAATTTATTGTGCATGTACAAGTGGAATAGTAGCAAAGAAATTATTGATATATATAGTGATCAAGGAGTCATTGTTTCACAGATTGATTATTCTTCACTGATGAATCAAAATAATGAAATAGAATTGAATGAAGTATTGGCAATTTTAGATGAGAGATATATAATTTTTGATGCAACGGACTATAGTAGCGATGAGTCGTATCAGTGTAGAGTTATATATGATATTATCAATAATCAATTTATGCTCTATAATAATTCATATGTACAATTTAATGGTTTATTTTATTAGAGTATTAATTAAACGTTTATGTGAAGTGTAAGTTCTTAGTTTAAAGGGTATTGAAGATCCAGCTGGACCATGGGGAGATAAAATCATGGAATTAATGGATGCTGTTGACAGCTACATTCCAGATCCACAGCGTGACACAGACAAACCTTTCTTAATGCCAGTCGAAGACGTATTCTCTATCACAGGACGTGGTACAGTAGCAACTGGTAGAGTAGAAAGTGGTGTTCTTCACGTATCTGACGAAGTTGAAATCGTTGGTATCAAAGAAGAAACAAGAAAAGTTGTTGTAACTGGTGTAGAAATGTTCCGTAAACTGTTAGACGAAGCTCAGGCTGGAGATAACATTGGTGCATTATTACGTGGTGTTCAGAGAGACGAAATCGAAAGAGGACAGGTTCTTTGCCAGCCAGGTTCAATCACATGCCATACAAAATTCACAGCTCAGGTATACGTTTTAACAAAAGATGAAGGTGGACGTCATACTCCATTCTTCAACAACTATCGTCCACAGT
>OGRS01001519.1_pt1 | contig 13298 bp, 11 predicted proteins | sample 1553561 | NCBI WGS metagenome assembly OGRS01 (sample SAMEA2580103, study PRJEB22360) | human gut metagenome | biome: human gut; feature: human-associated habitat; material: faeces | place: Denmark | collected 2008/2010
ACTATATTATATTACAATTTATGGTTAATTACAAGCAGAATAGTTTTGAACTAAATATATTCAAGTGGTGTATAACAATAATTAAGTGTTCTTCTTATTATTTGATAACGCTTATCTTTTTACTTTGCACATAGTTTTTAATATTTTTGTATAATTACTCTACCATATACTAATCGTTTGTATCATTAAGAAAAATGTTGTTACTATTCACAGCAAGTTAAAGGCTATGTGATTTTCAAAAGAGATTAGAAGGACATAGCTGCACAGCTTATGAACATTATTGCATTATCAAATACATTAGGTTCCTTTTGCCACAGACTGAACCAAGTTATGCGATTCACATAACATATAACAAAAAAAGCTGGAATTCGGAAGTAGTTAAAATGGTACCTATAGAAAGGACAGTACTCTGACAGTACTGGCGCCAACTATAGGTACCATTTTACAGGTCCGTGATTGCAAAGCCTTTTACTGTTCTGAAAGCACAACATGTTTTCCTTGATTAAATGCGGGGCAATAAAAAAGGCATCTGCATCAGCCTGTACATTATATACATACTATGCAAATACCTTATCACTCTCTATTGATTCTGGAATCCCCAGCTATTGATATAGCCAATCCACTTATCTCCGATATAGCAGGAATAATACAAGCTTCCATCTGCTCTGGCAAGAGAACGTTTGATTGTAAATTTCTGATTACGATAACCAGTCATTCGCTTCACCCATTTATCTGCCGGTGCGTTATAAAGCCAGTATTTCTGTGGATTCGGTGTATTAAAGACTCGAGCATTATTTTCTCCCCATCCAAAATACGTATCCTTTTTCACACTGTTTTTCAATGCGTAGGAATTTATATAACCAATCCATTTCCCATTATAATAGGCAGACCAGTAAGAGGTACCTTCTTCATTCACATATTCTCTTGTTAAAAGCAGTGGTTTGCTATTGTAATTTTTCATGCTGCCCATCCATTTTTTCTTGAATGGATCATAGCGATTGTAATTTGCAGCATTCGGTGACGAGAATACACGGACTCTTCTGGACAGATTATAGAACCCCTGCGCCTTTTTTTGCGGATAAGTCAGACGGTTACTGAAGCTTGCTTGGCTAAATTTATACTCGCCATTTATAAGGTTTGCTGTTCTGACAACGAAGCGGTAGGATGCCCCGGAGGTTCCCGTTTTAAAGGTATAGGAAGTCCCGGTTTGAGATGTCAGATAATTCCATTCACCATCGTCTGTTGTCTGATAATATACACGGTATCTCGTATTGTAAGGAACCTTATCCCAAGTCAGCTTGATATTTGTTCCCTCTACCGTAGCTGTCAGATTTGCAGGACTTTGTGTCTGCAGACTCAGCAGGGTATTTGTAAACATACTAACATCCACATTTTCTGGAGTAATTCCTTCAAAATCAGCTTCCGATGTATACTGCCATCCACTGTCTCCCGTATAGTACGGATTATCAAACGCCAGATAGCTTCCATATTCTGCAATCCATGAAGTAAGTCCTAAAATATAGGCAGAGTTTAGCTGCTTCTGACAATAACTGCGATAGCTGTAAACGTGCACTTTTCCACTATAACCTGCGCTGTTCATTTTATCAACGTATGTTTTGATAATACTTTCATACGTCTTAACATCCTTTGGTGGAACACGTGTTGCTCCATCATGATTATATGCCTTGAATGCCTCTATATCATAATAAATCGGATAAGACATATCAGTTAAATCATATCCCTGCAGACGTTCAATTGTACTATCCGCTTCCGCATAGGCAAAGTTAGCATCATATGCATAGCTGTATAGATATAAGCCATAAGGAATTCCCAGACGCTTACATTCGCTTATATTATAATCAAAATATTCATCTGTGTATCCGACACCCCATCCGATTCTAAGAATTGCGCCGTCAATTCCCTCACTTTTCAATTTTTCCCAGTTTATTTTACCATCATGCTCAGAGACATCAACTACCTGCTTTGGATTTTCTACAACAACACTTTGTCCATCCTTTGTATATGTAAAGGTTTTCGTTGTTCCGTTCATTCCCCAGACAGGTGCAATCAAGCGGGCATTTGCTGATCTGCTTCTATACTGCGTTTGCGGCTGCTGTGGCGTACCGTCTCCCATGGCAGCATTTTCAGCTCCTTCCATCTCACCAATCGGCTGATATGTATCTGCTGTAACTGTCTTAATTTCATTTGTATCTGTATTGGTTACAGTACCATCTGTATTCTCTGTTTCTTGTGCATGGACCCCTGTCAGGCAAAGCCCGGCTGCCAGCAATGTGACTAAAAGTTTTCTCAAATTCAGTACCCCTTTCTTTTTCTATATAAGTATAACATCCCTGTAGCTAATTTCCACATTTTTTTATAAATCACTAACATTATTTAATTAACTATGTGTTAAAAATACGATATTTTAAAGCCTTCACATATATTCTTAAGGAAATCGTAATAATCACACAAACATCTCAATTCCTTTATTTTTACATATTCTGTAATCTCCACATTAAATGATAAAAAGGGGAGGCTCCCCTTTTCTTGACATTACTCATAATAATCAAATCTGTGTTTTTAAATATGCGAAGATAAACGCATCCAGATCGCCATCCATAACTCCCTGCACATCACTGGTTTCACAGCTGGTCCTATGATCCTTCACCATGGAATACGGATGGAATACATAGGAACGTATTTGTGAACCCCACTCATTGGCTTTCTGCTCACCCTTGATTTCCGCCAGTCGGGCTTCCTGCTCCTCAATCATTTTCTGATACAGACGACTTTTCAATACACGCAGCGCCTCTTCCCGGTTTTCATGCTGGCTTCGGCCATTCTGACAGGTGGCCACCAATCCGGTCGGCTTATGCACCATGCGGACTGCGGAATCTGTTTTGTTGATATGCTGACCGCCGGCTCCACTGGCACGCTTGGTCTCCACAATCAGATCCTCCGGTTTGATTTCGATTTCGATTTCGTTGTTAAACTGCGGCATAACATCCAGAGAAGCAAAGGATGTATGCCTTCTACCGCCGGAATCAAACGGCGATATGCGCACCAGACGGTGAACGCCCTTTTCCGCCTTCAGATACCCATCCGCCATATCCCCCTCCACAAGGAAGGTCACGGATTTGATCCCTGCCTCATCTCCGGGAAGATAATCCAGCACACTGACCTTGAAGCCTTTTTTCTCAGCCCAGCGGGAATACATGCGATACAGCATATCCGCCCAGTCACAGGATTCTGTTCCACCGGCTCCCGGATGCAGCTCCAGGATTGCACTGGAATGATCATATTCATGGGACAGAAGAATCTTGATTTCAAAATCATCAAAGTTCTTTTCCATCTCCAAATACTCTGCTTCAAACAGCTCGAAAATTTCATCATCATAATCTTCCTTCAAAAGATCATGTGTTTCTTCCAGACCTATCAGCGCACTGTTCAGCTTTTCGTAGCTTTCCACGATGTCCTTGATACCGTTCAGCTGACGAATCAGTGTTTGCGCATGCTGCGGATCATTCCAGAAATCATCCTGCAGCGTCATGCTCGTCAGCTCCTGAATCTTATGTTTTTTTTCAGCTAAGTCAAAGTGACTCACCAAGCTGCGCAAGCTTTGCCTGATGAGTGTTCACCCCCTGTTTAATTTCGTATAGTTCCATATTAGTTTTCCACTTTTCTTTCTACCTGTACCTTTAAAGCAAAGAATACAACCTCACGTGCAATACGTGCCTGCATTTCCTCAAACATTTCATATCCTTCCTGGATATATGCCTGTAAAGGATTGTTCTGCGCATAAGAGCGCAGATGAATACCGTTTCTCAGCTTATCCATCATATCAATATGCTCAATCCAGTTGCGGTCCATGTTCCGCAGTACGATGGTTTTTTCAAACTGCTTAAATTCATCACGGATATCCTTGATTTTATCATCGTATAGTGTGAAGATTTTCTCTGCACAGTATGTTGTTACATCATTCTTTTCCTTACCCTGGATTTCCTCCAGCTTCAGATTATCCTTTTCTTCCAGTCCGAGCAGTTCCAGTCCCTGCAGAACACCTGCATAATCCACGCTTTCATCATGGCGGGTATGATCCACATTCGCATCCACCACACTGTCAATGACGCGGTCTATCATATCACGAACGATGCCGTGAACATCCTCATTTTCCAGAACGAAATTACGCTGCTCATACATGATTTCACGCTGCTTACGCAATACATCATCATAATCCAGCAGCTGCTTACGAACATCATAGTTATAGCCCTCGACACGTTTCTGTGCCTGAGAAATCGATTTTGTTACCATCTTGGATTCAATCTGTGCATCTCCCATGGATTCAAACAGCTTTTCAAATTTATCGCCGCCGAAACGAATCATCAGCTCATCCTTTAAGGAAACATAGAAGCGGGAATATCCCGGATCTCCCTGACGTCCGCTACGTCCACGCAGCTGGTTGTCAATACGTCTGGACTCATGACGCTCACTGCCCAGAACGACCAGTCCGCCAAGAGCTCTGGACTCATCGGTAAGCTTGATATCGGTACCACGGCCTGCCATATTGGTTGCGATCGTTACGGATTTCGGGCGACCTGCCTTGGCGATAATTTCTGCTTCCCGCGCATGGTTCTTCGCATTCAACACTTCGTGAGGAATCCGCTCTTTGCGCAACAGCTCATGCACCAGCTCACTGGTTTCAACGGAAATCGTACCAACCAGTACCGGCTGCCCCTTTTCATACAGTTCCTTAACCTCTTTCACCAGAGCCGCAAACTTCAGTCTCGGGTTCGCAAAAATCGCATCCGGATAGTCGATACGCTGTACCGGTCTGTTTGTAGGAATTTCAATAACACGCATATTATAGATATCCAGGAATTCCTCTTCCTCGGTTTTTGCGGTACCGGTCATACCGGCAAGCTTATCATACAGACGGAAGAAGTTCTGATAGGTGATCGTTGCAAGGGTACTAGTCTCTTCCTTAATGGATACACCTTCCTTGGCCTCAATTGCCTGATGCAATCCATCGGAATATGCACGGCCTGGCATCGTACGCCCGGTAAACTGATCGACAATGACGATCTCATCATCCTGTACGACGTACTCAACCTCATTTTTCATGATATAGTTCGCCTTTAAAGCCTGTGTTATATGATGTACCAGCTGGGTGTGATCCACATCATACAGATTCTTGATTTTGAAGTAACGCTCTGCGACACTTACACCCTTTTCACTCAGCATGATCTGACGGGTTTTTTCATCAATTTCAAAGTCATCCCCCTTCAGACGTTTTGCGAATGCATCCGCCTGCAGGTACAGGTTTGCTGTTTTTTTCGCGCCACCGGAAATGATCAGCGGCGTTCTGGATTCATCGACCAGAATGGAATCGACCTCATCGACGATTGCGACATGCAACCCGCGCAGCACGCGGTCCTTCACATCGGTAACCATATTATCACGCAGATAATCAAAGCCCAGCTCTGAGTTTGTGGTATATGTAATATCACAGTTAAATGCATCACGCTTCTGAGATGGTGTCAGCGGGCGGGAGTTTACACCGACACTCAGGCCCAGGAACCGGTAAATCTGTCCCATCCATTCCGCATCACGGCCTGCCAGATAGTCGTTGACAGTAACAACGTGTACCCCCTTGCCGCTTAAGGCATTCAGGTAAACGCACATGGTGGAGGTCAAAGTCTTACCTTCACCGGTTTTCATCTCTGCAATATCGCCCTGGTGCATAGCAACCGCACCCATGATCTGAACCTTGTACGGGTACTCACCAATCGTACGGCGTGCTGCTTCACGAGATGTCGCAAAGGCTTCTACCAGCAGACTGTCAAGGGTTTCCCCTTCCTCATATCTATGTTTGTACTCCTGTGTTTTTTCTCTCAATGCATCATCACTTAACGCTTCCATGTCATTTGCCAGTGCCATGACCTGTTCTGCAGTCTTTTCCAGATTATGCAATGTCTTTTTTTCACCGTTTAATAAACGTTCGATAAAATTAGCCATTCAAGACCCTCCATACCTTCTTTATAAGTTTATATCGCCTGTTTCAAATCTTCATATAGCCTTATCTATTGTAACACAAAGTGTGTTTCAATAACACCGGATACAGACAATTTCAGAAGAATTTACATTTTGTTTCTTTTTTCCATAACTTTTGTGTGAACAACCTGTCTGCGTTTTCGTTCACGTAAGCCTCCTCAATAATTTTACGTGTCAATTTCAACTCTGGAAAGGATCCTGTTTGAATAAAAACCAGGATAGAAAAAAGAGGACATTCCCAAACAAGCCAGGATTTTTGTCCCCTTCCTATTCCTTTTATTTCGTAATGATTTCTGCCTTACATGCTGATACAAATGTCGGATCGCCGTTGTTTGGTCCCACCAGTACCACCATTGCGAATTCATTTCTTATCACAGTTCCCTGTCCCACCGTCTGACCGCCGGCGTTAATGTCAACGCCCGAGGTTCCGACTGGAAGGTAGGAGCGTACAGCATTTTCGCAGGCAGCGCTGCATCCGGTTGGAGCAGGTACAGGTGCAGGAAGATACGTAATAGCTTCATTATATACTGCGCTCGTAATTCGCACAGATGCAATGCGGCAGATCGACACGGCCTCTTGAGGTACGCCCTGTGCATTGGTGAGCTGCAGCAGTCCATAATCAGGTGATGGCAGCAGGGAACCGGCACGGCCACTGGCATTGTTACCACTTTCCATTGCAACAACGACAGTATCGTTTGGATAGAGCTGAATGATCTGCAACAATATATTGATCATCTGCTGAACACACAAGCAGTCAGCACCACTTCCTTCAGGGCCGGTTGGTCCTGTGCTTCCTGTATTTCCCGTTGCCCCGGTCGGGCCGGTTGGTCCGATACCCGCTGGGCCCGTTGCTCCGGTACTTCCGGTTACTCCTGTGGCTCCCGTAGGACCGGTGATTCCGATACCGGTTGGCCCTGTTGGACCACGAAATCCTCTGGGACCACGTGGACCCTCACAGCAACAATCACAACAGCAATCACAGCTGTCATAATATTCATTCTCATCATATAACATGATTCTCACCTCTTTTCATAACCATCACAAATTTTCATGGTCATTTCAGAGTATGTTGAACATATATCTCCGGTGGCTGTCATCTCCCTATTTTTATCATAAAAAATAACCGTGACAGCCATTATACATTGGAATCACGGTTATTCTGTTTTTTTACGCTTTAACGATGTTGTGAGCCTGCAGTCCACGGTCAGTTTCAACTAAATCAAATTCAACTTCTGCATCAGCATCAATTGTTTTGAAACCTTCCATCATCAATTGTGAATAGTGGAAGAATACATCTTTTCCATCCTCTAAAGTGATGAATCCGTATCCCTTTTCCTGGTTAAACATTTTTACTTTTCCTCGCATTGCTTCAAAACCTATACCTTTCTATGCTTGATCTATTGCATAACATCATTATAGACAGTTTACGAGTGAAAATCAATCAAAAAATTGTGAACTTTTTGAAAAAACTATCATGTTTTTTTGTAATATGTTTCTTATTTTTAAACAGCTTTTCATTTATGTATAAAAATTACATATATAGAGAAATATTTTTCATTCATAAGACATGTGCTTTGTAATGTATTATAGGTTTTTATCTGTTAAAAACCATAGTTTAAACACTACATTCGAATATCTATTTTCCAGAAAACAGGAAAAGGATCCGGAGAACTCCTGATCCTTTTCTTTGTGCCATTTATGCTTTTTCTACATTTCTGGCCTGCAGTCCCTTATCGGAATCCACCGTATCAAATGTTACTTTCTGACCTTCCTCCAGGGACTTGTATCCTTCCTGTTGGATATGAGAATAATGTACGAAAATATCCTTTCCATTTTCTCCATTGATAAATCCATAGCCCTTCTCAGCATTAAACCATTTTACTTTGCCTTTCATTTCTGACTTCACCTTCCTGTATCTATGTCAAAGTATAGAGAACATCCCTTTTCTTTTCAAATCTTTTTTTTCGCAGGATTCGACAAATCGGGGATTCGCACAAAGCGCCAGTGCCTCTATCTTATACCTATGCTCCTGAAGAAGATCATATGCACAAAGTAATGTATTTCCACTTGTAACAACATCATCAACCAGCAACAGTCTGGTTTTTGGAAGAACGATATCCGGTTTCATTTTTATTACCTGGGAAATATTTCTGCGGTTTTCAAAGCTTTGCAGGGACTGCTTGTGATTGCAGGTCTTATAAAATGGTTCAATGGTCTTTAAACGGCAGGCATGCAGCATGTCCTTTACCGGATGAAAGCCGCGTTCAATGGTTTTTTCTTCGCTCGAAGGGAGAAGAACGATCGTGTAGTGTCGAAATTTAGCGTTGATTTTTTTCATGATGTCATGGAAAAACACGTCTCTTAGAGCTGTATCCAGACCTTCCTTATATTGAAATATCATATTTTCCAGAAAATCATTATATATATATGCGATATGTAGCTTTATGCCATTCAGCTTTACCGTCTTATTCAAAACGGTTAACTCATGACGGCAGGCTCCGCACAAAAGGGAATCCTGACGCAGGAATTCAAAAAGACTTTGCTGATTTGTTATCTCCTCCATACATAGTCGGCACCATTCTTCCTTCATTTTGAATCCCCCCTGTTCATCCTCTGTAATGCCTGTATGCAGCGCTCGATATCTCTTGTTTTTCTTGTGCACAGAAACAAACCTTTCCCTGTCGGCATTTCAATATTACGTCCAACACGGCCAATCATCTGAATCAGGCTCGCTTCATTGAATACCGGATGATCAGCATGATAAATCACAACATGTACACCCTTGATGGTGATTCCTCTTTCCAGAACGGTTGTCGCAATCAGACATTCGTAGCGCTTTTCATGAAATCTTTTAAGGATTTTTTCCTTATCCTTCGTTTTTGAAGTAAAGGAAGTACAGCAAAACACAATACGCAGCCATCTGCTCATCTGCTCTGCCAGAGCTATCGTCGGTACAAAGACCAGGGTCTGTGCGGCTTCCTTTTTCTGCCGCTTTAAAAATCGGATAAGCTGATACAGCTGTATGGAAGGCAAGGCTGCTTTCACATCAGGTACGATCAAAGGATAGCCGTGCGGTCTTTGAAACAGCTCGACCATCTGCAGTTTTCCCTGCTTTACATCTGACAGCATTTCTTCATCCGGTGTAGCGGTCAAATACAGACGGTTCCCGATACAGGCATGTATTGCAATCTGCTTCAGCACAGCATTGCCACGATAAGGAAATGCATCCACCTCATCCATGATCAACAGATCAAACGCCGCATGATAGCGATACAGCTGGTGCATTGTGCATATGATGAGATCACCCTCGGTGACCTCAGTATAGCCCTCACAAACCGCGATCACATTTAGATTTTTAAACGCATCCTGCATGCGCTCCCGTATTTCCAGAACAACCTGACGACGGCTGATGGCAAAGCCTACCTTGCAGCCTTTCGCAAGGCTTTGTTTAATCGCCTCCATGACAAGCTCCGTTTTGCCGGCACCACAGGCTGCATATACCAGCACATCCTGGTGATGATTCAGGTACATTACTATTTCTGAAGCACACCGTTTCTGTGCAGGAGTCAGTGGATATTTCAGCTGATATGCTGTATGAATCGGTTTTCTACATACATTTTTTCTTTCCGGCAGCTCTCCTACCCCAATTCTTCCAAACATGATGCATTTTCGACAGTACCAGCCCTTGGCATCTTTATAAAAGTAACGTTTCTCTGTATTTCCGCAACGCAGGCATTGCATAGTATCACCTCCATAGTTCTATACGTATGAAAGTGGTAAAAGTCCTAAAAAAAACAGAATTTTTTTCATTCTGTCTTTTCTAACTTATGCGATATTTATTCGATAGTGCTGAAGCATTTCCATTTGTTTTTTATCTGTTTTTGTAGAATTGCAAACTATTAATTTGCTTCTTTTTCCACCTGTAAGAAATGCCATGCATCTGCACACATTTCTTCCAGTCCTCTTTCTGCTTTCCAACCAAGCTCCTTCAGCGCTTTTTCTGTGCTGGCATAGCATTGTGCAATATCCCCAGGACGTCTAGGATCAATCTGATAAGGAACCTCGATATTATTAACCTTTGCAAATGTATTAACAACATCCAGTACACTATATCCTATACCAGTACCGAGATTATACGCATCAACACCAATTGGTTCCATAACCTTATTCACAGCATTCACATGTCCCTTTGCAAGGTCTACTACATGAATATAATCACGTACACCCGTACCATCCGGTGTATCATAATCATTTCCATAAACATGCAGATAAGGCAACTCCTTATTGGCAACCTTAACGATATACGGCATCAGGTTATTCGGGATATCATTCGGACTTTCTCCCAACAGACCACTCTTGTGTGCTCCGATTGGATTGAAATAGCGCAGCAAAGCAATATTCCACTCATTATCTGAAATGTATAAATCTTTTAAAATCTGTTCAATCATCAATTTTGTCGTACCATACGGATTCGTAGTAGGTCCCAACGGGAAATCTTCAAAGATAGGTACACTTGCAGGGTTTCCATATACGGTGGCACTTGATGAGAAAACAATGCGCTTGCAGTTATGCTTTCCCATTACCTTACACAATGCAAGCAACGACATCAGATTATTCTGATAATACATAATCGGTTTCTGTACTGACTCTCCTACCGCTTTATACCCGGCAAAATGAATAGCTGCATCAATTTTATGCTCACTGAATATTTTCTCCAGTGCTGCCTCATCACAGCAATCTGCCTCATAAAACGCAACACGCTTTCCTGTAATATTCTCAATCTTATCAACAACATCAGCCTGTGAGTTATACAGGTTATCGATTATCACTACTTCATTACCAGCTTCTATTAATTCAACGCATGTGTGGCTTCCAATGAATCCGGTACCACCAGTTACTAAGATTTTCATGTACGGTTCCTCCCTTAGTTTATCCATGTCCTATTATAGCATAATCCATTACTGATAGCGGAGAAACAAGAAAAAAAATAAGGATTTCACAAAACTAATCACCTTCAGTATATCAATTTAACCGTTTTCTATGCTTTTATATAACTCACCAAAAGCTTTTCTATCGCTTTAACTAAAAAAAGACCATGACGAAAGTGCTGTCCTAACACCATGGCCTGTTTTCCTGACAGTTTGATTTTTCTAACGCTGCTTCACAACTAATAATCCAGACGTCTGTAATACCGGCGAATATCCATTGGATGCCTTGTTTCTCTTTCCATATACGCATCGATCCGGTTATTTACGGCATGCATCACCAGGTGTGAAATGTGCTTTCTGTACCCTTCACTGATTCCCTTCAGCTCATAATCCCTTGTATCGATAATTGTGTAATTCTCACAGATTCTTGGCAGGAATTTCGCGACTCTTTCAGACAGCGGACGCTGCGCATCTTCTCCTATGAACACGGTAACCGGTGTTTCCTTTGTGATGATTTCAAACATACCATGAAAGAACTCCCCGGATGTGATGGACTTCGTCTTGATCCACAGCTGTTCCTCCCAATAGCACATTGCATAGGAATACGTTGCGCCCCACTGGTTTCCTGCCCCCACAAAATAATGGATTGGATCATTCCAGTGCTTTTTTGCAAATTCCTGTCCGAATGCATCTGCCTTCTTTTCCACATCAATCAGCGCCTGTGCCAGATGTGCTTCAAATTCCGCATACATAGCATCACAATCCGCGAACTCTCCGTTGTTCTGCATGAATCGATCCGCAACCATAAAGAACTTCAGCTGTTCATTCACCGGATACGCTATTTCATAATCCACCAGCTTTGCAAGCTCGGTCGTATCGATATCGATAAATCCAATCACCTTTGCTCCGGCTGCCTGCATACGCTTTACAGCCTCTACCACTTCCACTGTGCTGCCGGTAACGGATGAGGTAATTACGACAGTGCCCTCACCCACACGCTTATTCCCCGTCGTATTGTACTCGGAAGCATTTTCCGCCCAGGTTTCGATTTCTGATTGTTCCTTCATATGAACCACCGCCTGCATGCCGCTCGCCCAGGTTCCCCCGATACCCAGCCAGCAGATATTGCGATATCCCTGTGCACATATCTCATCCACGATCCGGTTGATATCCTTACGGATTGCCAGTGCACCATTGACACTGCTTCGTGCCCATTCTTCATTGAATTTCAATAACATGTTCATGTCCTCCTCTTATTTGTAAATCATTTATCTTATCCGGCAAGTATACCGAAATAAGCACCTGCAATACCGAGAACCATCGTTCCCAGAATCAACATGATCGGATTGACTTTTTTCTTCAATAGCCAGAAATACATCCATGTACCACCCAGTCCGATCAGCCCGGGCATAATTCCGTCCAGAATAGACTGCAGGGTGGTGACCTCTTCACCGACCTTACTCAACTCGACATTCAAAGTCGTCCATACCATATCCTTTGACATACAGCCAATAACCATAACACCAAGAATACTCGCTGCCGCAAGCAGCTTATCCATCATACCGTTGGCCTGCATTCTCTGCAGATACTTGAAGCCGATGCTATAGCCGAAATAGCGGATGATAAACGCAGGAATGTTATACATCAGAAAATACACGATCGGTCCAAACATATTTCCATTCTGTGCCAGTGAAATACCGATACCAACAGCAATCACCCGCAGACAGCCGACAAATACAGAGTCACCGATTCCGCTCAGCGGCCCCATCAGTGCCGTCTTGATACTGGAAATCGCCTCTCCGTCCACCTCGCCACGTGATTTCATTTCCTCCATGGATGCCACAATGCCGCCAACGAACGGAGCAAGCTGCGGTGTGATATTAAAGAACTCGACATGGCGGGGCAGTGCATCCCTGTAGCCTTCCTCATCTTCTGCATATACCTTTTTCAAAATTTTATTCATCATCATGGCAAAGGCGATGTGCATCTGCCGTTCATAGTTCCAGGAAAACTCCATTCCCAAAGAGCCCTGGTTAAATGCCATTCTGGTAATATCCGCTTTCTGAATGCTCTTATCGGATTTAGAAGTCATCATCACTCACCTCCACACCGGCTTCTCCAGCTGCGGCTCCCTTCAGATTCATAAAATCGAATTTGACAACAATCAGAATCACACCCAGAATTGCCACGCCTAATACAGGTACACTCATATAAGCTGCAAGCGCAAATCCCAGAAAATAGTAGGGAACATTCTGCCTGTTTACCGTCATGCGCATCAGCATTGCAAATCCCAATGCGGGAAGTAATCCGGCTGCCGCA
>OGRS01001521.1_pt1 | contig 13281 bp, 8 predicted proteins | sample 1553561 | NCBI WGS metagenome assembly OGRS01 (sample SAMEA2580103, study PRJEB22360) | human gut metagenome | biome: human gut; feature: human-associated habitat; material: faeces | place: Denmark | collected 2008/2010
GAGCCTGAGCAGCCTTCTGCTGGCCTGTGTAGAATGAATGGCACTTGGAGCATACTTCCACGTGAAGTTCCGGTTTGGTAGAACCTGTTACGAATGTGTTTCCGCAGTTGCAGGTTACTGTTGCCTGGTAATATCCAGGATGGATTCCTTCTTTCATGATTTCACCTCTTCTATTTATTGTGTTCCCTTATTGTTATTTCGTTCTCATCCACTTGCCTTTCGGCCGCCGGATACAGATTAACCTGTAAACAGCTTTTTAATTGTAGCATAGCTTTTCTGTCAATGCAAGTAAAAATAAGCAAAAAGCAGCAAAAAAACAGCAATATTTCTGCCTGACAGTAATTCCGGATATCAGATAAACTTCATTTTTTTCACAAGATTTACAAAATCGGCATTATTTCTTGTACGTGCGAACATATCAAGAATCTTATCCACAGCTTCTTCCGGCTTCAGGCTGTTAAGCGCTTTGCGCAGAATACCGATGGCTTCCAGTTCTTCCGGGGTAAGCAGCAGATCTTCTCTTCTGGTGCCTGATTTGGGAATATCGATGGCAGGAAATACTCTTCTTTCGGAAAGCTTTCTGTCCAGCACGATTTCCATATTGCCGGTTCCCTTGAATTCCTCATAAATAACGTCGTCCATTTTACTTCCGGTATCCACAAGCGCCGTAGCCAGTATGGTCAGGCTTCCGCCCCCGCGCATGTTCCTGGCCGCGCCGAAGAACCGTTTCGGCATATGCAGGGCTGCCGGATCAAGACCGCCGGAAAGAGTTCTTCCGCTGGGCGGGATTACCAGGTTATAGGCTCTGGTCAGACGGGTGATGCTGTCCAGAAGGATCATGACATCTTTCTTATGCTCTACCAGACGCTTCGCCCGTTCGATTACCATTTCGGAGACTCTTTTGTGATGCTCAGGCAGCTCATCAAAGGTGGAATAAATAACCTCCACATTCGGCCCTTCAATTGCTTCCCTGAAATCCGTAACTTCCTCAGGCCGTTCATCAATCAGAAGGATGATCAGGTGCATGTCCGGATTATTTACTTTTACGGACTGCGCAACCTGCTTGAGCAGCGTTGTCTTACCAGCTTTAGGCGGAGATACGATCATACCTCTCTGCCCTTTTCCCACAGGGCTCATCAGATCCATGATCCTCATGGCCGTTGAAGAGCGTGACAGCTCCAGGCGGACTCTTTCCTCCGGGAAAATAGGCGTCATGTCCTCAAAATTACATCTTCTCGCCGCCACATCCGGAGAATATCCATTGATGGATTTCACATAAAGAAGCGCGCTGAATTTTTCATTCTGGGTTTTGATTCTTGTATTGCCTTCTACGATATCGCCTGTCTTCAGATTAAATCTGCGAATCTGGCTGGGCGCCACATAAACATCGTTTTCTCCGGGAAGATAATTGGCGCAGCGGATAAATCCGTAGCCGTCCGGCATTACTTCCAGAATACCATGCGCCGCAACTCCGCTGTCAAGCTCTGATGGGAACTTGTCGTCATCATTAACATTCTGAACCGGCAACGGATTATCCTGCTGGCTGCTTTCCGCGCGTTCCGTATTATAGCTTCTGTTCTGGGGAACGCTGCGTTCTCCGTTATAGGTGCGTTCACCCTGCTGTGATCCCGCGGTATTCTGACGATTGTCGTTATTATTCGTAATAATGGTTCTTGTACTCCGCTGCTCCTGGTTTCCGTAGTTCCTGCGGCTGCCATTGTCGTTCTGCGTATTCCGGCGCATCGGTTTCCTGTCCGTCCCGCGCTCCGCCGGTCTGTTCTGGGAAGCAGTCTGGGACTGATTCGCCTGCTGTGATTGTGAGGCGCTCTGCGACTGCGTTACCGCCTGGGGCTGTGCCGCGCTCTGTGCCTGGATTGCGTTCTGCACTTGAGGTGCCGCCTGCTGTACATTCTGCGCCCTTGCCTGTCCTGCCGTTTCCGCAGGCGCTGCCTCTTCTTCTTTTTCCGCTGGCGATTTCACTTCAGAAGGCTTCTCTGCCGTCCTTTTCTCCGGGGCAGTCTTTTCCAAAGGCTTTTCAGACACACTCCTGCTCCGGCTCTTTTTCGGCGCAGCCGCAGCCTTGTCTGCAGCGTCTCCCTTTTCTTCCGTCCTGACCGGCGTGCCGGGCCTTCCTTCCGCTTCCTCATCAAGGGCCACCATTGCCTCAATAATGTCCGCTTTCTTCATTCCGGAAGTGCCCTTGATTCCTCTTGACTTGGCAATTTCCTTAAGATCTGCCAATGCCAGGGACTGATACTTTTCTCTCATGCTCATGAATTTCCTCCGTGCTTATAGTACAAAATGTTTCAAAATTAAATACGATGAATCTGGTTCAATACAACCCGCTAATAAACAGGATGACTTCCTGCTGATTCTTCTGTCTGTTATTCATTTCTTTCTTTTATTGGGAAATAAATTAATGACACCTGGCTGACCTGCCGCTTATCGTAGGTATGAAAAGCCAGCTCTCCACGTCTGTTCAATGGCGCCATCCGGCAGCCGGACATGTGACGTCAACAAGATATGTATTGGGATACGATACTCTAAAAAGTAAACTTTATGTGTCCACATTATACACCACATTCAAAAAAATAGGAAGCTTTTTTTTCAAAAAGCTTCCAGGATGCGTATTTTACTTGATATTTTATCAATTTTGAATAAGTTTAAAACGTATATAAGATAACGTTTAATATTATTCTCCGTCAATGCCAGTGCGTGTTTCCGCTGCCGTTTTTCCCATCCAGGAAGTCCTGCATCTGGGAAATTTCCTGCTCCTGCAGCTCAATTACACTATTTGCATAATCCGTTACCGAATCATTGTCCGAATATTTTATGATGGTCTCAGCCATATCCACGGCCATCTGATGGTGCATCACCATGCCTTCTGCAAAAGCCGTATCCAAATCCTGTGTATCGGAGGATCCATGACCTGAATGATGTCCTTCCATCATTTCATCATATTCCTTAAGATAGGCTTCCTCTTTCGTCCCATCGGTCTGGTAACCGCTTTTTATATCTTCCATCATATTTTTCATCTGCTCGATTTCCGAAGTCTGGGCCATGATAATATCCTCTGCCAGTTTCCTGAAATGAGCATCCTCAGGAGCATACTTCAGATACTCCTCCGACATTTCTATGGCGGATTCATGATGGGGAATCATGCCGGTCAGAAAGGCCAGTGAGGAACTTCCTGTCTTTTCCTTAAGCTCCATATCCTTCATCATCTGATCCATGATTTTATCCTGCGCTTTCAGATAGGAGTCCACCCCGGAACTGCTTTTTTGGCAGCCGGGCAGAATAAACATTGCGGTCAATATGATTAAAAATACCTTGCAGGTTTTGTTTTTCATTTCTGTCTCCATAATAGTGGTTGATTGCCGCTTGCGGCATTGAATTACTTCTATTATTAACAGAAAATTAAATTATATAACAGGATTTCCCCTGAAATGCTTATTCTGCTGCCGCTGTAACCAGTTTCATCCGGCATAAACAATTGTTATGCGTATCCCTCAGGCTGCTCCTGAATCGACCATAAATCATATGTATTACAGTCCATATCTTTGCTTACATATATTTTCCCATCGGCTGTATTTGTCGTAAATTTACATGCCATCCCTGTATATAAATAATCCTCTGTATCCTTCTGCCAACGATCCATACGCTCCCTCATTTCCTGCAAAATCGTTTGATATTCTATATTTTGTACCACATTATCTGCTTCCTGCGGATCAAACAGTAAATCGTATAACTGTTCCCTGTCAATTGTCCTGCTTTGCCAGCCATTTTCCATCCACAATGTTTTTGAAGCACCTTCATCACAATCAGCACAGTAGGTGCCATTCCATCCGGTATATCGTCTGATATACAAATATCTCGGCGTACGTACCATTCTCTGCGGCTCATAATTACAGTGATAGGTTATTTCCGCACAGAGTTCCTCTCTCACCTGTACTTCATCCCCCTTTAACAATGACTTAAAGCTAAGCCCCTGAAGCCATGACGGTTTTGGGATGTCCAACAGCTCACACAGGGTAGGGAACAGATCAATTTGTGAAAGCAGTGCATCTGATGCCCTTCCTTCAGCTATTTCTCCCGGAAGTGACATAATACAGAAGACTCCTGTACCAAAGCTGGTTAAATTACATTTCATCGAAGGAAATGCAATTCCATGATCCGTAGTGCAAAGAATTAGGGTATTCTCACGGAGTCCCATTTTATCCAATCCTTCCAGTATGGAACCTACCGCACTGTCAAATATCCCTGCTTCTGCCATGAAGCCAGCCATATCCTCTCTAACCTGCTTTGTATCCGGCAGCGGTTCCGGTGTCTTTACAAATGCAGGATTATAACTCTTTGTCCCATCCCGAAAAGGCCGGTGCGTATCGCCAAACCCAATATCTAAAAAAAAGGGCTTTTCCTGTATATGGTTCAAAGCTTCCAATCCCTGCCGTACAATAACATCAGCCGGCAAATCTTCTTTATCTTTCTTTTGTTCCAATATAATATCATATGGAATTGCATTCCGCTCTTTTGTAACATGTTGTATTCCAGCCAGAATAGATACATATCCATTGTTTGAAAGCCATGAAGCTATATGACATTCTTTTTTCTCCAGTTCAAATCCCCTGTTTACCAGTCCATACATACCTGCACAATGAGGATATAAGCCCGTCAGCATTGCCGCGCGGCTGGGAGAACAACTGGGCGCTGCACAATGCATATTACGGAAAAGCATTCCGGATTCTGCCAGTCTTTGTAAATTAGGGGTATCTATCCCATAACCAAAGGGTTGTATATATCTTCCTACATCATGACTGTGTATGTAAATCAAATTAGTCTTGTTCATACTTATTTTTCTCCTTAGCTTCATGAATTTCCCTATATTTTCCCGGTGTCATGCCTACAATTTTTTTAAAGGATCTGATGAAACTTGACACGCTTCCATAACCCAGTTTTTCCGTTAACTCTTCCAACCTGATACCAGATGCGCACAGAAGGTTTCTGGCTTCATACATTTTCTTTTCATTCACATATTCAATCAGTGTCTGATGCATATGTTTTTTAAAATAGTGACTCAGCCAAGATGGTGATACGGAAAACATTTCTGCCATTCCTGTAATGGAAAAATTCTGCCTCATAAAATTTTGTTCGATATAGTCTACCAAAAGTTCCATACTCAAAGAACCATCTTCATCCTCCGTTTTTGACATTATCTGATTAACTACATCCATACATAAAGCGGAAAAAATACTCCTGAATCGTCCTGCATCAATTATTCCATCATATTGCTGAAGCAGAATTCCCAGATCATTATTGATACTCTTCGCATACTCTTCCTTTACCAAAACAGAAATACTTTCCATAAGCCTGATTACTGTTTCCTTATAACGATGCTGCGGTAGATTTTCATAACCGCCAAATGTTAAATCTGCCGGAAGACGAAGCATTGTCTCCATATCACCGATTATAATTGCAGTTTCTGCTTTATCACATAATTCATCCAATGCATCCGGTCTGTGCTGTTTATTATCAATAACCTTTCCATATGATATTATTTTCTGTGAAGATTTTCCTTCTGAGAACTCCCAGGCAAGACAGGCTTCTGAAAATGCTTTAGGCAAAGCACGTATGCTGTTTTTAGGATTTGAAATATATAAATGTATTTCCTTTTTCCGTTGTCTGCTGCATAAATCAGACAGTTTTTCCAACAGCTCCGTAATTTCCAGAATTGCTTCAGAATCAAAACATAATATCACTGTATCCCGCCCGGCAAAAGTTTTATTCAATACTGTCCCCTGCAATCCATGCAGTCTCAGATTCTCTAAATTCTCGGAAATAATTGCTTCATTATCTTCCGAAAAAGGATCCGTACATGCTACCAAATAGCAGCAGCCATCTCCCTGCTCTTTCAGAAATTCCGGAAGATATTCTTTATTATAGTTCATTCCCTTGAGTAATCGGAAAAGTGCATAATTTCTTTGCAGTGGTTCCAATTCCCCCATCTGCCTGTTAACTGATTCAAGGCCGTCTGAAAGCATCATTACGGCCTGCTGAATTGTTTCTATTTCATTAAAATCTCCATCCAGCTCATCCTGAATACTCTGTCGCACACTTTGTTCAAGCCGTCTTAACGGTATATAGTTCGTATACAGAAAAAGATAAATTATGATACTTCCTGCTATCAACAGCCCCAAAAGAATTCCAAAATAAATTTTTTTCAGGCTCATAAGCTCACCAGAAACATCCTGATAATTCACGATACTGCAGTAAGTCCATCCTGTCTCATCGCCTAACATATGGGAAATAAGGCACCTTTCATTCCCATATAACAAAATTTCCGATCCCTCTATCGTTTTTCCTATTTCCAGATCCATTTGTTCTGTACTGATATTTTTCTGCCCTTCTTCACAAATTATATTTCCCTTACTATCGGCAATCATAAAATATCCATTTGCGAAGGAGGCTAAATTTCCTATCGTTTTTCTTATTTCATCCATACTGATAAAGGTCATGATAACAGGCCTTACATTTCCGGAAGCATGCATGGGAAACCATTGTACATAATATTCCCTGCTTAAATTTCCCGGAAGCACTGCAAAAGAACGGAAATAAATATTCTCTTCCGTATTATTCAGTTTTCGTTTCAATTCCGTGGCATCCCACCCCTCAAACCTGACAATTTCTTTTCCAAAATAACAGGGAGGAAAGGTTCCGTTTTCACTTAATATTAAAGCATCTTCTCCCCGATAAACCAGAACAGAGGTCAGAAGATTATTGAAAAGAAGATATTCTTTCAGCTGCTGTACCGCCATATAATAATTGTATTGGGAATCAGCCAGTATGTAATCTTTCATTCTGTTATCAAAACGAATATTCTGTACAATATCATCTGTATTTTTCATTGCAGTATCAATAGTACTTTTTACCTGCTCCACATAATTCTTCTGCATGTTCAATGCGTTATTTTGCATGAGCTTCATGGAATGATTATATGAAAACAGAAAAAGGGTGCTAAGAGGCATTACCAGAACAAGTACATAAGAAATAAGATATTTCACAAAAAACTCTGATTTTTTTAAGCTTCCTTCCGGTGCATGCCCCACTCCCCTTTGTATTCCATATGACCGAACTAAATCCCTAATCTTTTTTTGAACTCATACAACAGATTTTCTTATTCCATGTACTTTTTATACGCATCGTCAAAAATTTCCATTGCCTCAGACAGTCCAAGTTTCTCCAGCTGTTCTAAATAACCGTCCCATTGTTCATCAATATTCCCTTCACTGATAAATTTAGCCCGCATCATCTCCTCATAGCTGTTTATATCTGGCATAATTTTTTTCAATGTATTCATCTGCTCCAAAGAAAACATTACATTAGGATATATTTCTTTTTGAAGATATGGTTCTACTGCTTTTTGAAATACATCCCTGTCCTTCTGCTGTTTTGCAGGAGTAATAATTTCTTCGAAATCAGGGAAGCAGGCATAGGGCGCGGAATCAGCCGGACAATTTCCCCATCGCCATAATCCATAGGTCATCTCTCCCGGAGGTTCATGGGCAATAACACTACCATCACTTTTCTTTTCAGTCATCACATCATAAGGACCATAAAAAGTCTGAATAGACATATCCTGAGAATACCATTCGTCAATCCATCTCATTGTTGCTTCCGGGTATTTATTAGACGTTGTTATTTCAAACATATTGCGGCCGATTCTCATATCATTTACTACCGTCCATCCCTGATTGCCCTCCGGCCCTTTTAGAGGAGGAAGCTGAATAAAATCTTTATCTGCCCGTTCAGTACCAACCGAATTAGCTAAAGTCCAGGCTGTAAAAGACCCTACTATTTCTTCTGAATCCTGACATTTGGCGTTGTACGATTCACTGGTAGTCGTAAATATCTCAGCATCCATCAGGCCTTCGCTGTATAATCTGTGCATATACTTCAAAGCTTCTTTATATCCTTCCTGCGCAGGCGTAAAAAGGGGCTTTCCATCCTGTACCATCAAATGATATGTTGTATCAGAATAGGATGTATTATCATACACTCCAAATGCCGGAAAGAAATTTGCTTCCGAATTTGTTGCATTTCCCATTTGATGAAACAGAATCAGTGGAATTTCATCCATTTTACCATTTCCATTAGGATCCTCTTCCTTGAATTTTTTCAAAACTTCATAATATTCCTCTGTAGTAGCCGGTATCTCCAGCCCTAATTTATCCAGCCAGGTTTTATTAATTCCCATGGTATCCATTGTATTTGGGAAATATGATCCCCGATATCGGAAAAGAGAATATATCGACCCATCTGCTGAAGTTACAGTTCTTTTCAGCTCCGGTTCCTTGTCAAAGCAGGCTTTTATATTTGGAGCATATTTTTCAATAAGATCATTCATAGGAACAAACGACTGGACATTAGTGAGTATATCCATATCGCTGATTCCTTCTCCCAGAAATGCATCCGGAAGATCTCCGCTGACAAACATTAAATTCTTCTTTTCATTCCATGCCGTTGGGCCTATTTCAATCCATTCGATATTTATATTCGTCTTTTTTGCAAGCTCATTTAAATAATCTATATCAGACAGCGATTTTCTGTCGGAATCTACTGTACGGTTTACTGCTATCCTTAGTGTAATCGGTTCATCCACGATTGGATATCCCACCGGATTAAAGTTAGCTTCATCCTCTTTTTCCACAGATTTCACTGTATTCTGTATTGTTTCCCCTTCGCTTAAAGTCGGTCTGGAACATCCTGTAAAAAGGCTGGCTAATAACGCTGTTGCTATTAATACTGTTAAATGTTTTTTTACTTTTCTCATTTTCCTCTCCTGTTAATAATTATATTTGTTTTTTCCCCATCATTCAATACTACAAGTCTATAGTATTTTTTTCCTCCTTTCAGACTCTTGCTTCTATTTGCCTTAAATTTTTACCCCTTTACGGAACCAATCATCACCCCCTTGACAAAAAATCTCTGCAGAAACGGATATACTGCAAGCACCGGCGCAGAAGCTACAATAATCATTGCATATTTTACAAGATCTGCTTTATGCCGCATTGCGTTTACCAAGTCAGGATCCATGCTCATCATTTCCTGCTGAAGAAGAATATCCCTTAGAAACAACTGCAATGGGAATTTATTTTTATCATTCAGATAAACCAGGGCATTAAAAAAACCATTCCATTGATTTACGCCGTAGAATAAAGCAATTACCGCTATGATTACGCCGGATAACGGAAGTACTATATACAGAAAAAAGCGAAAATGCCCACAGCCATCGAGCTGGGCTGATTCAAAAAGCTCAACAGGTATATTCTCTTCAAAAAAGGTTCGTGTCACTACCAGATTCCAAACTCCAACACAGCCAGGAATCACAACTCCCCAAATAGTATTCACAAGATGCAGCTGCTGCATAAGCAAATAGGTAGGTACCAGCCCACCACTGAAAATCATGGTAAATATAATGAGAAAATTGATTATTTTCTTTCCCATGAACTGTCTGACTGACAGGGCATAGCCACTCGTCAGTGTTAATATCAGACTAAGAAGCGTGCCTGCTATTGTGTAAAGAATAGTATTATAATATCCCACATAGATACGGGTATCTTCCAGAATTGTCTTATACCCCTCCCAGGTTATTTCTTTAGGAAGAAAATATATCTTTCCTGCATATGTAAGATCCGGATTGCTGATCGATGCGATAATTACAAAATAAAGAGGGTATAAAACGATCAAAAGTAATATACCGGATATGATTCCTGTTGCTATATCAAATGTCCGATCTCTTTTTTTAATTCCTTTCATCTTTTCCATTCCTTTCTCACAGTAAACTGATATTGCCTGCCCGTTTAGCGACTCCATTTACAACAAGGATTAATACCAGGTTAATTACAGAATTAAATAATCCGATTGCAGCTGAATAACTGTACTCCATCCCAATAAGTCCGATTTTATAAACATAAGTAGAAATTATTTCGGATGCGGAAATATTCATTGGATTCTGCATTAAAAGTACCTTTTCAAATCCGACACTCATAATTCTTCCTGAATTCATAATAAGCAGAACAACAGCAGTCGGCAGGATAGAAGGTATATCTATATATCTGATTTTCTGTAGCTTTCCTGCACCATCTATTTCTGCTGCTTCATATAAATCAGGGCTGACAGATGTCAGACTTGCAATGTAAATAATGGCATCCCAGCCTGCATGCTGCCAAATTTCAGTAATAACAAATATCGGACAGAACAAGTCCGCATTTCCCATGGGAATACCAGCCCTTTCACCTGTTAACCTATTAATAATATTGTAAATCAGTCCTCCCGGTGAAAGCATGATAACAATCATGCCTACTACAGCCGGAATAGATATAAAGTGTGGGGCATATGTCGCTGTCTGTAATATCTTTTTCAGTTTTCCAAAGTTAAGCTGATTTATCATTAATGCTAAAAGTATTGGAATGGGAAAACCAAATATAAGATTACTTAGGCTGATTTTAAGGGTATTTACTATTACCGATTTAAATTGATAGGAATCAAAAAATCTTTTAAACTGCTCCATTCCTACCCAGGGACTTTTCCAAATCCCCAGATAGGGAGAAAATTCTTTAAAAGCTATCTGTACTCCGGCCATTGGGACATAGCAAAAAATAATAAAGTATAACAGTGTAGGTAAAAGAAAAATATAAATCTGATAATCCTTTTTAGCTTTTCTCCATATATTTCCTTTCTTCTGGTGTCTGTGCATTTCATCTCTTCTCAAAATTGTTATCCCTCCTTCTGCGTTTTCTATATCGTATTACGCCTGTTTTTTGTTTGTAAATCTTCACATTATTTGCTAATATACATTATTTTTGTATATTAAAAACGGCCGCCCTTTATCTGGCGCCCGCTAATATCTTATCTATATAATAGCCTTTCATTAAAAAATCCGGTAATGCGCTTCTCTGTTTACAGATTCCTGCATTACCGGATTCTCTCCGTCCCGTCCGACAGCCTCCGCCGCCTCATTCGTCCATTTTCATCCCCAGGGCGGCACATGCCAAACATGCCGCCCCGTTTCACCGCCGCCTACTTCAGGGAAAATACCATTCTCACCGGATCATGATCCGCATACAGATAACCTGTATGGATATTTTCATATTCCTTCAGTTCAATATTATCCGATATAATAAATCCATCCAGCGTCACCGTATAAGTCACACCTTCCTCATAAGGCATATCCGCATTCCGGGCGCTGTCCGGAAGAGCCGCCTTTCCCGCTTCTCCCAGAAAATCCATGCTGAAGGAAAAGCCCTCCGGCAAATCGGATCTGGGGAACGGATACGCCCAGGACGCACGATCCTCCTCAGTATCCTCGGATGCTTTCAAATCGTGATTGAAATCCCCGCCGCATACCACATAATTCCCCTTCTCATATTCCGCCTGCATGTCCCCGCACAGCTTATTCACCTGTGCCTCCCGGATAGCATCGCTGTTGCCGTAAGCAGACATATGCAGGGAAAAAATAACCAGCTCTTTTCCATTGTCCGCAGGGATCCTGCTGATGGAATAGCATCTGTCCAGATCAAGGAACTTGCTGAAGGAGGTGGAAATGGGGAAACTCTTCCTTACAGCCGATGCAATTGGATATTTTGAATAAAAAGCGATTCCCGCCAGGCTTTTTCCATGAGGCTCCCAGGGCGGGACCATCAGAAACGCTGAATCATAATTGATGGCAAAATCCGAGTAATATCCGCCGAAATACTTATCCAGCAGCTCGTATTCATCCACATGGTAACTCCTTGTGGCTTTAAGATCCACCTCTTCAAAAATCATGAAGTCCGGATCATAGCCCGCCGCCAGCTCACCGGCGCCCGAAACTGTGGCAAGCACGCTTTCCTTACTGTCTGCAACTGAGGATTTCCCTCCGTCCATAAAAAAACTGTAGTCCGGCGTGTAAGCGCCAAAGCCGATATTGTAGGTGATAATTTCATAATCTGTACCAACGGAAACCGCACCGGTTGTATCCGCATTCTCCGGCGTCCTCACATCCAGCGTCAGGTCATCCGGAAGCCTGTGATAGCTTATCATCACGTACAGGACATAACCGATTATCACCAGAAGCAGCGCAGCCAGAATCCCCAGCAGTACACGCAGCCAGATCCGTTTCTTTTTCCCCTGTTTTCCCATTCTATACCTCCTGTCTCTTTCTGTCTTTTATCTTACTCCATCCTGACGGAAAACACAATCTTCCAGGTTCGCTATTGCGAATCGAAACCAAATATTATATGATATTTCTGTAGCGTTACCCTGCCGGAAAAACAAATGGGAGGAAAAATCATGACAACCAACGAAAAAGCACTGGAATTACATAAAGAATGGAATGGTAAAATAGAAACCGTTTCCAAAACACCCGTTAAATCAAGAGAGGCGCTGTCACTCGCCTACACCCCCGGCGTGGCGGAGCCATGCAAGGTGATAGCCAATGATAAGGAAGCCGCTTATACCTATACCATCAAGGCCAACACCATTGCCGTGGTTTCCGACGGCTCCGCGGTCCTGGGCCTTGGGAACATCGGCCCCTATGCCGCTATGCCCGTCATGGAAGGGAAGGCCGTCCTTTTTAAAGAATTCGGCGGCGTCAATGCCGTCCCCATCTGCCTTGACACACAGGACACGGAGGAAATCATCAAGGCGGTAACCTGGATGGCTCCCGGCTTCGGAGGAATCAACCTGGAAGATATCAGCGCTCCCCGCTGCTTTGAAATTGAGGAACGGCTGAAAGCCACCCTGGATATTCCTGTTTTCCATGACGATCAGCATGGAACAGCTATCGTGGTTCTCGCAGGAATCATCAACGCCCTGAAGGTTACCGGAAAGAAAAAGGAAGACTGCCGCATCGTGGTAAACGGCGCAGGCAGCGCAGGAATTGCCATCACCAGGCTGCTTCTGACCTATGGCTTCCCCAATATTATCATGTGCGATAAATCCGGCATCCTTTCCAGGGATACGAAGGATTTGAACTGGATGCAGGAAAAAATGATGGAGGTCACCAATCTTCAGGGAGAAAACGGCACTCTGGCCGATGCCATGAAAGGCGCTGACATCTTTATCGGTGTTTCTGCTCCCGGAATCGTAACCGCGGAAATGGTTTCTTCCATGAACAAGGATGCCATCCTTTTTGCCATGGCCAATCCGGTTCCCGAAATCATGCCTGATATTGCAAAAGCCGCGGGCGCAAAAGTCGTAGGCACAGGCCGGAGCGACTTTCCCAACCAGGTTAACAACGTGGTG
>OGRS01001523.1_pt1 | contig 13273 bp, 19 predicted proteins | sample 1553561 | NCBI WGS metagenome assembly OGRS01 (sample SAMEA2580103, study PRJEB22360) | human gut metagenome | biome: human gut; feature: human-associated habitat; material: faeces | place: Denmark | collected 2008/2010
TAAGCAATAAGAGAAAGAGAAAAACTATCCCCAAATATCCATACTGTTTTTTTGCTAAAGAAGGTCATTCTTCTTCAATTATACATTCAATAAATATCTTGTACCCATCCGATTCCAAATTACCAACAATTTCATTTGTAACAATTCTTGAATATCTAAAATCGAACTGTTTTGCTTGATAGTCATGTTCTTTTTTCAACATCTTTAATTATCAAAATCAATCCCCTCACTTTCTTTTACACCGTAAAAGTCAAGACATAAAAAAAGATGCATAATGCATCTTAATATTGATGAGATTTTCCAACAATTTCATTAATATCTTTAATACCCATTTCATCTAAGATTTCATTCATCTCTTGAATAATTTTTGGACATGCATATGGATCAACAAGATTTTGACACCCTACAGCAACAGCGTTTGCTCCCGCTATCATCATTTCAATAGCATCTTTACCACTTGAAATTCCACCCATTCCAATAATAGGTATAGAAACAGCTTGTGAAACTTGATAAACCATTCTTAAAGCAACAGGGAAAATCGCTGGCCCACTATATCCACCAGTTTTATTAGCAATAATTGGTTTCCCCGTTTTCAGATCAAAACGCATACCAATCATCGTATTGATCATAGTAATGCCATCAGCACCTGCTTCTTCAACAGCTAAAGCCATATCAACAATATCAGTAACATTTGGAGATAATTTGACATAAACTGGTTTACGGCTTACAGCTTTTACTGCTCTTGTAACCTCAGCAGCCATCTCTGGATTCGTACCAAATTGAATGCCTCCACAATGAACATTTGGGCAAGAAATGTTTAATTCTAAGGCTCCTACCATGTCATGAGTAGAAATCCTTTTAGCAGTTTCGACATAATCATCAGGTGCACTACCACCAATATTAGCAATTACTTTATCATTATATAGCGGTCTTAGTTTTTCTAATTCCTCAGCCATAACAGCATCAACACCAGGATTTTGCAAACCAATTGCATTTAACAAACCACTTGGTCCTTCAGCAATTCGAGGTAGAGGGTTCCCATAGCGAGGTTCTAACGTAGTTCCTTTAAGCATCATTGAACCAAGAATATTGATATCATAAAACTTTGCGAACTCATATCCAAACCCAAATGTTCCACTCGCTGGAATAATGGGATTTTTCATTTCTAAACCAGGTAAAGATACTTTTAAATTAGCCATTTACAATCACCTCGTTACTTTCTAAGATTGGTCCTTCAACGCAGATTCTTTTATATGGTCTAGTTTTAACTTTGCAAGAGCATCCCATGCAGGCACCAAAGCCACATCCCATCCGAGCTTCAAATGATAATTGCCCATTTTCTGGATAATTAAGTGCTAAAGCATCTAGCATTGGTTCTGGTCCACAAGTATAATAATTATCAAAAGTCAACCCTTCATTTTTAATTACATCAACAACCGTTCCTTTTGTTCCGGTGCTGCCATCCATTGTTGTGACAAAAACATTAGAAAATTCAGCAAATTTTTCTTGATAGAAAACATCTTTTGCACTGCCAAAACCTAGTACTGTCGTTATCTCTATTCCTTTGGCTGCAAGCTTTTTACCTAAATTATATAGGGGTGGTGTTCCTAATCCACCACCAATCAATAAAGCTTTACCATCCTTAATGGTAAATCCATTACCTAACCCAATCAAACAATCTAAATAGCTGCCGATTTCTTTATTTTTTAAGATTTTAGTTCCTTCTCCAACTACTTTAAAAACAATCACAATATGACTATCATCATAATCACTGATTGACATCGGTCTTCTTAAATAAGGTTGTAAACTATCATTGATTTTAATATTGATAAATTGGCCCGGAGCACTGATATATTTAGCTCCTTCACCTTCTAAAATCATTTCATATACATCATCTGCAATATTTTTAATGCTTGTAATCTTCATCATCCCATGTAAGTTTGCCATAATGCCTCCTATATTTTTGTAACTTTACCATCTAAAACATGATACTTTAATGCTCCAAAACACTTAGTTTCAAGAAATGGTGTATTAATTGATTTTGATTTAATACTTTCTTTTGTAATTACATATTCTTCTTCTAAATCAAAAACAGCAAGATTTGCCTTTAACCCAACTTCTAGATCATGCTCGATTCCAATTACCTTTGCTGGATTTATAGACATACATGTCAAAACTTTTTCTAAAGAAATAAGTCCTTTTTTAACTAAATATGTATACATTAAGCTAAATGCATGTTGATTCCCAATAATTCCAAATGGAGCTTTGTCGATTGGTTTATTTTTTTCTTCAATCGCATGTGGTGCATGATCAGTAGAAATTACAGTTACACCCCCATTATTGATTCCTTGAATCAATGCCGCTAAATCTTCTTTACTTCGAAGCGGTGGATTCATTTTATAATTGGGATTCATATCCTTAATATTATCATCAGTTAAAATTAAATGGTGTGGACATGCTTCACCGCTAACTAATGGATTTGTTTTCCGAGCTTCGGTTAATGCCGCTACTGTTTCTTTAGTTGATATATGACAAATATGATAACGATTTCCGATTTCACTTGCCAACTTTAAATCACGAACAGCATGATTAAATTCAGATGCATTATTTATTCCAACTAAATTATGTTCTTTTGCATAATTACCATCGTTGATACAAGCACCTGGCTGTAATTCAGCTTCGTCTTCACAATGAGCTACAATAATACTATTATTCGCTTTTGCAGCTTTCATTGCCGTTTCCATCATCATAGATGATTGAACTCCACGACCATCATCTGAAAAACCAACTACAATTTCTTCTTTACTATTAGCATCAAAATCTACTAGTTCTTGACCTTTTAATTCAGTCGTAATTGCACTATATGTATAAGTATGTACCTTCGCATCTTTTGCTACCCGCAAAGCAAAATCTTTAATTGTGGCTACATCATCCATACATGGGATTGTATTAGCCATTGCAACTAGATGAGTATAACCACCGTATTTAGCAGAATTAGTCCCGGTTGCAATAGTTTCTTTGTGTTCAAATCCAGGCTCTCTTAAATGAACATGAATATCAACAAATCCAGGTGTTAATAAGTTACCTTTTAAATCAATAATCTCATCAGCATCCGTTAATTCTTGAGCGATTGCTGCAATACGATCATTTTCAATCAAAACATCTAATTTTTGGAGTTTATTATGATAAAATACATTACCATTTTTGAATAATATTTTAGTCATTTGTTAACACCCGATTTAATAATGCCATTCTTACAAATACACCATTTTCCATTTGTCTAAAAATACGGCTTTGTGCACATTCAACAATTTCATCAGCTATTTCAACATTACGGTTAAATGGTGCTGGATGCATTATAATCGCCCCTTCTTTCATTTTATCAACACGTTTTTGATTCAAGCCAAACATCTGATGATATTCATCAGTCGTTAATCGCATCAAATCATGATGACGTTCATGTTGTACTCGTAATAACATCACAATGTCAACTTCTGGTAAAATTTTGTCAAAATCAACATAGTTATATCCAGCTTCTTCAAATTCACGTGGTCCACTAGTATGTACTTCCATTCCTAAACGCTGCATTATCTCATAATTACTATGAGCGACTCTAGAGTGAACGATATCCCCAACGATTACAATCTTCAACCCTTCAAAATGACCGAATTCTTCACGAATTGTCATTAAATCTAAAAGAGATTGACTTGGATGATTCCCAGTTCCATCACCACCACTGACAACAGGAATCTTAATTCTTTCAATTAAATCCTCATAATAGTTTTCCTTGGGATGGCGAATTACGACAGCATCACACCCAATTGATTCAAAAAACTTAACCGTATCATATAAAGTTTCTCCTTTTTGAACGCTTGAATTTGCTGCTTCAAAATTTTGAGTTCGACAACCTAAATTATAAGCAGCTTTATCGAAACTATAATGCGTTCTTGTTGATGGTTCAAAAAATAAGTTTGCAACTACTTTTTGTCCTTTGAAATCAACTTTTTTACCGTTTTTAAACTCTTCAGCTTCATCCAAAATCTGATTAATTTCTTCTGTTGAAAAATCTTTTAATGTAAATATGTTCATAATCTTCCTCCATAAAAAATACCTCTAACGAGGTATAATTGGGAAATAATATTAATTATACCCAGTTGACATAGTTTTTTTCTTTTTACATCATAACAAAAATAGGTTATTTTGACAATTATTTTACCATATAAAAAGGGAAATATTTATTCCCCTTGATATTTCTTTCGTAAAGCTGATTCAACACATGGTGGTACTAGCCCTGCAACACTGCGGTTATGGCTCACCATTTCTTTAACTGCCGAAGAAGATATAAATGAATGTGATGGTTTTGTCATTAAAAAGACCATATCTACTTCTTTATCTAAATATTGATTAGAAAAAGCAAGTTGTAATTCGTATTCAAAATCCATAGTTGCTCTAATTCCTCGAACAATAATTCGAGAACCAACATCTTTAGCATATTCAACTGATAATTTATCAGAAGAATCAATGATCACATTATCAAACTGTTGACATGCCGCCTTTAATAATTCTTTTCTTTCATCAATTGAAAAGAGTCCTTGTTTATTAGGATTAATACAAATCGTTACATATAAAGTATCAAACATTCTGCTTGCTCGTTCAATAATATCTAAATGTCCATTTGTTACAGGATCAAATGTTCCTGCATAAACCGCAATATTTTTCTTCATCGTCCTATCCTGCCATAAATTTAAATACATTTAAAGCTGTAATGCCATAATCATTTTTTTTGATTAAATCTAATTCTTTAAATGGTTTAAATTCTACTTCCTTTAACTCTTCTACTACTACCATACATTCATCATTTAACATTTCATTTACAATTAGAAATTCTAATATATCATCTACTAATCCTTTTCCATAAGGAGGATCTAATAAAATTAAATCAAATTTAAGTTTTTCATTAGCAAATCGTTTTAATGCTTTACGATAATCTAATTTATATACATGAGCATTAGCTAATTTCAACATTGTAAAATTTTCTTTAATTACTTGAAATGCTGCATACTGGTTATCAACACTATACAAATGTTCATACCCTCTTGATAATGCTTCAATACCTAGACCACCACTACCAGCAAATAAATCCAGTACTGCTCCACCATCAAAGTATGGTCCAATGATATTAAACAGATTTTCTTTATTACGATCTGTTGTCGGTCTTGTCAAATTTGATTTAACACTTTTTAACTGTCTACTTTTATACTTACCTGCAATTACTCTCATAAGCCCTCTTATAATTGATATGGTGATAAATCTAACTCATTAGAAATACCCCCAAATACTACTTTAGTTATTTCATCTAAAAAATCATTTAAACGATGATACTTACAATAATAATCTAAAATATCTTCATTACTTGCAATTTTCTTCTTTAAATCACGAATTTCATCTTTAATCTCCTGATTATCAATATATTGATTATATTTCTTTAATTCATCATATTGATTCAGTTTATTTTGATATTCATGCAATAATGAATCAATCTCCTGATTATGAAGTTTCTTTTCAGCTTCAACATAATCAATATATCGCTGATCCAGTTTTATTTCTGTAATTAATTTATCTAATATCTCTTCCATCTTACCTACATCATCATTTCTACCATATTAATTAACATGGATACTTGATCAATCTTGTCAATAAATTGTTGATTTTTACCATCTTTATATTCTTGAATTAAATGCTCGTATTCTTGAGGATACCGAGATAAAACTATATACCAATTAGGATGATAACGAAGATAATATCTAATTTCTTCATTCATCATACCATTTTCTTTCCTTAGCAGGCTCTTTTTTATCTAAAAAAGTACTAGCAACATTTAAAACTTTTTCAATTGAACCTAAACTACTCGATAAAGCATTTAAATCAATATTCTTAATTATTTCTAGTAACATATTTAAATCAAAACCACTATTACCTGTTTTATATGGTAACCAAAATTTATCATCTTTACCATACATAACAAAAATTTCATATAACTGTTGCCAAGTATAACGTCCATTAAGAACATCTTGTTTTATACTAGGGATTGTTTTTAAGAACTCTTTAAATTCATCCATAAGATCACCTAATATATTATATGTATATTAGCCTAATCGGTGTCAAATTTTTGACGATTATGTTTTGCAATTATTGCTTGTGCGACACCAACTGCTACAAATGCAGTAACTGATGAAGATCCACCAGCAGAAATTAACAGTAATGGTACTCCGGTCATAGGAATTAATCCAGATATTCCACCAAGGTTAATCAATAAATGTAAAAAGAAATATGAAGCAATTCCCAACAAAATAATCCGTGATTTATTTTCTTTAATTTCTTGTGAATATTTTAATAACTTAAAAATAATGATACATGTTGGAATAATTATTAAGCCTAAACCAATGATACCTAATTCTTCATATATAATAGCACCAATAAAATCGTTTTGTGACTCTGGAATATATCCAAATTTTTGGGTTGAATTTCCTAAACCAACACCAAAAAGACCACCATTATTAAAAGCAATTAAAGCATTTGATAATTGCATACTTGTATCATAAGGATCACTTAATGGTGCTAACCATGTAGAAATTCTCCCTAATTGGTAACCTTTTAATACTGAAGTCCCAATAATTAAAAACAATACTCCACAAACCCCAATGAACACCCATACGATTCGCTTGTATTTCTTAAAGTATTGACGCGGTGTCCCAATAAAACAAACAAAACAAATAGTTACTAAAATAACAGTTGTTCCAAAATCTTTTTGCACAAAGATCCCAACTCCAGCAGCAATTGCTACTAACATCATTGGCAGGAAAACACATTTTAAAAACTTTTCTTTATAAAAAGCAGATTTCAACTGTTGTGTTTTAAATCTACCTTTTACTACAAAGGCTTTATCACTTTCAGTTAAAAAATAACTCATTATCAGTATCATTGCAACTTTCATGAACTCAGCTGGCTGAATACTAAATAAAGAACCAAATTTAATCCATGCATGAGAGCCTTTAGTACTACCAAAAAATATACAGATTATCATTAAAAAGATTCCTAATAAGTATAATTTCATCGATGCACTATAAGTAATATACCGAGTTTTAAATACTCTGGCAATAAAAATCATTACCCCAGCCCCAGCAATTACATAAACACTTTGAGTAATCATATTTTTTAAAGCATAAGTAACCCCATGAGAAGTCACACTTCCAACTGATGCTGAACCAATCATAATTATTCCAAAAATTGCCAAAACAAAAACACTAGCATAAATACCTTTATCGACCCCACGACTTTTAAATAATCGCTTAATCTTTTCTATTCCTGCCAATTTATTCACCTACTCGAATAAAATCATTATTTTTGGCTGCTTTAACAACTTGATATATAGAATAATGAGAAATTTCGTAAAATTGTTTGTCCAATTGCTTTTCTTCACTTTTACTATCAACAATTGCTTTAAACTTACGATATGCCTGCATAAATTCTTCTTTGCTAATACCTTCTTCATAAGCTTTTTCAACAGCATTATATAATGCCATTACATCAATTATTTCTTCTGTTGACCATCTATAGTCTAACGGATAATTGTAATCCATACTAACACACTCCTTAATTGCTTTATATTATAACTTAAAATTTATCGATTATCTACAATAACCCAAACAAAAGATAAATATTAGAATAGGATATACTAAAGGAGGCGATAATATGAACTGCGGATTTAACTATTCTGGATGTGGATGTAATTCATACAATCCTTTTATCACTAATCCATTTGGATGTGGTGGATGCAACAGCTGTAACATTTCAAGCAATGGATGCGGTTGTGGTTGCGGTGGTTTCGGTTCTTCAAACTGGTTTGCCATTGTCTTAGTTGTATTCTTATTATTAATCATTTGTGGAAATTCAAGAATTAGAGTCGGATAAAGTCTTTATTTCACCTCATTTTATGATATAATACTATCAGAATTAAAATGAGGTGAACCTATGATAACAATGAAAGATATAATTGATGACCATAATGAAAAGATTCGTGAGGTCTCAAAAGAAGTAGCATTGCCAATCACAAATGAAGAACGCGAACTTTTATTACAAATGCATGAGTTTCTTGTTAACTCTCAAGACCCTGAAACTTCTGAAAAATATGATTTACGCCCAGCTGTAGGAATTGCGGCTATTCAATTAGGAATTCCTAAACGAATGACTGCTATTCATGTTTTAGATTTTGATGAAGATGGAAATGTTATTGGGGCTGATGACTATGCTTTAGTTAACCCAAAAATCATTTCACATACTGAAAAACAATCTTATTTAAAAGATGGTGAAGGATGTTTATCTGTTAATGATGAAGTTCAAGGATATGTACCACGCTACGCTAAGGTGACCGTTAAAGGATATGATGTTTTGACTGATCAAGAAGTGAAAATTGTTGCTCGAGGATTCTTATCAATTTGTTTACAACATGAACTAGATCACTTCGAGGGAACTTTGTTCTATGACCGTATCAACAAAGAAAATCCTTTAGCACCTATTCCTAATGCTATGGTTATTGATTAAAAAAACGACTATTTGTAGTGTCTTCAAAAAGTTACTCTAACTTTAAGAAGTGCTGCAGATCAAGTCGTTTTTTTCTTATAAAAATTTATTACCAAGCCTAATAACAACATTAATACGATTGTAACCATTAAATTATTAATCGTATAAGGGTGATAATGTAACCTAATTCCTCTAACATCTACCAAGAAATCATATACGATTTTTAATACAACATCTTTAAAAATAAATACTACCATCAAACAATTATAGGCCTTAAAAACTCGATTTAAAATTAAATTATACTTTTCTTTACTATCTTTCTTTATTAATAAATGTTCTAGATTATTGATAAACAAAAAAGTACTAAAAATTAAAACCACTGTTAATAAAATATCACTGCTTAATAATGCATAATCGTAAATATTGTATTTTAGATGATGCAGATAAGCCTGATAAAAGCTCATTAATAAATGGGCAACTTTATCTACTAATAAATAAAGATCAAAACAAATTATCAAGTGTCCTAAAAAAACAATATTATTAAACTTGTTTTGACATTTGGGTTGGTACCACAAATAAAGTAATGATAGCAAACAAATCAAGGCAATAATACCTATTATTATTTCGAGATAACTAACTAGATCATAACTTTTATTTTGCCATAACATCTTCAGCACCTCGATTCCAATAACTTATTCCTAGTATATTGATAAAGATTGTAACAACAATAATTGCAACCTCCGGTAATCCCAAGTATGGCAAAGCATAAAGAAATATATCATTAGAGCTGCTAGTTTGATTATTTAATCCAAATAATTCCAATACTCTAGCTAGTTTAACAATCAGCGGAACGATTACAGTTCTAATAATAATTAAGATAGCTATAATATCGGCATTAATAGCTAATTTACGAATTGCATCACGACTACTATTTTTAATAAAATCTAAAATATTTTTCACCAAAAAAATCATTAAAATCATAATAATTAAACTAATCAGATCATAACCTATCTTAATCATCCACTCAAAATTGCTCTCAATATTAAAACTAGCATTATTAAACCAATAAACCATCAGCTCATTACGAATGGTTCCTAACATTAAACCCGCGGTACTAATAATAAATAAGAACGCAAAGAAACGGCGCCATTTTATAAGACGACGTCGCATTGAAAATAGTCCATTTAAACAGACTACATAGATAAAAAGCAGCAGGATCATAACTATATTATTAATATGCATGGCTAAAAAACTCTGCATTTAATCACCTCATTAAAATTATACATGAGGACTAATAAAAAAACTAGAAAAAAGGCTATTGTTTTGAACAATAAACAATAGTCCTAATTATTTTATATTTTAGCAAATGCTTGTTTTAAATCCGCAATTAAATCTTCAACATCTTCAAGACCAACAGACATTCTAATTGTTTCTTGTTTTACCCCACCTGCTATTCTCTCTTCCTCTGACATTTGAGCATGTGTCGTACTTGCAGGATGAGTCAGCAATGAACGTGAATCAGCAAAATTAGTAACATGAATAAATAATTTAATATTATTAATTACTGTTTTACCACCAGCAACACCACCTTTGACTCCAAAAGTATATAATCCACCAAAACCATTGGGGAAATATTTTTTAGCTAGTTCACAGTTAGGACTATCTGGTAATTCCGCGTAACTAACCCATTCAACATCATCACACTCATTTAAAAATTTTGCTAATAATCGGGCATTTTCAACGTGTTTTTTCATTCTTAATGATAATGTTTCTAATCCTAATAAAGTCATATACGCATTAAACGGTGACATACACCCTCCTAAATCACGTAATGTCTTTGCTACTGCTTTAGTACAAAAAGCACCCGCTCCTAAATCAGCATAAACTATATCATGATAAGCTTTGTCAGGCATGTTAAATAATGGATAGCGAGGATTATCTTTCCATTTAAAGTTCCCACTATCAACGATCACACCACCCATAACATTACCATGACCAGCTAGATATTTAGTAGTTGAATAGACTACTAAGTCAGCTCCATATTCAATTGGTTTAAATAAATAAGGGGTTGGTGTTGTGTTATCAACAACAAATAAAATTTGATATTCTTTAGCAATAGCACTAATTGCTTCAAAGTCTAACATATCTCCATTAGGATTTCCTACCGATTCAACAAAAATAATTTTTGTTTTATCGTTGATTGCCGCTTTTAAAGCCTCTAAATCAGTTGGATTAATAAAGTGTGTCTTAAATCCCATTCCTGCCATCGTTCCTGATAAAGAACCAATCGTACCACCATACAAATTATTTGCAGCAACAATTTCATCTCCAGTTTCACACACAGTCATAATCAATCCCATAATTGCTGCAGTTCCAGAAGCAAATGCTACAGCCCCGAATCCGCCATCTAAAGCCGCCATTCTTTGTTGTAGAGCATCAACTGTTGGATTAGATAATCGAGAATAGAAGTATCCTCCTTCCTCTAACGCAAAAATTCGCGCCGCTTGATCAGCATCTTCAAATGTAAAAGCATTTGATAAATATAAAGGCATCCCCGTAGCCTTAGTTGTCACATCTGGCTTTTGACCAGCATGGATTTGTAATGTTTCAAAACCATAGTTTTTATTATCCATAGTATCTCCTCCTAAAATTGATAAAATTGTATCACACCTTGAGCTTTTTTTCCATATAAAAAGGTTGGTCTCCCAACCTTACGATAAATTATTTTTTAAGAAAATCAGGATATGCCTCAGAACCATGTTCTCCTAAATCAAGACCAGCAAGTTCTTCCTGAGGTGTTACTCGCAACCCAACCGTTTTCTTAATTAAAGTAAACATGATGAAGGACATTGAACATACCCAAACTGCTACAATAATTACACCAATCAATTGCGTAATCAGTAAAGCAGTTCCACCCCCAAAGAATAAGCCTAAAGTTCCTTCACTTGCTGGGGTATTGCATGCAAATAATCCAACTGCAAGTGTTCCCCAGACACCATTTAAACAATGTACCCCAACTGCCCCAACAGGATCATCAACATGTAATTTTTGATCTAAGATTTCACAGCCATAAACTACTAAAATCCCGCCAACAGCTCCAATTGCAATTGCACCATATAATGAAACAATATGACAACCAGCCGTAATCGCTACTAAACCAGCTAAAATACCATTTAAAGTCATTGAAACATCTGGTTTTCCATATTTTTTCCAAGTAAGAAACATTGCTACTAATGCACCAGCACATGCTGATAAGTTTGTTGTCATCGCAATATGACCTATATAACCTGCTGCTTCTAAAGAAGAACCTGGATTAAATCCAAACCAGCAAAACCATAAAATAAATACGCCTAAAGTGGCCATCATGATATTATGACCAGGAATTGCATTAGTACTGCCATCCCTATTATATTTTCCCATTCGTGGACCTAAAACAACTGCCCCCATTAATGCGGCCCAACCACCAACTGAGTGAACAGCAGTAGAACCAGCATAATCAATAAATCCTATTTTTGATAAAAAACCTCCACCCCAGATCCAATGACCAGAGATTGGATAAATTACTAAACTAATTACTAACGTATAAATTAAATATGATGAAAATTTAGTTCTTTCTGCCATCGCACCAGAAACAATTGTTGCTGCCGTAGCACAAAAGACTGTTTGAAAAAAGATAAATACTGTTGGTGAAAGTGCCTCAAACTGTGATAAATTTAATGTCGTCGGATCAATGAATCCTGTTATACCTACAATTCCCCCTAATGATTCGCCGAACATCAAACCAAAACCTACTACTAAAAATATAATTGATCCAATTGCAAAGTCCATAATATTTTTCATTAAAACATTGTTGCAGTTTTTTTGCCGAGTTAAGCCAGCTTCCAAAATAGCAAAACCAGCTTGCATCAGCATAACCATTACCGCACCAAGAAACACCCAAACAATATTAATTAATTGTTCCATATTTGATCCCCCTTTTAATTTTTATAAATCTGTTACAGAGCATTTTCTCCTGTTTCACCAGTTCGAATTCGTACTGCCTGTTCTACTGGATAAACAAATACTTTACCATCACCCACATTACCAGATGAAAGTTTGGTTGTAATTTCTTTAATCATTTGATCAACTACTTCATCTTTAACAACTGTTTCAATCCGTAACTTAGAAACTAAGTTTACCGAATATTTAGTTCCCCGATATTGTTGAGTATAGCCCATTTGATTACCAAAACCCATAATATTTGAAACCATCATTCCGGTAATCCCACAATCAGTTAGAATATCTTTTAAAATTTCTAGCTTCTCAGGTCTGATAATGATTTCTAGTTTTTTCATACTTAAAATTCCCCCTTTATTTTTTGACAACAAAAATAACACGATCATCATTTTCATTGTATGTTTTAAAATCACTATAATATTCAATATGTTTGAAATGTGCTTTTTCTAATAACTCTATATACTGTTCAACTCTCATCGTCACTTGTTCATGGGTTTCTAACACATGCTCGTCATTTTCAAAATCATCAATTTGAACACGATGGCTGATTTTACCTTCGCCCATTTTTTTAACTTCCTATTTAAAATAAAATTCATCATCTTGTTGTTCTTCTTTATAATCTAAAAAAGTATGATTAACTTTATGTAAACTGTGAACATCAAATATAAAAGTTCCGTTTCTTTTTAAAGCCTGATGA
>OGRS01001527.1_pt1 | contig 13245 bp, 16 predicted proteins | sample 1553561 | NCBI WGS metagenome assembly OGRS01 (sample SAMEA2580103, study PRJEB22360) | human gut metagenome | biome: human gut; feature: human-associated habitat; material: faeces | place: Denmark | collected 2008/2010
TGAATGTAATGACCAGTTTTTCGGAAAATTTGGAGAATGATGTCAAATCTCATGCGCCCATTGTTTATCTGCAGAATGCCCCGGAAGGTGTGGAGCAGTACTTGAAGGCGTATAATGAGAAGATGGATCTGCGCACGGTGGATGACGAACAGAAAGTGACAGAGGAAATCAGAGATGGATCAGCCGATTTGTGGATTGCTTTTCCGCAGGATTTTCTGGAGCAGATAGAAGTTTATAAGACAGGGGATGAGATTCCTCAGATCAAAGTTTATTACAATCCGTCCGAAGAGTATTCGCAGGCTGCCTATGAAGGTGTGGCAGGCGGATGTCTGGAGGTTTACCGGCAGGCACTGTTGTCAGAGCGTGTCAGAGATATGCAGTCTTTGACAGTATTTACGGTGAATTCAGACAATCCGGACATGGTAATCCAGGATGAACAGAAAGCCGGCGGCAAAGCACTTGGCATGATGCTTCCGTATTTTGTGACGATCTTACTTTTTGCGGGAGCAATGGGACTGGGAACCGATATGGTGGCAGGAGAAAAAGAGCGCGGTACCATGGCAAGTATGCTGGTAGCGCCGATTAAAAGAAGCTCGATCGTACTCGGAAAAGTATTTGCACTGATGATTATTTCAGGAATCAGTTCGGTTGTATATGTTGCGGTTATGGTAGGCTTCCTGCCACAGATGATGGGGGCCTATGGAAGTGAAGGTCTGGGACTGAGTCTGGAAGTCGGGCAGGTGCTGATGATGGCATTTTTGCTGATCGCGATCGCATTCCTGTATTCCGGAATCATTGTTCTGATTTCTGTCTTTGCAAAAGATACAAAAGAGGCAAGCAGCTATATTATGCCGGTTTATATGCTGATCCTGATTTTGGGGATCGCGACAATGTTTACGACGCAGAATATTGAAAACTGGTATTATGCAGTACCGGTGTTTAATACAGCGCTGGCGTTACAGGGAATTCTTACAGGAGATGTGAGTGTGATGCAGTATGCGGTGACACTGGCAGAGACATTGATCCTGGGAGTGATACTGATCACGGTAATCGCAAAAGCATTTGAAAGCGAAAAGGTAATGGCAAAATAGAAGTTGTTTCAGACAGAGCATTTCACAAAGAGAAGGTGCCTGCATATAGTAACAGTAAGAAGGCTGTTGCTGTATGCAGGCGCTTTTTATAGCGGCAGAACGGATTTCGGGAAGCGGGTGTGAGGTGTGAGGCTCTGTGAACTGAGGGAGAAAGAAGTGATCAATATATGTAACTGCAGAAGACTTGGCTGTGTGGTGGATGTGGATATTGATGTCTGCGATGGAAAGGTTCTGGCGATCATTATTCCGGTTCCCGGGAAGATCTGCGGGATACTTGGCAGTGACGGAGAATATGTGATTCCGTTCGGTTGTATTAAAAAAATCGGGCCGGATATCATTTTGGTGGAAATCTGTGAAGAAAAGTTTTTGCAAAAGTACTAGATGTTGGTTATAATGGGGAAAAGAAACCAAATGCAAAGGAAAAAGAAAGGCGGAAACGAGTATGAAATGTCCGTATTGTGGTCATCCGGATACGCGGGTGATCGATTCCAGACCGGCGGAAGACAACAACGCCATCCGAAGAAGAAGATCCTGCGATGAATGCGGGAAACGCTTTACAACCTATGAAAAAGTAGAGACGATTCCCCTGATCGTGATCAAAAAAGACAATAACAGAGAGCAGTATGACAGATCTAAGATTGAAGCCGGAGTTTTGCGGGCATGCTATAAGCGTCCTGTCTCAGCACAGCAGATCCAGCAGACGATTGATGATATCGAGCTCCAGATATTTAAAAGAGAGGACAAAGAGATCCCAAGTAAATTGATCGGGGAGATCGTGATGGACCGTCTCAAAGATCTGGATCCGGTCGCATATGTCCGTTTTGCATCTGTATACAGAGAGTTTAAGGATGTCAATACATTTATGTCCGAACTGAAGAAGATCCTGGAGTAGCCGTATGCGAACCTATAAATTGACGATCGCTTATGATGGAAGCCGGTATCAGGGCTGGCAGAGACAGAGCAATACGGACAAGACGATCCAGGGGCTTTTAGAACAGGCAGCATCTGAGACTGCCGGATATCCGCTGGAGGTACAGGGATCCGGCCGTACCGATGGAGGTGTCCATGCGAAGGGGCAGACGGCCAGTGTGATCCTGCGCGGAAAAGTACAGGAGTCTGAGTTTTTACAAAATATGAACCGGCTGCTTCCTTTGGATATCCGGGTGATCGAAATGGAACTGGTAAAGAACGGGTTTCACGCGAGACTCAGTGCAGTTGGAAAATGTTATGAATACTGGATCGATATGCGGGAAAAACCAGATGTGTTTATGCGAAAGTATACCTATCATTATCCGAAAGAGCTGAATATAGAGGCGATGCAAAGAGCAGCGGATGATCTGATTGGACGGTATGATTTTGCCGCATTTACGGACAAAAAGGAGGAAAAGTCCACAATTCGCACAATTTATGCTATAATCGTGGAGGTACAGGGGGACAAGTTGAGGATCGAATACCGGGGCAGCGGTTTTATGTATCATATGGTGAGGATCCTGACAGGAACTCTGTTGGAAGTAGGAGACGGAAGAAGGACGCCGGAATCGGTGAAGGCTGCACTGGCAGGCAGAGACAGGGCAGATGCCGGATTTCTTGCACCTGCAAGAGGGCTGACATTAAAAGAAGTGTATTATTAGATTGGGGGCGGGTACGAAAGTAGACGGTCCCTTTTTGGGTTTTTCTAAAGAAAACAGGAGGATTTATGAAGCTGATATCATGGAATGTAAATGGAATCCGTGCCTGCGTACAGAAAGGGTTTCTGGAATTCTTTCGGGAAGCAGATGCAGATATTTTCTGTTTGCAGGAGACAAAACTGCAGGCAGGTCAGATCGAGCTGGATCTGGAAGGATATGAGCAGTACTGGAATTATGCCGTGAAAAAAGGATATTCCGGAACGGCTGTATTTACAAAAAAGAAACCATTAAATGTGACTTATGGAATCGGAATCGAGGAGCACGATCAGGAAGGTCGTGTCATCACACTGGAATTTGAAGAATTTTATTTTGTGACTGTGTACACGCCGAATTCTCAGAACGAGCTTGCCAGACTGGATTACCGCATGAAGTGGGAATCTGATTTTCTGGCGTATTTGAAGAAACTGGAAGAGGAGAAGCCTGTGATTTTCTGTGGTGATCTGAACGTGGCACACAAAGAAATTGACTTGAAAAATCCGAAGACGAACCGGAAAAACGCCGGATTTACGGATGAAGAAAGAGGAAAATTCACCGAGATGTTAAATGCGGGATTTATTGATACATTCCGGTATTTCTATCCGGATCAGGAAGGGATTTATTCCTGGTGGTCTTACCGGTTCAGTGCCAGAGCAAAGAATGCAGGGTGGAGGATCGATTATTTTTGCGTTTCAGAATGTTTGAAGGACCGGCTTGCGGATGCGAAGATCCTGACAGATGTTATGGGGTCAGACCATTGTCCGATTGAGCTGGATTTAAAATAAAAAGGAGAGAATGAACATGACAAAGATTGATATTATTTCCGGATTTTTAGGAGCTGGAAAAACAACATTTATTAAAAAGATGCTCAAAGAAGCATTTTCGGGAGAGCAGGTTGTGCTTATCGAGAACGAATTCGGAGAGATCGGGATTGACGGAGGATTTCTTAAGGAAGCGGGAATTGAAATCAGGGAGATGAATTCAGGATGTATCTGTTGTTCGTTAGTCGGAGACTTTGGAAAATCCTTAAAAGAAGTGGTAGATACGTATCATCCGGATCGGATTCTGATCGAGCCATCCGGTGTTGGAAAACTTTCCGACGTGATCAAAGCAGTGCAGGATGTGCAGGATGAGATCGAAGCAGAGCTGAACAGTTTTACAACAGTTGTAGACGTGACAAAATGCAGATTATATAAGAAGAATTTCGGAGAATTTTTCAGCAATCAGATCGAATATGCAGGTGCGATCATCTTAAGTCGTACAGATAAGGCAAAACCAGAGAAAGTGGAAGAAAGTGTTGCGCTGCTTCGCAAGTTAAATGAAAAGGCTCCGATCATCACAACTCCAATCGAGCAGTTGTCAGGAGAGAAGCTTCTGGAGACAATGGAGCACAGCAAATCTCTGGAAGAAGAGCTGCTCCTGGAAGAGGAAATCTGCCCGGAATGCGGACATGTGCATGAACACGAACACCATCACCATTGCCATGAAGAACACGATCATCATGAGCATCACCATCATCATGGAGAGGAGTGTGGCTGCGGACATGGCCATCACCATGAGCACCATCACGAGCATGAACATCATCATGATGGGGAGTGCGGTTGTGGCTGCGGACACGATCATGACCATGAACATCATCACCATCATCATGCAGATGAAGTGTTTACAAGCTGGGGACGAGAGACGATCAAAACCTACAGCAGAGAAGATATCAGCAGGATCTTAAAGACGCTGGAAGAGGATGGGACATATGGAACTGTTCTTCGTGCAAAAGGAATGGTGGCAGGTGCAGACGGAGAGTGGATTTATTTTGACATGGTTCCGCAGGAGCATGAAGTCAGAAGCGGGGCAGCGGAATATACGGGAAGAATCTGTGTGATCGGTTCCAGGCTGGAAGAAGACAAGCTGGAAGCATTATTTGGACTGAAAAAATAGAAACTACAGACAGGAGAGAGAACAATGAATGAACCGGATGTAATGGTTTATCTGATGACTGGATTTTTAGACAGTGGAAAATCCCAGTTTTTAAAGTTCACACTGACACAGGATTATTTTCAGATTGATGGAACAACGCTTCTGATTCTCTGCGAGGAAGGTGAGGAAGAGTTTGATCCGCTGGAAATGGCAAAGCATGGTGTGAAGATCATCAAAATAGAAGAACAGGAAGAGTTGACAGAAGCATTCTTAAATGAACTGCATGAAAAATATTCGCCGGAGCGTGTGGTGATCGAATACAACGGAATGTGGAAAGTCAGTGACTTTGAAGCGTTAAGTCTTCCGCAAGGATGGGAAATCGAACAGAAACTGACAACAGTGGATGCAAGTACATTTCAGATGTATCTGAACAACCTGAAGCCGTTGTTTGTGGAAATGGTACGCGGGGCGGAACTGGTGCTGTTTAATCGTTGTACAGATATTGAACCTCTGGCAGGATACCGCAGAAGTGTGAAAGTAGTCAGCCCACAGGCAGAAGTGATCTTTGAGGATGAAAACGGTGAGATCGAGAATATTTTCGGGGATGATGTGCCGTATGATCTGAACGCGCCTGTGATTGAGATTCCAAGAGAGGATTATGGAATCTGGTATGTGGATGTTATGGAAAATCCGGACAGATACAAGGGAAAAGTGATTGAATTTACCGCAAAAGTATTAAAGCCGAAAGGATTTCCGTCCAAGGTATTTCTTCCGGGACGGATGGCGATGACCTGTTGTGCGGATGACACTACATTTTTAGGATATATCTGCAAGAGCGCCTACGCACCGAAGCTGCAGGCAGGAGAATGGGTGAAGGTGCGCGCAAAAGTACAGTATGGACATGTATCAGTGTATAAAGGTACCGGACCGATTCTGGAGGCAGAGCATATTGAAGAAGCAGAGCCGATCGAAGAGCTGGTTTACTTTAACTAAAAAGAGTGAGGGAGAGACAAGATGGAAAAAAGATTTGACGTAATCGCAATGGGAGAACTTTTGATTGATTTTACAATGAACGGACAGAGTGAACAGGGAAATAACCTGTTCGAAGCCTGCCCGGGCGGAGCGCCGTGTAATGTGCTGGCAATGCTGAACAAGCTTGGTAAAAAGACTGCATTTCTGGGAAAAGTAGGAGATGATCAGTTTGGAAGACTGCTGCGGGATACGATCAGCAGTGCAGGGATTGATGCATCGAATCTTCTGACTGATGATGAAGTGAACACGACGCTTGCATTTGTACATACTTTCCCGGATGGAGACCGAGAATTTTCTTTCTATAGAAATCCGGGGGCAGATATGATGCTTCGTGAGGAGGAAGTTGAGGAAGACTTTATCCGTCAGGCAAGACTGTTCCATTTCGGAACTCTGTCCATGACACATGAAGAAGTCAGAAAGGCAACAAAAAAAGCGCTTAAGGCAGCGAAGGACAATGGACTTTTAGTATCCTTTGATCCGAATCTGCGCCCGCCGCTGTGGAGTTCTCTGGATCTGGCGAAAGAACAGATGGAGTACGGATTCCAGTACTGTGATATTCTGAAAATTTCTGATAATGAGATTCAGTTTGTATCAGGAAAAGAAGATTACGATGAGGGAATCCGGTATCTTCAGGAGAAATATCAGATTCCGTTGATTCTTCTGACAATGGGGAAAGACGGAAGCCGTGCGTACTACAAGGGAATGCGTGTAGAAAGAGCCGGAAAATCAGTGAAGGCGATCGAAACGACAGGAGCCGGAGATACATTCTGCGGAAGCTCTTTAAATTATATTCTGGAGCATGATTTTGAAAATCTGACGGAAGAACAGCTGGGAGAAATGCTCACATTTGCCAATGCAGCAGCAGCGCTGATCACAACCAGAAAAGGAGCGATTCGTTCCATGCCGGAGAAGGAAGAGGTTCTGGAATTTCTGCAAAAATAAAAAACTGCTTTCTTTTTCCCGATAAATAGTGTACAATGAAGCGCAGTACATGAAGATATGGGAGGAATATACAATGCCGGAAGCAGTAGCAGAAGAATTGTGTGTGAAGTTTAGAAACATCGATGAAATACAGGAATTTGCAAAAGCAGTGAATCAGTTTGATGGAGATGTTGATCTGAAACAGGGGAGAATTACGATTGATGCGAAGTCTCTTCTGGGAATCTGCAGTATGAATATAGAGGAAGAGATGGAACTGCAGGTGTTTAATGGGGATGCAGAAGAATTGAAAGAATTGATCAAGAAATTTCTTGTTTAAAGTATGTATACATCGATAACATAAGGGTATTTTCCAGTGGATGGGAGATACCCTTTTTCGAAAAAGAAAGGAGAGAGCAGGATGAAATTTACAAAAATGCAGGGGTTGGGCAATGATTATGTCTATGTGAATGGTTTTGAAGAACGGATTGAAAATCCTTCTGAAATGGCTGTAAAAGTGAGCAACCGGAATTTTGGAGTCGGTTCGGATGGACTGATTCTGATCAATCCGTCCGAGAAAGCAGATTTTGAGATGGAGATGTATAATGCAGACGGTTCCAGGGGAGAGATGTGTGGAAACGGAATTCGTTGTGTGGCAAAATATGTCTATGATTATGGGCTTACCGATAAGACACATATTTCTGTGGAGACACTGGGCGGGATTAAATATCTGGATCTGACTGTAGAGGATGGAAAAGTGGTTCTGGTAAGAGTGGACATGGGAAGTCCGATCCTGACACCGGCGCAGATTCCGGTCATCGCAGATGAGGCGGAAGCGGTTGCTGTTCCGATCCTTGTGGACGAAACAGAATACCAGATGACTTGTGTTTCTATGGGAAATCCTCATGCAGTCATATTTATGGATGATATCGAACATCTGGAGATTGAGAAGATCGGACCGAAATTCGAGCATCATGAACGATTTCCGAACAGAGTGAATACAGAATTCGTGAAAGTCTTAGACAGACACACGGCAAGTATGCGTGTCTGGGAGCGGGGATCCGGGGAGACACTTGCCTGTGGAACCGGAGCCTGTGCAGTGGCAGTGGCATGTATTCTCGGAGGATATACAGAAAACAAAGTGACGGTTAAGCTGCTCGGAGGAGATCTGCTGATCGAATGGGATCGTGAACAGAATAAAATCTATATGACAGGACCGGCAGAGGTTGTTTTTGACGGAGTGTGGAAGGCATAATAGAAAAAGAGGCAGGGCGTTCGTTACGGTTTATCTCCGGTTACTATCAATACCTGAGATGAACGGTAACGAACTTTGCTTAAAAAATAAAAAAAGTGCTTGACTTTTTGAAAAATTGCGATATAATGTAAATGTTGAGTCTGACAGAAAAAGAAATGATGCGGATTGGTGTAATGGCAGCACAGCAGACTCTGACTCTGTTAGTAGAGGTTCGAGTCCTCTATCCGTAGCTTGTAAGACAGTCATAAAGGCTGTCTTATTTTTATGTCCGGAGTATGTTACTGTGTACAGTTGCAGAGAGATTTTTACTGTTGTTTTTGGAGAAAAAAACATTGACAATCAGGGACAAAAAGAATATAATAAAGCAGTATGACATAAGGAGAAACAGCTTACACCAAAGCCCCGGAGTATGCTGATTTCATATAGAAGAGTTAAAGTAAATAATCTATGATAATTAGTAAACAGGAGGAACACCCATGAAAACTTATATGGCTAACCCAGACAAGATCGAAAGAAAATGGTATGTGGTTGATGCTGAAGGATGTACATTAGGACGTCTGTCTTCAGAGATTGCTAAAGTGTTAAGAGGAAAAAATAAACCAGAGTACACACCACACGTTGATACAGGAGATTACGTAATCGTTGTAAACGCTGATAAAGTGAAAGTAACAGGAAAGAAATTACAGCAGAAAATCTACTACAATCACTCTGATTATGTAGGTGGAATGAGAGAGACAACACTGGCTGAGATGCTTGCAAAGAAACCAGAAAAAGTTGTTGAACTTGCTGTAAAAGGAATGCTTCCAAAAGGACCTTTGGGAAGAGCAATGATCAAGAAACTTCATGTATACGCTGGACCAGAGCACAACAACCAGGCTCAGAAACCAGAAGTACTGACATTTTAAGGAAAGGTTGAAAGGAGGACATTACATTGGCTAACGCAAAATATTACGGAACAGGAAGAAGAAAAAAATCTGTTGCAAGAGTATATCTTGTACCGGGAACAGGAAAGATCACAATCAATAAAAGAGATATCGATGAGTATCTTGGACTGGAAACATTAAAAGTTGTTGTTCGTCAGCCACTCGTTGCTACAGGAACAACAGATAAATTTGATGTTATCGTAAACGTACACGGTGGTGGATACACAGGACAGGCTGGAGCAATCCGTCACGGAATCTCCAGAGCACTTCTTGAAGCTGATGCTGAGTACAGACCAGTATTAAAGAGCGCTGGATACCTGACACGTGATCCACGTATGAAAGAACGTAAGAAATACGGTCTCAAAGCTGCTCGTAGAGCACCACAGTTCTCAAAACGTTAATTATACGTTTCGGAACGTACAATTTCAAAAAAGATTTTTCGACTCCTCAGGACTTCGGTCTTGGGGAGTTTTTGATGTGAATTTGTGTCAGCATTGATGAATGTCACCGGGAACCCCGGGATGTTTTCTGAAAGCATATGAAGAAGTGAATGGAAAAAGATTATATTATAAACTATCGAATTATGATAGTTATCGCGGTGTATTTGGGCATGAATGTGTAAATGAATTGATTGTAAGTCGAGTAATGGATATTTTGAGAATTCCCCATGTGAAATATAAATTGATACATGCGCAGATTATCATAGATGGAAAAGAACAGGAAACATGGCTTTCTGTTTCGGAAAACTTTCGTAAGGATAATGAAGAAAAGTTGGCATATGATTTGTATTATGATTTGCAAAAAGAAGGAAATGAATCTCCGTTAGAATTTGCAATAAGAAACAATTGGGAATTATATATGTACCAGATGTTTTGCATTGATTATTTGATTGCCAATAGAGACCGTCATGGAAGCAATCTGGAAGTGTTAAGAAATGATGAAGACGATAGTGTGAGAATAGCTCCTTTGTTTGATCAGGGAGTATCGTTATTGTTTTCAACATATGGTAATGAAAAACTTCTGGAAGAAACGGACGTGATGAGAGATTTTCCGGTTAATAATTATATTGGATCAAAATCTTTAGAGTATAATCTGTCATTGATACCAAAAGGATACGATTTACAGATTTGGAAATTAAAAAAAGAAGATCAGGATTATATTTTTAGTGGTATAAAGCATGTTTTATCGGAGGGTCATAGGAATAAAATATGGGAGATGATTTGGAAAAGGTGGTGTTTTTTTGAACAGGTACGCAATCAGGAGAAATAATAGAAATAAAATTGTCGGAATATTAAATTATGATGAGAAAGCAAAGAAATACACAATTGAGATTCCGGAAAATGTTACGCCAAAGGAAGCTCCGTTTATGATATCGTTACTTTTGAAAAAAGGTATCCGAACCATGAATTCAGATTGGAGTATGCGTTGGGTACAGAGTAGAATCATTCCAAGTAGCAGACAGAATATAGGGGAAATACTTCGTGTGAATGGAATGCGTTCATATGATGAGCATAAATTACTATTAAAAAATGAGGGGCGAAGTTGTCAGGATGAATTTTATATTGAACATATGTAGCTTTAAAGTGTAATGCGGAGTAATGTGAAGCCTTGTATTTATAATGTATTTACAGCACCAACATTTGAGAATCTGGTGAAATTAAGTATTTCCAGTTACTTAAATGTTAAGGGATGTACAATTTCAGAAGGTTATACCAGTGTGATGGATCTGTATTCAAGAAAAATCATTTCCTGGGTGTTGAGTGAGACGCTGGAGGCATCCCACGTAGTGGAATGTGTTGAAAAAGCAAAACATGTCAGAAATGTTGAAAAACCGTTGATCTTCCACTGCGACAGAGGATGCCAGTACGTATCGGAAGCATTTCAAAAAGCAACCAAAGGTATGATTCACAGTTATTCAAAGAAAGCATATCCATGGGATAACGCCTGTATAGAATCTTTCCATGCACTTTTGAAGAGAGAATGGATCAACCGGTTTAAAATCTTTAATTATGCACATGCACATAAATTGATTTTTGAATACATCGAAACATTTTACAATACCGTGCGCATTCACAGTCATTGTGGATATTTGTCTCCAAATGAATATGAGGAACAATATCTTGAAAACATCGAGGAGAATGCAATAAAAATAGCAAGTTAAACTTCGCTCAGAACAGAGAAAATTGGTTACATTTAATTTGTACTTTTTCTTGACATAGGACCACATAAAGGATAACCGTTCTCCTGATCTTGAAGACAGTTCTATACTTTCCGGATCCGAGAATTCTGTGCCATTGTCTGCTAATATAACTTCAAATAAACGTGAAAACTCAAGCTCTCCTAGGAGTTTTTTAAGTATTTCAAACACCTGAAGAACATAGATGGATTTCTTGTAGGGAAGAGTAAAAATCAGCATGAAGTTATAAGCTCTAAAAAGCATAGTGAGGAAGCATTTTCCGCCTTTGCCACCCTGTGTTCCGATAACAGTATCTATTTCAACGATAGATGCCATGGGGGTATATTCAATATAATCCTTAAAGTCAGAGTAAAAGCGACCAAGTTTGTACGAATGGTCTTTAGGGCGAACTTCAGTATAATCGTATTCTTTCTTAACGCGATAACGTACTTTACGAGCCAAATCTATATTTCTAACATTAAGGAGTCCTATGTCTACATACCTGTAAAAAGTGGATTTAGACATAGGGAGAAGCTCCGGATGTGCAGCAAACACATGATTAACACTATGGTGTTTTTCAATCATCAGAGGAGCAATAACATCATTTATAGCAACGATTTGATCCTTTGAAATTTTAAGGTGCGAGCGTTCTCTACGAAGAGTGATTTCATACTCACTTTGGGCAACGGCAGCATCATAGCGATACTGATTCTTTTGACATCTGTCTTTGGAATCGCAACCGTTACACACATAGGGAGGCTTTGCGGTCTTAGGGCAATCGGGATCCCTTTTAGCCCTTGCAGGCTTAAGAATACGATGCTTTAAAACTTCTTTGGACACGCATCTACGATCTTTGTCAATGCGAATAGCGATGGCAGTAAAAGTATGGTTCAGATTAAGAAACTCCTGAATTACAAATCTGTCTTCGTATTTTAGATGTTTATGTTTTGGTGTGCTCATAATAGTCACCATCCTTTCATTTGAGACCATAGCCAAAACCTAAGATAATGATAACAAAAAAGCGGTCCCCTAGCTTATTCTCAAACTAAGGTTCCGCTTGGTAAAAAACGGTACTTTAAATTAATAATTTACAGATTATCTTATGATAGATGCTGGGACATGTCGATATGATTTGCTAAAATACGGGGGGGGTATTTATCAATTGTATTTGAGGAAAAAATCAGAAAGCTTATAAAAAATGGATATTTACCTGAACAAGCTGAAAAGATACAGCTTGATGAAATAGAAGATGACATATTTTCAAATTATATGGATTTATTTATAGAACAAATATATAAATTGTACCATAAGGAACAGATTATTCTTGTAGATTGTCAGCCGGTTTCGTGTTTTGTAAGTCAGGCAAGAGACAGAGTGGGTTTTTTTGAACATAAGACCATTGAAAAATGGCATGCAAATATTAATAGAGGATATCGTTATTTCAGAAAAAAACTAACTGGTTGCCATGTGATTGAATTTCCAAAAGGTATTGTGGGAGATGAGGGACATAAATGGGGGAACACCTCATTGCATTATATACCGGAATATTACGAATATGCGTTGGAAGCGGTAGATATCATTACACAGGAAAAATTATCTTATGGAGAGGAGTGTGAGAAATTATTAGATTTGAAAGAGCGGTATGAAGATTTGATGAAATTGAAATATGAACCAATTATAGTCAAAACATTTCAGCAGCTCAAAGAAAGAGATAAGATATGTAAACGAATGACAATTTATGAAGAATACATGAAGGATCTACTGTTGCATGAGGGGAAACTTTTTTGGATACGAAATTTTATGAAAGAAAAGCAGTTTGAACATTGTAGCTTTTATGGTTTGAATGAGCTTTCTAAATTCTTTATTAAAATTTTCAGGCGTTGGGGAATAAGAGTGGATTATGTGATTGAAGATACTAAAATTAGTCGATATGAAGATATTCCATGTATTGCAAGAAGAGAAAAATATTATCCTGAAACACAGGTTATAATAGTTGCGGATGTAAGTTATACGGATCGGATAAAAGAAAAGTTAAAGAAGATGGGAGTATCCTATCCTTATTATGATGTTTATGAAATTTTACAGTAAAGGAGAAATATCATGAAATACGATTATTTGATCGTGGGTGCCGGACTTTTCGGTTCGGTTTTTTCCCATGAAGCAAAGAAAAAAGGAAAAACTTGTCTTGTGATCGATAAGCGTGACCACATTGCAGGAAACATTTACTGCGAAGAAATTGAGGGAATCAATGTACATAAATATGGCGCACATA
>OGRS01001533.1_pt1 | contig 13220 bp, 10 predicted proteins | sample 1553561 | NCBI WGS metagenome assembly OGRS01 (sample SAMEA2580103, study PRJEB22360) | human gut metagenome | biome: human gut; feature: human-associated habitat; material: faeces | place: Denmark | collected 2008/2010
TATCTTTATTTATTATATTTTTTTTGCATCATTACAATTGCCGCCATTACTCCAATCAAACCTAGGACATAACCTTGAATTGCAAAATTATCGCCGGTTTTAACACTATTAATTGAAGTGGTTTGGTCTTCTTTTTCCATTGGATCAATTACTTTTTTCCACTTAGTATAAATCGTCACATCTTCTAACAATGGCTTAGCAAAATCAAACTCTTTAGTACACGCTTCATCACTGTACCACCCTGCAAAAGTATACCCATTTTTTATTGGCATATCTGGCCTTGATAAAACTGTACCACTTTCAATCAGCACTTTATTATTATCAACCGAAACCGTTACCAATTTTACCCATTTTGAATAAATTGCAATATCGCCTCTAATTGGCTCATTGAAATCAAATTTATTATTATATTCTGAATCACTATACCATCCCTTAAATACATAACCATCTTTAACAGAAGGAAGAGGCTTAACCGCTGTATTGCCATCAATTACTTTATTATCTATACCATCAATTGTTACTGTGTGCATCTTAAGCCATTTTGGATAAATTGTGACATTATCAGTGACAATACTATCAAAATCATATTCTTTAGTACACGCCTCATCACTATACCACCCGCTAAATACATATCCATCTTTAACAGGCGTATCGATTTTATCAAATTTACTACCCAATACCACGTTTTCACTTCGACCATTAATCATGACATTAACATAATCATCAACATATTCATCTTCAATAGACGGTTCTATTTCCCCCATTAAGTTCGGCAATATATAACCTTCTGGATTACCAAGATTACGATAATCATTTCCTAAAGTTGTTAATGTCCCAATTTTTAACATGCTATTTTTATCATGATCTGCTTTAGTATTAAATAATCCTGAATCACCACCATAACGATCTAGTGCATCAAATGAAAACCAGGCATATCGCTCAACAAATTCTAAATCATTTAGTCCTACATTATTATCGAACCCATTAATAACATAATTCAAAAACTTTCTCACTTCAGCTTTATTCGCTTCGTTAGCACCATTATAACCATCCCAATATGGATCCCAATTAGCTACCGCAAATTCTGTAACCCAAATCGGTTTATTAAATTTATTATGTGTTTCATTAATAAAATTTAATAAACTTTTAGCATTGTCTTTAATTTCTTTATCAGTAACTCCAATATTACCAGGATAATTATGAACAGGTATAAAATCAATATCATCTGTATTAATTCCCTGCCAATACTCATTAAACCATTCAGAATTAGGAGCCTGAATAGCCGTTGCCGGTGCCCCAATTCTCATACCACTATTTGTAAAATAATGTTGATTTGCAATCGCTGTAGCTACTGGAACATTCGATTGATCTACAAAATCCGGTTCATTATAACCCAATACTGTTTTATATCCCGCATTTTTAATTGTTGTTAATTGCTCGTTTGAACCATTATAGGCACCCCAGATCATAGGAACAAAATCTATCTTTTGATTTGGACAAGTACCAGCATACGTTGGTGCCGTTCCCCAATTGTAATACCAAGACAATCCCATATTTTGTGCATCTTGAATTGCACTGTAGCCGTTACCACTATAAAAACCCATACCTTTTTTAGATATGTAAAAATTTCTAGCACTAGTTGAAATCTTAGTATTATTGCTCAATTGAGCTAATATTTTAACTTGATGCTGTGCCACTTTAGTTGTATAAACTTCACAACTAAAAATATCACCTTCATCAATAATTGTTGAATTTTGAAGAACATTATCAAGATATACCTCATAACCAATTACTTCATGACTATCAATACTTAATCTATCCCAGGTTATTGTAATTGGTCCCGCTGGAACTAACTGCCCATTATTAGGATAATTAATCGCTGAAGTTTTCCAATCATTATATGGATTACTTGAAATAGCTCCTACATTATTTAATGTGAGCAATACCGCACTAAATAGTGCGAGTATTGCTACCTTTATAATTTTACTTTTTTTCATAATTCTTCTCCACTAGCTAGTATGATGTCTTTTTAACATCATTAAACCACCCAGTGCAAGGAGAGTAACAATTCCATAACCATAAATCATTTGATCATCGCCTGTTTTAGCACTACTGCTATCACTTAGTTTTGTTGATTGACCAGGCTCATTTGGTTTTACAATTTGCCCCGGTTCTTCAGTTTTTAATGTTAAACCTTTAATCGCAGTATCTAATGCCTTTACTACTTCATCAACCATACCTTGATCAATAATTGTTAAATTATCAGCAAGACTACTTAACACTTCATAAGCTTCATCAAACAATGCTTTCGATTCTTCTGTATAGTGACCTTTAGTATAATTATCACTTATTAAAACTTTTTCAGCTTCCTTTTTAACTACATCTAATTTACTATAATCGGCACCTTTTAATGTTAAACCATTAATTGCTTCAGTCAATAATTCAATTGCATCATCAACTTTATTCTGTTCTAAAATCGTTAAATCATCAGCAAGATCATTTAATGCTTTATTAGCTTTATCAAATGTCGCTCTTGTTGCCTCTGTGTAATAATCTTTAGTATAGTTATCACTTGCTAAAACTTTTTCAGCTTCAGCCTTGATACTATCAACTTTACTATAATCAGCACCAACTAATACTAAATTATCAATAGCATCATTCAATACATCTTTTGCACTATCAAAATCTTTTTGATATGCATATTTTAAATCAGCATTCAATTGTTTACCAGCATCATCTAACGCTTTCACAAATACCTTCCAGCTATCAACTGTATAATTATTTTCATTTTTATCCTTATTCACATTATATAGATCACTCAATGTTTTTGTATCAATATTATCATCACCTAATGCTTTTATGTTTTCTTCAGTTACTGTTCCAATAAATTTTCCTTTTTGATCAGCAGCTGGCATCTTACCATAAACAGCAGTTCCATCACAATAATTTAATAAGAATTTTCTTGACCAGCCTTCACCTTTAATAGCAAAATCATCTTTATCAGTTCCACTGCTTACACCAGGACCAACATCATTAATAATGTGATTAAATTTTTGTAATACTTTATTTTCATCAGCAAATGTTTGTAAACATGCATTTTCAATAATTACACCTTTGCTATTTGGTACTTCAATTGCACTATCCATTTGAATTTGCACTTTTGAAGAATCATAATCTTCACCAGTATAAATAAATACATTATAAATTCCCAATCCAACTGCATAATGCTCCTTAACATCATTAGCTACTTTATAAGCAGCGTATCCATTTACTGTTCCATTATGTGACATCCAAGCCTCTTGACTAATAGGATCATAACATTTTTCATTTTGATAAAAATATGTTGCACCATTTTCACCGTTCCATAATGTATCATATTTATTGAAATGCTCATTGAATAATGCATAACATGTTACATTATCACCATTAACAATCAAACCGTGATCAGCAGCATTACCACTCCAGCTTACACCATTACCATGGTCAGCACGCCAAATCCAGAAATGATCAGTAATTACATCGTTGCTATTAATTTCTAATGCATTTTTTGCACGTGTTGGATTAGCTGTAGTTCCACCAACTCTAAAGAATAAATCTTGTAGTATAGTTGGATTAGCAGAATGATCTTTATCACTATTAGCAGGTCCAACTTTTAACAAATAATTTGAATCCTTTTCACCAGCATCAAAAATCAAGCCAGCTACTTTAATACCATCTACATCAGCAATTTCCATTGCTGCTTCATCATTATCAGGAATAATTGAAGTCATACCTGTACCTATTAAAATCGTATTTGCTTTATTAACCTTAATTGATTCTTCAGCATGATATGTTCCAGGTGTGAAATAAATATTTTTACCTTTATCTAATTGTTCATTAATTGTTTTAGCCGAATCACTTGGCTTAGCTATATAGAATTCACTTAAAGATAAACTTTTCCCTTTACCCATATCACCATCTTTAGTCCAGCTTGTACCAGATGTATCTTTTTGTAAGTCAGGAACAAAGATCTTATATTCACCATTATCTAAATATAGGAATGGCTTTTCACTAAGTTTCTTTGTTTTTTCAACATTTGTGAATACTTGCTGTTCCCCATTCGCAGCTTCTTTACCCCAATTTGAATATCCATTGCCATTAGCTAAAGCATCACCATCTTTTTCAGTTGGTAAATTAGGAGCATCAACACCTTGGAAGAAATTATTTAAAGTAGTTCCATATCCGCCTCCTGTCAATTTACTATTTCTAGTATAGAATTGTTGTCCACTATATGTTCCAGCTGATAATTGATTTCCTTGATCTTCAAATACACCTTCAAACATACAATCTGCTACGTATCCACCACTAGCCCATCCATAATTCCAGTCATATCCAACCGGACGACTTGAATATACTCTACGAAGCGGTGCAGCTTGAGCTACTGCCCAGTTAAAATATTCTGGTCGGGCAAGATTACAATCGAAGCCAGCCTTTCCTTGTTCATTCCCAGTATTTATAACAGCTAGATTCTCTGCAGAACGCCAGAAATTACAAGTAGCATTATTACCATCTAGATAAGATGGAATTGCGATATTATTTAACTTAACATCCATTGGTGTTTTTCCCAAACCATTAAATGATGTATAGAACCCTAAATACATACATGTAGTTTCAGTATAATCACCTGGTTTGAAATAAACTTGGTATTGTTGCCCTTTAAATTGAGCATCTGCTCCTCTATCATTTTGTTGATTGAATAAATCTAATAATATTTTATCAAGTTGTGCTACATCATCTTTGGGTGAGAAGAACAACGTATGTTCTCCAAATATATTCTTTTCTAGAGATACATACTCAGAACGTTCCGAAATTTCAGCATTTGATAAATCATCATCATTATTTTGTCCATTATTTAGAGCAATGATGCGATAATAATTCTCGTATTTATCACCTATAGGTGCAACAGTAACAGAAGTACTATCTCTAGTTACAGTCTCTACGACATTATATTCCCCAAGCATACTATCTGCTCTTAACAATTGATAGTGTGTTGCATTTTCAGCAGCTCCCCAGCTAATTGTGAACTCACCATCTTTTTCAACTAATTTAACATCTGCTGGTGTCGCTGGTTTTGCTCCTGCTCTTGTACTAACTTTCAATTCAGCACTTTCATTTTTCGGATTATTAATATCTGATAAATTTCCATTTCCATTTACATATTCTAATTTAAAACTATATTGCATCCCCGCTTTCAAATCAGTTACTTGATAGCTGTTTTTTCCAGTTACATCAGCAACTTTATCAAACACTACTTCATTTGAAGCTTTTTTAAATAAGGTTACATCAGTATATAAACTATTCGGATTTGTCCAAGTAAGATCAATTGTGGTTTCAGTTCTTGAGCTATCATCAGCTTTTAAATCTGTGACATCAGCAATATCAATAGCATTATGGATAATAAATTTTTCTCGATCAGTTAATTCCCCTTCATAACCACCTTCTAGAACTTCATCATTATTTGCAGTAACCAATTTTCCTGTAGCTGCATCCTTTAATACAAACAATCCATTTCCAATCGGTTCAACTGCGATAGCTTCCCAGCCACCACCCACTTTTTTATATGACCCAATGGTAGGTACAGCGCCATCTACCCACTTAGCTGATGCAATTTGATAACCTGGTTTACTAACCGATTCAAATGAAATTACATTTTTAATCCCATTGTCATTAGTGTGAAAAGTAACTTTAAACTTTTCAGTATCACCTATATTACCAGCATCTCCAGTTACCTTAATTGCAGAAAAGTTTTCATCTGGCTGATCAGCAAATGTTACTAACTTTCCTGTAGCCACATTTTCAATCCAAGCGATATTACTGATAATTCCAGGATTTTTGACAAAATTAAATTTTTCAGCCAAATCTCTATCACTTGTATAGACTAATTTTCCTTTACTATCAATTGAAAGATATTCATTAGTTCTTTTCATACTTTCAATAATACCTTGGTTATCGGCCGTTTTAGTTATTTTATACTTAGCTGTGGTATCTTCATTTCTAGTATCAGCCCATACATATGTTTGCCCAGACTCTGTTCTTAAGTAATAATCTTGCCCATCATTTATACCAGTATACTTAATTGTTACTGAACCATCATTTTCATTAATAAACATAAATTGTGATGAGTTACTTATTTTATTTGTCTTAGCATTATATTCACCATCTGCTTCTGCAGGTGATGTCCAGCTAGCTGTTTTAATATTTAATGCTTTTCCAGTTGTAGTTGAAACAATTGCATAAATTGAATCCTGATCAAAATTCAAGTATTCGTCATTCGCTGCAACATTTACAGGTGCTATCATACCAATTGCCATCGCAAAGGTCAGAATAGCTGCAAAAAAATTCTTGTTTAATCTTTTTATCATTTTCCATTTCCCCTTCTTAATATATTTCGTATATAAGCAATATTTGAATTGTATCAAAGCGGCCTACTTCAATACAATCCATAACAATTAGAATATCAAATACTATAAGCGCTTAATGATTATTTGATATTCAATGCAATGTGCTTAACATTACACCTATAAAATAACATAATTAATAATAAGAAGGAATGAACGCAAGAGGTTATGTAATGGGTTACATTAAATGTAACAAGTTTGCTTATTTTTTTTATAAAAAAAACTACTTATTTTTTAGTAGTTTTCCACATTATAAATTACGGCTGGTAAACTTCAACGGCAGCGATTTTTCCTTAGCATTTTGTAACTCATGAGTAACACGCTCAAGAATATAAAGAACAGGAACTTGAGATGAAATATTATATGTTTGTGGTAAAATAATATCTTTAACATAATAGTAGATTCCCAAATCTGCCATTTGATCAATTGTTGACCCTGGCTTATTAGTGATTACCACAATTTTTGTATTCTGACTCTGATACATTTTAAGCTGATCAATTACTTCTCGAGTTTCACCACTTTCGGTCAAAGCAATTAATAATGAACTTTCATTACCATCAACTGGTGGGGGATAATAAGGATCATCGATACTTTGTGAATAATACCCTACATTTGAAAAATAACGAGCCCCATATTTTCCTAAAGTACCACTTGTTCCAATTCCTAAAAAACAAATCGACTTAGCTTCCTTGATATACTTAACAAATTTATTAATTTTCTCCTTAAAATCTACACTTCGTGCATAGTTAAAAAATTCTAAAAGAACATCAATTTCATCATCAGTTTCTGGTAGAGTAAGTCCATCATTAAATAACTTTAACTTTGTCTTGAATTCTACAAAACCATTACAATCCAATTTTTGACAAAACCGTACTACTGTCGCCGTTGATACATGAGTACATTCAGCCAGATCACGAACACTCATATTTGTAACAACTTTAATGTGCTTCATTACATAACGATAAATAAATGTTTCTGTTTCATTCAAATTAGCAATTTGCTTGTATGTAAACAGCATTTTATCGCCCCCTTTTTTTGTTGGATGAAGCTTTCTTCCCTGATTATGTATAATTCTAACACATATATCCACCAAATTTAAGAGTTTAAAATTTATTTATTAACTAAAAACGGTCTAATTTAAGATACCCTGCTTTAATATAGTTTAATTTTCTAAAAGCTTTATAAATTCCAAAGCTGATCAACATTGGTGCTAGTAAATCAATAACAATGATTGGAATCCAATAATTATTTCCCATCACATTAACAGCTTCTAAAATCCCTACCAGTCCTGCAGTTCCCATTCCTGAACCAATTGCTGAACAAGATATTTCCAACAAACAAGTAGAAATTGGAGCAATAATAGCACTTGTTAAAATCGGTGGAAGCCAAATTATCGGATGCTTTACAATATTTTTAAACTGCAGCATACTTGTTCCAATGCCAATTGCTACAACATCACCAATATCATTATCATCCATCGACATTACCGCAAAACCAATCATTTGAGCACAACACCCAGCTAAAGCAGCCCCAGCAGCTAAACCATTAAGTCCCAACATCACTCCGATCGCCGCACTAGATATCGGTGCTGTTAAAGCCATTCCCATCAAAACTGCAACTACAATTGACATGAAAAATGGCTGCATGTTTACCCCTTGATTAATTAAATCACCAATCCAAACAATTAATTTAGTGATATATGGACCAATAAATATTGTCACTATTCCCGCAACTATAATAGAAGTAAAAGGCACTAACAAAATATCAACCGGTGTTTTTCCTTGTACTAATCTTGTTACTTCTACTGCAATAATTACGGCTACAAACGCTGCGATTGGATTTCCAGTTGTCGCCGTATTACCATTAAATGTTCCTGCTCCAATCGTTCCAGCAATTACTGCCGCAATTAGATTTAATCCTTTAGCATCGATTGCATAAGCAATACCTGCTCCAATCGCTGGTCCCATTAAATAAGTTGCCACCTCACCCCAAGCAGCTAGTTGGCTAATATTAGCAAAATTTCCTATTTGTTTAAAAATCGTTCCAATGATCAAACTGCAGAAAAAGCCATATGCCATTCCATTTAATGATTTAATAATATAGTTATCTTTTTTCATTCTAACCTCCTACAACTGCAATATTTTTAACCCAGCGTTCTTTTTTAAAGAAGTAGGTTGCAATTATTAATTTTATCAAATCCAAACTTTCAACAACGATATATAACGAAATTAAAGAAATAGTCGTAAATGACGATAATAGAGTTGAAACCAGTACTCCAGCAGCCCACAAAAAACCTGAATCCATAATCATCGTACTAACAACATCTCCACCCGCCCTTAAAATAAAGAAGATGCAGACATTAAAAGCATAGATATTAATCATTATCGATTTAATTCGAACCAATCTTACGATTGCTTCTTTAATTGGTATATCAACATTATACAGATTAGGAATCAGTGGTGCCAATAAAAAACATATCATCCCAATCATTAACGATACCATCAATGCAAAACATAATAATTTACGCGCATTATCTCTAGCCTCATCAAGTTTATTAGCACCTAATTTATTTCCTATCATGATCGACACAGCTGAAGATAGACCACCAAAAACAATAAACATTATATTAGCTACTGTGTCAACAACAGATATGGAAGCCACTAAATATTCGTCACATCGCATATATGACATAAAAATTAAAGCTTGTCCCAATGAAAACAAAATTTCATTGATCGTCAAAGGAATTGCTTTACGAACAATACTGGTTAATAAGTTGACATTAATTCTAATTATCCCTTTTAAATCAAAACTAAAGAAATGTTTATTTCGATATAAAATAATCAAATATATCGCCATTTCAACAAGTCGAGCAATAATCGTTGCAATAGCCGCCCCTTGAATCCCCATTTTAAAGAATCCAAAATTTCCAAAAATCAAACAATAGTTTAATGCGGTATTAGTTATTACTGCTACTATCCCCACTTTTAGCTGAATCTTGTTAATACCAACTGCTCGTAAAGCCATCATACAAGTGAACGAAACAGCAAAAGGGATATATGTATATTTAGCAAGATGTAAATATTTAATCGCCTCATCAACTATAATCGGTGTTTTAGAAAACAATTCAATTGCGTATTGAGGAAAAATAAAAATTATTAATGTAAATAAAAGTCCTGCCCCAACCGCAAAAGCCATATTAATATTAAATACCTCTTGGCAATTTTTCTTCTGCTTAGCCCCGAAAAATTGAGCAATATAGATTCCCGCCGCTCCACATAACCCAAATAAAATTGAGTTCATAATTAGAAAAAAACGATTTGCCACCGTTACTGAAGTTAATGCAATATTGCCAATACTGCCAATCATTACATTATCAATTAAATTTACAAACGTTGTGATAAACTGTTGAGCCATAATTGGAAAAGCAATACTAATAACAGTTCTATAGAATTGTTTAGTTCCAAAATATTTCTTCAGCATCATCACTCATCCTTTTTTCTCTTTAATAAATCAGGGAACGCACGTATCAAACGCCGGTGCCCATATTTAAACAACTTCTTTTGTCTAATTAATGATTTTAAGACGATTTGCTGCTTTTGCCATTCTAGACGCTGTTTTTCAATATATGCACGTGCTTCATTTTGTTTTTCCTCAATATTTGCAATCAATCTATTTTCACTTTCTTCCAGTACTTGTTTTACTAATTCTAATTTCTTTTCAATATCCAATGCTACATGTGTTGATACAATTGTATCAACAATAAAGAGAACTGATAAAACCCCACTTAAGACAAATAAAATATTTTCATCAACTAATAATAGCTTACTAGTAAAAAAAGGCTGAACATAATCGATTGCCACAACACTAAATAAACCAAAACAAATAAAACCCTCTAAACAAACACGACCATTCAAATTAAAAGCCTTTTGGCTATAATCCCACCAGCGTCGATGGAACAGTTTCTCCATTACATACGAAGTAATATATTCTAATAAACAAGCTACTACCCCGCCACTAATAAATAAAGTATAAATAGGATAATTAACCTGCTGAATATCAAATAAAACAATTACCAGCATTGCACCAAAACCATAAATAGGAATCCAGGGACCATTTAAAAAACCTCGATTATATGGTTTTTGATGCCGTGATAAAGGCAAAATGATTGATTCCCAAATCCACCCCATTAAACAATAAATAAAGAATGAAACCACAAGAATTATCAACTTTCCAGTCATATTTTGCCTCCTTTAAATAAATTAAAAAGTCTGCCAAAGCAGACTTAATATACAATTGGTGGAGCCTAGCGGGATCGAACCGCTGACCCCCTGCGTGCAAGGCAGGTGCTCTCCCAGCTGAGCTAAGGCCCCAAAATATTAAAATATATATGGTGGGCCTGAATGGATTTGAACCATCGACCTCACCCTTATCAGGGGTGCGCTCTAACCAACTGAGCTACAGGCCCATCAATCAACTGCCCTAATATAATAGCATGTAGATTCTTTACCGTCAAGCATTTATTTATAATTTTGACAATTTTTTTTATTTCTTAATTTTATCAAAAAATCGTCATTGCATATTATTTGTTTGCATATCTAAATATTGTTATACTTTGATTATAGTCTATATTTAAGGGAGGCAATTATGAACTTATATGAAATAGAAGTATTAGATAATAACAATCAAACAATCTCACTAAATAATTATAAAGATCAAGTTTTACTAATCGTCAATACAGCAACCGATTGTGAATTCACCGAGCAATATGATGATTTAGAAGAACTTTATGAAAAATATCATAATTATGGTTTTTGTATTCTAGATTTCCCATGTAATCAATTCGGTGAACAAGCACCTGGAACAATGGAAGAAATCATGTCTTTTTGTGCGGATACTTATGGTGTTAGTTTTCCGCAATTTGCTAAAATCGAAGTCAACGGCCCATATGAATCACCACTTTATACATATTTAAAAGAAAAACAAGATAGTACTTTATCAAAACGAATCGACTGGAACTTCACAAAATTTTTAGTTAATCAAGAGGGCGATGTCGTTGCCCGCTTTGAACCGTTAGTAAAGCCAAGAGAAATTGAAAATAATATTAAAAAATTATTAAAATAAATCTTTATAACAACATACTTGCATTGCAATATAATAAAAACTACTAAATTGAATGAACTTATTATTTTAAATCAAAAATTATAAGTTCATTTTTAATATTAATATTCATCGTATCTGATACCTCATCTTTAAGATAAGATTCTTGTATATTCCTCTTTTAATTACATATATTATTAAAGGAGGTAATAATGGTAAAATTTGCAATTTATACATTTTTAGGATTTATTCTTGAGTCAGTATATGTTTCAATCTTAAAGAAAGAATTCTATCTATCGGGATTACTAAAAGGACCGTTTATCCCTATCTATGGCTTTGGTGCATTATTGATTTTAAGCATTGTCCCTTATCATACTAATAATTTTGAAATCTTTTTTTATTCACTATTCGGCTGTACTGCCCTAGAATATTTGACTCACTTTTTCTTATCATATGATTCACAAATAGAAGTATGGAATTATGGTAAAATACCTAGCAATTATACTAGCCGTATTTGTATGTTCTATAGCTTGATGTGGGGATTTTTAGGAATTATTTTAGTTAATTACATCGATCCATTTATTAATAGCCTTCTAATTAATTTAAATTATTATGCTGTTAATATTATCGCCCTCATATATATCCTTATAATCCTATATCAATTTTATAATCAGCAATTTCAAGTAACAAAAAAGCAGCCTAAATAGGTTGCCTACATATTAGATTCTCTTTTTTCTCATCGCATCAAATGCTTTTAATAAAATTGCCTTAACATCAAATAAAGCATAAGCACCAATTCCGATTATATCAACCGGACAACGTACTAAACGCTCAATTTTAATTTGTTCAAAACAAATCAAAGGACTTAACAAGACAACATCAGCATCAATTCGGTTTTCTAATGCTTCAGCAATCGAATAAGCTTGAATTTCACATTTTACAGAGCCTTTTTCAGATTCTTCAATCAGCTTTTCAACAAAAAAATCACTTGGTATTTCTGTATCCCACAATAAAACAATTTTTTTCATCTTCAGAAATAGATATATTTCTATATAACTGTTTTCTACCTACAGTAGCTCCCATTCCACCTAAATTTAATTCTTTTATTTCAACACCATTATTTATTAAATTTACTTTATCCTTAAAAAAACCATATTCATTATATAAAATTTGAGCTAAATTTTCACTGACAACTATCATTTGAGGAAAAATCTTAGCATATATCTTTTTAAATTTAGCCCTATGCCATGGATCATGCATTGTCACTGTATATTTTATATTGACATCTTTAGATAATAACCAAGCCCATATACCAGCTGTCCTTTGTTGAGCCGATATTATTTCTATATTATTTTCTCTTATTATTTGCTTCAACATTTCAAAGCTTTTCTTCCACTTGAGAAAATTCGCTCCTCTTGCTTGAATCGTTATTATTTCTATATTATACTTTTCCTTTAATTTTGCTAATTTAGATTCGTCACTACCATGATTTACAGCTAAAAAAACTTTATGTGTACATAAACCTTTCAATAAAGCTTCAACATGAGTTTCAGCTCCACCTGTTTTCCATGGTTGTGTAAATAATATTAAAATATTCATTTTCTTCATTCCAAACCTTAATTTTTCATATATAATAACTCATTGTGCTAGTTCATTTTTTATTGTATAAACTAATAAACATTGTTC
>OGRS01001543.1_pt1 | contig 13167 bp, 14 predicted proteins | sample 1553561 | NCBI WGS metagenome assembly OGRS01 (sample SAMEA2580103, study PRJEB22360) | human gut metagenome | biome: human gut; feature: human-associated habitat; material: faeces | place: Denmark | collected 2008/2010
TTTCAGGTTAACGAGGGATGTTCCCACGACTGCGGCAAGCAAACGAATCCGCAATAGCAAAACCTGAAGCGCGGGCATATTCTCCCATGTTTTGGAAGAACATGCTCGCTTTGTTTCTGGAGGCTCTGGGCCGCTTTCTTTTGAAAGCGGCTTTTTTCTTGTCCGACAAAAGAAGAATTCTTTTTCGAGCTCAAGACTACTAAAAAGTGTTACAATATTTGAGTGGCGAAATTTGCCGAAACGGCATTTGACCGTATGTCTTGATCATTCAAATCTTTGGTTTAGTTGTGATGAGCAGAATTCATTTTCGTCGAGTTGCAATGAGCCTTTCAATGATTGCGCTCATGTTTTCTCATGAAAATGCAGAAGCCTTTTCGTTGAAAGGAACCGTATTCGATCAAGTAGGCCAGGAAGCCAATATTGATCCGGTGCTCTTGTATTCAATTGCGTTGTGTGAATCCGGCTTCAATCCGTCGTCAACCAAAATGGTAGCTCCCTACCCGTGGGTTTTGCGAACGCCGAACAAGCCCATTTATGCACAGACCGAAAAAGAGGCGAGGGCACGATTGTCTGCAATTCTGAAAAAGAGCAATGCAGTGGATGTCGGGCTCATGCAAATCAATGTTCGATGGCACGGACATCGAATCAAGAATGCGGAGGATCTACTGGATCCTTTGACGAACGTTCGAATTGGAGCTGACATTCTGAATGAGAACTTTGCAAGGCATCCTCATGACGCCATTCAAGCAATCGGCAATTACCATTCATTTCAGTCGGATCGAGCTCGTAGTTACGGCTTGACTGTGTGGCGAGTTTTTTCAACCTTGAAGGCTTGGCATGACTAATTTATCTTTAATCACGACCCCGGATTTAACCCAAGACACAATGGGAAAGGTGGCTCAGTGCCGTACAAACATTATCTCCATCTACCGTGAATTGACGGCGGATGACCGATTCGAGACGGAACCGGGAGCGAGTTTTCCAGTCAACGTGATGAATCAAACACTGTTCGAATTGGTTCAAACGATGATTGGCAAGGACAAGGAACACGCGACCATTGCACAATCCTTCCTGAATTGCGACAGGCTGATGTTGGACAAGTTGGCCGATATGTCCTTCCCTCAATTCAGTCGGATCTGCTGCCATCATTTCGTCGGGTTCAAGTCCAACATGGCAACTGAAGACATCATGTCGGCGCTCGATGGGGATATTCGACCCAATGGCATAGATGTCTGCCAAGCTGAAAAATTTCGTTTTATTTCCATGTACTGGATGGAGATCTGGCGCAATGTTCGTTCGAACTATCTGAACACACGCTTTTGCACGCAATTGGACGTTGACGTTCTCAATAAATTGAGCGTGACCAGTGCGGATAAGATGATCGCTTTTCTCTTCGATGCACGCCACAGTTTTGTCCCAATGTTCGATGTCGAACAGATATTGTCGTTCGAGAAGTCAATTCCTGCGGGGGGGGGGAGAATCTATTAACCGATTGTCTTCCAAAGGAAATCCCGAATCTTGGCATTAAATATTACAAGAAAGGCAGGAAGTCGAACGAAACCGGCGAAGCTGTGACGGAGGCGGGGCCCATCGGCCATATCACCGTCAATTCCGCTCGTGTGCGTGCAGAAGATGAATTTCTTCACCACGATGTTGTCCTGCAGCATTTATTGATGTTCCATCGGCTCGGGCAAGGCCAATTACAGTCGAGTCGATCCAGTCGGATGGCCGATTTCAAATTCGACCTTCAACCATTGCCATCCGTAACCGATTTTGCCCATTATCTGATTGATCGCGCTCAGGTTGAGCCGTTGAATTTCAAGCGCCAGCTTCGTCTGAAAAAGCAGATGGGCTATCACCTCGCGCTGCTGGGCGGCTCCCGCAAACATATTCGCCTATTCTGCGGCCTCTCTGATTCGCAGGCCCGCACGACTTCTGAAAACGGCTTGGCCGAAAGTTTCTTGATTCTGGCGGAATTGCCGGGGCTCGAATCCTCGCGCATTCTTTGGCAGATTCTTGCAAGTCAATTCGGCGTCTTTTATTGGAACCTTGCCGGATCGCGCATGCTCACGGACGTTGTGTTCGATGCCGTGCTTGAAGCCTGGTTCAACGTTCTGCAATTCTTCTCCAAGCCGGAGTGGAATCTGATTGTCCCCTACGCCGCGAACATCGGTCTTTTCCTTGACTGGGCTCTGTGGTTCCGTGAAGGTCGTCTGTCGTTCCAACAATGCCCGCACTGCCACCTGGTCTATGTGCAGCAGGAAACCGTCTGTCCGGACGATCACGACTTCATGAATGCGGCTCCTGTGGCCAAGAAGCACGGCTCACCTGTTGATCAGAACTACGATACCGTGCCGGACTGTCCCTACTGTCGGCTCAAGTTGGAAATCTCGAAAAAGAGGCCAAGTTCCCGCAATAAATCGGGAACCTCTTGAAAAAGTTCCTTTATGTTGGGATAATGGGGTTACTTGGCATCAAGTTCCCGCAATAATTGGGGAGGATGCCAATTTTTTCCCATGCAAGGGAAGACGGAACCATTGCCTATGGCATGTTCCCGCAATAATTGGGAACATACTGGCGGCCATGATCGATCATCAAGTAGAATAACGCACGGGAACATACATGATGTTCCCGCAAAGATAATCATTGCGGGAGAGAACGGTGGCTCAAGAGACGGAAGAGTTCGACTTTGAAAAGCTGCTTGACCTCGAAAATGTGGAGGCGCGGCAAGCCTTGTCGCCGGTGTCGTTGGAGAATGTGTCGCACAAGTTCGCGAGACAAGCACTTCAGGACATCTCAAAGGAGATGGAGGGGCTTTGCTGTCGGGCCATGACGGAGGTCGACCAGTTCGCGGCCGCAAACGATGCTGCGGAGAAAGGCGACAAGACGACGCTTCGGTGCAGGGTTCGTAAGAAGGATTCGACGCTGGAGATCAGTTGGGAGCGACAGTTCTATTACGAACGCAAATCTCCGCCTGGGAAAGACAGCAAGGCACCTTGTTTCGTTCGGGAATCCGAGGACGGAAAAAAGCGTCTTTATGGACTGAAATCTCAGCATATCCGAAAGGGCATGCAGGATCGCTACCCGAGACGGTCGCTGACCTATAAAACCGAGCCTGAGTGGGCGACGGATACGGCGGATCAAATGGAAGAAAAGTTTGAAATTCTTCGCCGTCAGATTCGAATGCTCGGGCAAATTCGAAAGCTTCTCTACCATTACGATCAATTGTCGAAGCGATACTACGATTTAGTCGTCGGAGATGATGAAAATCCAAAACGTCTGAAGCCGGTTGTAGCATCGCAAAAAGACGCTCAAGACGAAGAATCGAAATCGGAATAAAAATACCAACATCAAGCAGTCATTCAATTCAAGGGATATTCAGTATGGGTCGCATCATCGCTTTCGCAAACCAAAAGGGCGGCGTGGGCAAATCCACCATGACGGTTCAAGGGGCTTTCTATTTCGCCCTTCAAGAAAAGAAAAAAGTTCTTGTCGTCGACATGGATGCTCAGGCCAATTCGACTGCGACGCTCATCGGGCGGAAAACGCCGTTGACCAGTACGCGTTCCGAACATTTGTTTGATCGTGAATTGGATGAATTGAAAGTCCAGAAGACCGAATTCGGCATTGATGTCATCGGATCGAGCCTGACGGATGACGACGGCTATGATGTTGAATCCCTGCCGGTTGAAATGGCCGCATTGCCGTCCATGCATTTGGAAAAACTGCGCGACCAATACGACTACATCTTCATTGATTGCCCACCGACTTTGGGCCGGCGCTTATTGTCTGCCCTCCTCGCTGCGGATTATGTGATCATGCCGGTCAAATTGTCGGGCTATGCCGTTGACGGTCTGCAGCGTCTTTTCAATACGTTGGTGACGATTAAGGAAGGCTTTAATCCTTCGTTGGAAATTCTTGGCGCAATCATCAATGAATACGACGGCACGGCGGCTCATCGAATTGCTTTGGCCGAAGTGCAGGAAGCATTGCCTGGATTGGTGTTTAACCATTATTTGCGCCACCGCTCTCCCATTGACATGGCCAGTCGAGGCGAGCCGGTTTGGAAAGTCCGCAATGGTCAAAGAGCGGCAGAAGAATTTGCGGCCATCTTCAAGGAAATGAAGCAGAAGATCATCAAGTTCGAAAAGAACAAAAATAATTGAGAGAGAGGTTACGAATGCCAGTCGATATGGAAAAATGGAGCCAATTGGGCTCGCTCAAAGATCTGCGCAAGGATTTCGATGACACGCCCAAGGGCAAGCGCCTGCGTTCTCTCAAATTGGAAGAGGTTGTCAGCGTTGCTCAGGTTCGTCATATCTTTACCGGACTTGAGGAATTGGCCGAAAGCATGAAGGAAGTCGGCCAGCAAAGCCCGATTGTCGTTCGTCCTAAGAATGCGGACGGCAAATTCGTCATTCTTCAGGGCGAACGCCGCTGGCGTGCCGCACGTCTTGCCGGCTTCAAGCGAATTGATGCAATTGTCGTCGAAGGCGAAGTGGAGACACAGGAGCGCATTCTCGGGCAATTGACGGAAAACATTCAGCGTGACGACATGCGTCCGCTTGAAATTGCCGCCGGCATTAAGGAATTGCTGGATGCGGGTCTAAAGGGCAAGGAAGTCGCTGCCAAGCTTGGCCGCAAGCCCAGCTACGTCGTGCTCTATCGCGATTTGCTTGATTTGCCTGAAATGGTTCGTCAATTGGCCGTGCAGGACAAAATCAAAGACGCCACGACGCTCCAGATTCTAAAGAAGATTTATTTCGCCCGTCCGGACATTGCCGAGGAATTGATTCGCGAGCATTTGGATGACGACGGCGGCATGACCCGCACGATGGCTCGTTCTCTGCTGAGTCGTTGCCAGCAACCGAAGGAAGAGCCCAAGCCCGAACTCGTGCCTTCCGACGATTCCGCGACCAAGAAAAAGGCTTCTCCCTACGATGTGATCCCCAAGCAGGAGGAAAAAGAAGAGGAGCCCGCCGACGCGGATCCGGACGATGTCGAAGTCGAGGACGAGGGATTTGATGAGGGTGAGGAATCTGGTACCGATGAGCCGCGTGTTCCTTCGTCCACATCCACTGTTCGCCATAAGCTTCGCAACGAAGGCGAAGAGATCAGCCCTGAAGACTTTGAGCTTCCTAGCGCGGAAAACACACTGCCTGCCGGCGGACGCCGCGTGCAGCCTGCGCAGGTGAATATCAAGTTGAGCATCATCGACGAGTCGTCCAACGACGTGCTCTACGGCATTCTGGTGCCCGACGTGGTGTCCGACGATCCGTCTGAAATCTGCGTCTTCAGCAACGGTCGCCACATGTTCTGGCCGGTGAGTCAGGTGCACATTGAGTCGGTCGCCGAACTCAAGGACGAAACCTTGGCCGGCTGGTGATCGGCGCAGGCATCTGGGCAAAGAGGAAAAGGCTCGCTTCGGCGGGCTTTTTCCTTTTCCTGCCGAGGATGGAAAGAACCGCATTTCTTGTTCGCAAGCGAACAAAACCCCAGTGTCCGGTTGCCGCAAACAAAAGGCGCTCGCTTTGTCGAGCGCCGAGAGGCCGAGCGGGATGTCGCTCAAGGCTGTTGTTCTTCTGGTTCGTCTCGAATCGAGAGTTGAACCCAAATGGTCCGGTCAACCGTCCAAAGCAACAAGCTCATAATGCAGGCCGCCAGGAGATGCAGGAGGACGAGAGCGACGTTGACGAAGGCTGTGGCCCAGTCAGTGATTGCCGTTTCATGAACGTAGGCCACGACGGCGAAGCTGGCGTAGAGAACGATTGCGGCTCCGATCAGACCGCGCAGCCACTTTGAGCCTTGGGGAAGGGTGTGACAACGCCTCGCGGCAAAGTACCAGGCTGCAGCGATAACGATGAAAGCGGTGGAGATGCAGATTTCGGTCATGCCACGCCCCCGATCTTCGCATGGAACTGCTCCAAATCCTGCTCCTCTTCGTCTGCATCCGAAGCGTCGTCCTTGCAGAAGATGGACTGGATCAGCTCGGTACGATCCATGTTCATCGACTCCCATTCGTCGTAGTAGAGCGGGAAGTCATAAGCCATGTATCGCTGTCCGAGGAACATCAGACGTTGGAAGAGAACATCCAGGGCGTCGGGAGCGTAAAGCGAGAAACGGACAATGCCGACGAAGAATGCTGGGGTCGACATGTTCACGAAGAAGGGCTTCTCCACATCAAGCAATTCGAGGCGAAAGCCTTCATCCGAATAGTCAGGAACGAAGTAGGCGCAACAGGTCTTGCCGCCCTGATCGTAGTCGCCGGCGGCTTCAACGGCGGCGACGGTTTCCTGCCCCCATGCCTTGAGGTTCTTGCTGACGGTCGAACGCGTTTTGTTCGCGACCAGCTCCAAAAAGGATGGTGCGAAGTAAACGGCCATCGGGTGCTTCAAGTCGGCCTTGTCCGTAGGGGCGGCCTGCCACCGGCGGTCGAGGGTCTTGAAGTTCTGAACAGCCAGTACGCCCAAGAGAACCGTCATGAGCAACATCGCAATGATGACAACGAACTCGATGCTGCTAATCTGTGCGTCTGGGTACGCAAGCGACCCAATGCATCCTGTCGCAATCCCTAGCAGGGAAAGGAGGAAGCCAGCGTAGAGCACGCGGTTTTTGACCTTTTGCGTCCCCTTGTAGAAGGGAGCGGTGAAGGTTTTGAGCGTGAGATAAAGAGCGACGTTGAGGCTCAACATCGCCAGCGTAAAGGCTAGTGACAAGGGAATCATATTTTTTCTTCCTGCTGAGGGTTGTTGAAAGGTTTTTTTTGAAAAAGAGGAAATGGCGCGGCGCTGCCGTTATCCGTCGAGCTCCCGCACCACGATTTCGCGGAGCTTCGCAACGATGTCGGTCCGATAGGCGTCGAAGTACGCGTCCGCCTCGATGACATCAAAGAGGCGAGCCTTGCTCATCTCATCGAGTGCTAGGTTGACGGCCTCTTCGACTTCGGTGAGTTTCGAGCGCTGCAGCGGTTCGCCGCGCCGGCGACGTTCTTCAAGCTCGATGATCAGCGTGAGACCATGCGTTTCGACGGCGCGAAGGGCGTCGTGATCCTCGAAGTTCTTCGTGAGTCGGTGACCGACGAACAGCGTTCTGATGAGCATCAGATAGTCGCCCTCCTCCGCCGCCTCGTAATGGAGCTTGAGGAGGGCATTCCTGGCAACCGCCGTCAACTTCTTCAGGCGGTCGGTCGATGCTTCAATCCCGAGCAAGATATGCGGGATGCGGTTAACGGGCCTTGGCCGATAGGCTTTGTTGCGCTTTTTGGTTTTGGCCATGGTTCAACTCGTCACGCCCGGCACGGGGCGGTGTTCGCCGCACCAGCCGATGACGATTTTGTTGAGGTCGGAGAGGAATTCGAAATACACCCGAATTGAGTTGCTTGAGGGAGTCCGTCTCAAGTTTCATTGCCTCGATGCGAGACTCAAGCTCGGCATTGCGCCCCGAGAGATGATCGATCTCGCCTTCGAGGGTGCGAACGCGCTCGACAAGCCTTTCGCTGTCGAGCTGTTGGATTGCAGGGGAGGAGGCTTCGGTCTTCGCAGAATGCGGATGGAAAGCACCCGCACGAGCGGCTTTTGCCTTGGCTTCCTGATGACGACGGTTGCGTTCGACTTCTCGCTTGGCTTTGGAAGCGGCTCGAACAGCATCCGCCGCTTCCTGAGCCTCGCGTTGAGCCTTGTCCTTCAGACAGGCGGCGTGATAGAGCTTCAATGCCGATACGCGGTGCGCCCTCAAGCGTTCTTCCTTCGCTATGGGCGTCTCCAGAATATTGGCCACGAACCCGGTCACACGGGTAGGATCGTTTTCTCGAACCTGTTGCAGAAAGGCGGGATATTGCGGAAAGGACATTTTTTCCTCCTGCCAAGGGCATTGAGGTTAAGCACGGTTTTGAGCTTTCGCAGAACACTTGACGGGGGCGACATCTCTTGAGCCGCGCACGAGCAAGGGCGGAATCCAATGGAAGATGAATTCGCGCATATCCTTTTCCTCGGCCTTGGGCCGACGCCCCTTCCAGTACCCATGCCAATGCGCGGAGCGGACGTGCGAGCGGACTTCACGCTTCTTGCCGCTCGGGAGGCTCTGGGATTCGTCATGGACAACGCGGTAGTGCTTTGCCATGTCGTTTTCCATGGACTGCCCGACATTCCAGATGTGAGGCCCCTCAGCAGGGAAAAGGCGAAAGCCCTTCTTGACATGCCGTCCTTCGTTGTTGGCGGGCTTGAGTCCCGGCTTGCGGTTGCTCACGATGTCGGGTTCCGTGGTGCAGAGATAGAGCAGCATCGCCAGGATCGGGCGCATGAGCTTGACGTTGTGGGCGTAAAACGCCTCACGGACCTCTTCGGAGCGATAGAGCGCCAGGTGGTCGACCGATTTGAGGTGCATTGCAGTCTCATCTTCGGGCGTCAAGGGCTTGGTGAGCCAGCCTACGAAGCGTTGCTTGATGAACGATTCAATCGTCGTCGGCTCCAGTGGCATGGTAAAGGAGGAAAAAAAGCTTTCGCCGTTGTCTTTCACCAAGTTGAGCAACAGTTTCAGCTCTGGCTTTTCCATCGAGATGTCTGCGTTCTGAAGATGCGCCCAGAACCCGACGAGAACGGCGTTGTCATACCGCATCTTGGGCGTCTCGACGTAGATCGACCATTGCGGCAGGCGAAGGAAGACTTCGCAGGGGATGTCACCCTTGAGGGTCGATGCGCAAAGCGCCTTGGCAAAGCTTGGGGCAAAGCGATAAATGCCCTGCGTATAGCGCCAGGGGCATATCGCAGAAAGAATGAGCGCACGATTCGCAATCCAGTCGTCGCGAATGCGTCCTTCAGGAAGTTTTGCGGCATCCGAATGTCCGTTGAAGTAGTCGAGCCATCCTTCGACGGGCACGAAATAGATTTTCGGCCAGTCCGGCAGGCTCTTCCCGCGCTCTGAGAACCACCCTTCGACATAGGGCTGCAGACGCTGGAGTTCTGCTTTGAAGCGGAGCATGACCTTTTCGGGCGCAAAGTCTTCCCAGCGAATGTCCGTTGGGATGGGCCAGTGGGCTTGATCGTCCCACAGAGCGTTGAGAAAACCGGCAAGCTCCTTGGGACTGTAACGTTCAAGCGTGCTCGTTGCTGCGGGCTTTGTAAGGGCGTCCAGGGTTCCGCCGGCCTCGATCAGCATCAGCGCCCTCCTTTGCGGTCTTTCGCGTAGATGGAGGCGTCCTTGCCTTTCTTAGCACCGTAGATTGAAGCATCCTTCCCTTTGGAGTAAACCGCTGCATCCTTGCCATGCCGGGGCGCTTCGGCGCTTTCGCCGCTCAATTCGTCCTGCCATGCCTTGAGCTTGGCGGGGTTGGTCTCGCCTTCTGCATGCTCGCCCCAGAGCACATGCTTGTCGGCTTCTTGACGAATGGCAGCGCCGCCGCGACTTTCTTCGGTTGCATACACGGAGGGCGTGCGCACGTGAACCGGATCAGCAGTCTGTTCGTAGGGAAGCAGAACGGGATCCTTCGGAGCGGGCGGCGGGGGAACCTCTGCGCAGCCCGTCATGAGAGAAGCGGCTACGGCAAGCGCAGAAATGAGTGTGATCGGTCGGAGAGTGAACATTGTTTTTCCTTCTTTGTTGAGGGGCGCGAAGACGCGATGCCTCATCAAAAAAGGGTAAAACTTGACCTCTCCAAATCACCCGTCGTTTTGGCAAAAAACGCCAAAATGAGGCCCGGTCGCCACTCTGCAAACCCCAAAATGCCTCCATTGCCGAATCGTTTTGCTGGGTGTCGCTCGTGGGCTTTTTCTCCTTTGTTCAATCTTTCTTCAAGTCGTCCGACAAGGCCCGTCAAACGGACGTGCCGGACGCCGATCAAGCGCCGAATACACCCGATGCGGAAGAGTCCTTCGAGATGGATTCAGATGCGGGGCATATCGTGTCGATTGCCGATCTGCCGCTCAAGTCCGACAGCTCCGTGCTCGATTCGCGCTGGCCGCCCTTCCCTCGTGCCGTTCAAGTCCTCAGTCCCAAGCATCTGATCAATGCGCAGGCGGAACTCGTGAGAAACCTGTGCTCGGCCATACCGCTATCGGACGATGAAGTCGAGCGCTACCTGATGCCGGTCGTCTGGAACCTTGCATGCTTCGTGCATCTGCTGCCGGCATCCGCCCACCATCATCATCGCGGCCTCGGGGGGCTTTTCGGGCATTCGCTCGAAACAGCCATCTTTGCCGCACAGACCGCCAAGAACAAGATTTTCGACTACAAGGCAAAGCCGGAAGACGCCTACATGAACAAGGCACGCTGGATTCTGGCCTGTGCGCTTGCCGGACTCACGCATGACGTGGGCAAGGCCGTGCTGGATATCCGCGTCTACTCGGATAAAGGCACTTGGCATCCGACGACGGGCTCGATCACCGAGTGGTGCAGAGCCAAGGGCATCTCCGCCTACTACGTCGCCATGAACGAAGATCGGGAGCACAACAAGCACGAGCAGGCTTCGCTCGCATACGCCCGTGTCATCATTCCGCGAAGGACGTATCTCTATCTCTCGCAAACCGGCAACAGCAAGATCGAAGAAGAGCTCCACGCGGCCATCAATGGGCAGCGCGAAGGATGTCTTGTGGGCGCAATCCTGGGCGAGGCCGATCAGTTGTCCGTGAAGCTCGATGAGCGCCGGCAGGGCACCATTGACCCACGCGACAAGCTCGTGACGACGCCGCTCGCCGATGCCATCGTCAAGGCCATGCGCAGTCTGATCAAGGAAGGCACCTGGAAGATCAACACTCAGGATGCCAATGTGTGGCTCACGACGCAGGGGTGCTTCATCGACTGGTCGGATGTCTCGGACATCACCAAGGTGCTCGCTGCTGAAGGCGTCAAGAGTGTTCCTCACGACAACAGCGCCATGGCGAGCATGTTGCTCACTGAAGGTCTCATCGAGGCGGCCCCGGGCACCGTCTCGCCCGACGAACGCTTTTGGTCTGTCTGTCCCTTCATCCTGAAGGATCGCACCATCACCGGTGTCAAGTTCCGCGTCCCGGTTCGACTCATCGGCTCCGTGGCCTCATATGCGGCCATGCCCGTCTACATTCCCAACCAGCCGATGCTTGAAGCCGATGCCAAGGCATGGTTGAGCGCTTATGGGTTCGATCCCGCTTCGGACGAAAACGAGCAGGTCGAAGAAGAGGACTATCTCAACCAGCTGATGGAATGCGTCGCTGCTGCGCCGGCTGCCTATCAGACGCCCAATGTGGGCTACTACACTAAAGACCAGGAGAATCATTCGGACTTGATCTCCGCCCTCCTCCCGCCCGTCGACCCTGATATGGACATGTTCGACGATCCGGCGCTCGACATCGGCGTGCCATCCGAGACCATTGCCGACATCGAAAACCAGGTGCTCCAGAGCGACTTCTGCGACGAAGAAACGTGGGCGGAAGCTGGCGAAACCAGGTGCACGCAGAAGGAAGAAATCCCAACAGAGCCTGCCGACTCGCATCGAGTCGAACCGAGCGCATCAACTCCCATCGAGTCGAATTCTGAAGCGACGGATGCCACTCCTCAGGATTCGAGTCGAACCGAGGAGGAGCAAAACGAATCAAACGAATCAAACGAAACCCACCTTTCCGGCAAGGCACCCGGCAAGAAGGTGCAGCAGAATCCGGCGGTGATTGTGGATGCAGTTCCTGCCTTGAAGATAGAGGAGGACATCGAGCCATCAGCGGCTCATCCTGTCGTGTTGAAGCCCGAAGACGTGGAGATGCCCGAGGCACCGAAGGACTACCAAAAGCTCGATGTGAGCGAGGACGCCTTTGCAAGGCTGCTGCCCGGCGGCACGCGCAAGAAGCGATCCCGCAAGAAGGCACAGCCGCAAGTCGGTGCAACCGGCGCAGCAACGGCAACCGACATAGCCAACGCAGCAAACAGAGCAGAAGCCGCAGGTGGAACCCGCGAAGGCCGCGTTCAAGAAGAAGATTTACCTGGTTCGGAAGTAGCAGTCGGTGAAGAAGCAGAACATCCAGGTGCTCAGACGGGTGAGTCTGCGAACCGCATCGGGTCGAACCGAGGAAATGCTCGCATCGACTCGAATCCCCAATCGACTCGAAGTGAGGAGAGCGTCAAGCCCGAGGATGAAGGAGAGATCGCTGCGGTCGTGGAGATAGAGGAGTCGGTGCCGGAACCTCCAGCCGATGAGGATGTCCCTGCCGGCATCGATGCGGTCGCCGCCGCAGAGGATGACGCAGAGAAGGAAGACAAGACTCAGAGCACGCCTGAGGTGACTGTGTCGGCGCGAGCGCAAAGAGCTCAAGAGCCTTCCTTCCCTGCCCAGGGAGCGCGAATCGAATCTGTTGAACCGAACGCCTCAAAATCCAAGCAGGAGGAAAAGGCATCGGCGAAGGAGACCCCATTAACGGAAACGGTGAAGGTGATTGCGGCTAAGTGCGGGAGCAATCATCGTCAGGCCGCCAAGGAGCTCATGAATGAGATGAAGCGGCAAATGCTCAACCGTCGCGGTGATCTGCTAACGAGCCAGATATGGAAGAACATCGTTGGCTTTGTGACCGATGACAAGGGGTTCAAGGCGGCGATGGAGGCGCTGCACATCTCGCTGCCCGTCATGACGATGGAGCTCATGAAATACCAGCCAATGCCGAAGCTAGAGTGGGATCGAGAAGAAGGCAAGATGCATCTCAAGATCGAAAAGCAGGACAATATTGGTTGAGCGCCAAGAAAAAAGGCCGCCCTTCCGAAGAAGGACGGCTCAAAGTTCTGCTAATCTACTCGTGTGTTACTTTCGATTGACGAAAACCACTGCTCCCGCAATGGTCAGGACAGCACTCAACTCAACCGAAAAATTAACCGAGAGGTTGATTTCGATCTCGCCCATGAGGCATAATTGTCCCAACACAATGAGGAAGCAGGCAAGCGATGGTTTAAGATCGTGCATCGCAAGTCTCCTCTGTCGTGCAACGGCCCCAACTACCACATCGGGGCCGTTTTTCGTTTCTGAACCCCGCATGCCGGAGCTGACTGCGGGGGCTTGGGCCTTCCGACGAAGCGTCCCAACAGAGATCGAGAGGATTGTACTGGAATGTTTGCAAAAGCATGTCCTCTCGCAAAAAGCCGATCTCCAAACACAAGCGGGGCCTCCTTTCGGAGACCCCGTTTCCGTTGGCTAAGAAGCCATTAACGCTTGCGGGAAGC
>OGRS01001547.1_pt1 | contig 13138 bp, 9 predicted proteins | sample 1553561 | NCBI WGS metagenome assembly OGRS01 (sample SAMEA2580103, study PRJEB22360) | human gut metagenome | biome: human gut; feature: human-associated habitat; material: faeces | place: Denmark | collected 2008/2010
ACAGAGGCCTTTTTTCCGGAGCATCAGGCGTTGGTGATGATCGGCCTGTATATGTTCGGAATTTTCATGGGAATTCTCATGGCCCTGATCTTTAAAAAGACCTCCTTTAAGGGAGAAGCTGTGCCCTTTGTAATGGAGCTTCCCAATTACCGGATGCCGGGGGCGGCCAATGTGGGCCATCTTCTGTGGGAGAAGGCGAAGGACTTCCTCCAGCGGGCCTTTACGGTGATCTTCCTTGCTACCATTGCCAACTTTGACACAGGCTTTAACATGGTGGCGGATTCCCAGGACAGCATCCTGGCTCTTCTGGCAGGCGCGCTGGCTCCGGTGTTCCTGCCGGTGGGCTTTGGAGACTGGCGGATCGTTACAGCCCTGATCTCCGGCTTCATGGCCAAGGAGAGCGTGGTCTCATCCCTGACCGTGCTGTTTGGGAGCATGGAGGCGCTTCAGGGAATCCTTACGGTTCCGGGAGCCGTTTCCCTGCTGGTTTTCTGCCTCCTCTATACGCCTTGTGTGGCGGCCATCGCCTCGGTGAAGAGTGAGCTGGGCGGAAAATGGGCGGCTGCTATGGCGGCCGGCCAGTGCGTGCTGGCGTGGATCGCGGCGTTTGTGGTATACCAGGCGGCACTGCTCCTTTAAATCATAAAAAGCCCTCTCCGAAAGCCGATAGGAATGCGGCGGACGGAGGGGGCTTTTGGCTTTAAGCGGGCTTTATTCCGGGACCTGGAGGCGCTGACAGGCCAGCTCACAGCGCTTTTTGTCATGGGCCAGGCCGATACAGAGGATCTCTCCTTTTAATGGGGCGTAATACTTCTTTTCCAGTATCTGCTCCAGAGCCTCATTTTTCAGCCGGTCCAGGTCGGTTCCCTGTTTAAATTCAATGATCACATGAGGATTTTTTCGATGGAGTGATTCCAGAGTGATATCGCTCCGGCCGTATCCGCTTTCCAGATTGCTCGTTACTTTATAGCTTCCGCGCATGGTCATGCACATACCCAGGAAAAGCATGTAGTAGGCATTTTCTTTGGCATCCAGGTAACTGGTACAGGAAATGACGATTTTTCGGTAAAGTTCCAGAAAACGGTCTGTATCCCTGTGGAGAAGACAGGAGAACATCTGCTGAAGCTCCAGACCATCCATTCCTCCAAGTTCAGTGATCAGGACCTGGAACTCGGACATTACCTCATCATTGGGGATGCGGACGATCACGGTATTTTCGTCCAGCCGTTCCAGTGCCGTTAAATATCCGGAATTTACTAAAAGTCCCCATAGACTGTACGTGCTCCCGCGTTCGACATAAGAGGTTTCCAGGGTAAGCCAGACAGGAATCTGGTTTCCGGAGGCCAGGCGGTCAAAGTCGATCCAGAAATTCTTATCAGCCTCAGACAAAGTCCTTTTAATAAGGTAATTGGAGGATGTATTGACCCAGTATCCATGGAGCTCGCCAGAATCGGCATAGTTTAAAAGAGACCATGGATTATAAATTTCGATTCCGCCAAGCAGATAGCCGTCATATTTACCCTTTACCTTCTGATTTAAGGAAAGGCCAAAATCTTTTAAAAGCTTTTCCGTTTCGGACGATGTAAATCCGAAATAGGAAGCGTACTGACGATGCAGGACTGTATAGACGCGGACGTTATTAAACTGGGAAAAGATACTCTCTTTTGCAACCCTCTGGACTCCGGTCAGAAGGGCCTGACCCAGATCGGGATTTCCTTTCATAGCGCTTCCAAAGAAATTTGAAAAAAAGTTTCCAACAGAGTCATGATACCCGTATTCATAGCTGGACATGACGGGCTGATCGTATTCATCGATCAGAAGGAGAGGGGGTACTCCGTACTGTTCCCGAATGATCTGGCAGAGCAGCCGGATGGAATCTGTAAACAGGACGGGCAGGGAAGCAGGATCCCTAAGGACATCGATCATTGCACGGAAGTCCTGGGCCAGCAGACTGGCCTCATCCAGTTTTCCTTTCATATTTTTTTCATATCTCATATATTCCAGATAAATCTGCTTTTTCATAAGAAGCAGCATTTCCTGGGCGGTCGTTCCCTTGCAGTCTTTCAGCGTAAGAAAAATAACAGGGCGTGAATTGATCTGGCTGGCATATTCCGTATCCATAATGGAAAGTCCCTGGAACAGCTGGCGGCTATCCTTTGTAATATCAAAAAACTCACGAAGCATGGTCATGTTCAGAGTCTTTCCAAAACGTCTGGGCCGGGTGATCAGGGTCACTTTATCTCCAGTGTCCAGAAAATCCCGGATCATCAAACTCTTGTCTATGAAATAAAGATTCTGTCTCCGTACTTCGGCAAAATCATCATTTCCAATGGGAAGTCTTTTTTTCATAGGGGTCCGCCTCCTTTTCTAGGAATAGTTTAGCACAGATGGGGGTGTTTTTGGAAGATGTAATTGATGGCCACAGCTATTTCGTGCAGTCCTTCGAGAGCTCGAGGAGAATTCCAGGAGATTTATCGACCTGACCAGAGAAGTTGGGAAAGCGATCCAGGGCGGATAAAAAAGTCAGAATTTCGTAAGAGAAAATGCCGGAAATGCCGGAGTTTCGCCGGACTCTGTTTCTTGACAGCCGTTCTCCCAGACGATATAATGTCTCTGTATATAACGGCGGCGGGGCAGAAAGAGCCTGGCTCCGGCGTCGTGTAAATAAAGAAGACAGAAGGGGAATCAATATGGATCAGGGCAAGCAGACCAAGGAAAAAGCGGAGAAACTGGCAGCAATGAAGAAACTCAGCACATCGAAGGAGCTTTTTGTGCTCATGTCCCTCTGCACGAAGATGCCGTTTGTAATGTGTGACCCGGAAACCTTTGACGATGAGGTTTTCTTATATGAGAAAGAGGAAGATATCAAGCGTGAGGGACAGCGGTTCCTGGATCAGAAGATCCCGCTCCAGATCGCAAAGATCGACAACAAGCAGTTCCTGCATTTTTACAGCAACCTGTTTACCATGGGCGTCAACTGCCTGGTATTCAACGGCTATATGGAGGACGAGTACAAGCTGCAGCTGGCGGATCTGGTGAACCGTCCGGGACAGAATTTAAAGGAGGGTCAGATCTGGGTGGAGAATCCGGGCCTGCATCTGACAGCGCTTTATTTTATGCAGGAGGTCCGCAGACAGAAATTTGAAAAGCTCCCCAAAGAGCTGCAGGAGCTCCAGGAGGAGATCCTGGCAGATTATGGAAAGGGAACCTACCTGGCTCCGTTCAATGAGGAAAACGGCGTGCCGCTGTTAAAGCAGCAGAACGGGGATTCCTACCAGCCGATCTTTACGGACATGCTGGAATTCAATAAGTTCAACCGGGAAAATTTCTTTAAGGCGTCGGTGATGACGGCGGATAAGATCACAGGAGCTCTGGCCAAGGGCGCCAGGGGAGTGGTGGTGAACCCCATGGGAGTGAACCTCCAGCTTCCGATTACAAAGAGAGCCGCATCGGGTCCGACAAAGCCTCTGGACCCGGCAAAGCTGGCTGAGGCGGCAGTGGCCGAGGCGCTGAGGGAGCCGGAAAAGCCCGAGGTTCCGCTGGGGGACCTGGGAAACAGCGGGGAATGATCTCCCGCAGAAGGGAAGGATTTTAATGAGGAGAAATGAAAAGTTTCTGACCGCCATGGCGGCGGCCTTTATGACCACGGCAGCCGTGTCCTTTTCATCGATGGCGGCTGTGGACACGGATTTCCACCGGTTCGTGGTGGGGACCATTATCAACGGCGTACCAGTGTCTGGAATGACCACGGCTGACGCTGAGGCGTACATAGAGGGGTATTTTAACGGCGGCTATACCCTGGAGATCGAGGATACCGAGGGAGTCCGGGAGGCGATCACTGATACGTCCATTGGCTATACCGTGGACGTGACCGGGGACCTGGAGGCCATTCTGAAGGAGGAGAACGACGGCGGCAGAGTCAGCGGCCCCGGCGTGGAGCACCGGTATACGGTGGATGCGGTGCTTAAGTACGACGAGGCAGCCCTCAGAGCGCTTTTGGAGAATATGGCGTTTGTAAAGAACGCCTCTCCCACCAGTGATGCGTATATTACTCCTTATGAGGAGGGAAAGGCCTTTTCCATCGTTCCGGAGGTCCAGGGAACGGAGATCGATATGGATAAGCTCATGGCAGCGGTGAAGGATGCCTTAAATTCCCAGACCCGGCTTTTGAAGGTGGAGAATCTGGACTGCTATAAGACGATCCAGGTCACTGCGGACAATGCGGATCTGAACCAGATGTGCGCCAATTTAAACCGGTATAAGGACATCAATATCACCTATGTATTCGGCGACCAGCAGGAGATCCTGCCGGGACTGGAGGCAGTCAAATGGATCGACGGCGTTTCCGGGTCCACAGTCCAGGTGAACCAGCAGAAGGTGGCGGAGTATGTGAAATACCTGGCTGATAAATACGATACCTATGGAAAGCCCCATACGTTTACCAGCACGTCCGGACGCCAGGTGTCTGTAAATGGCGACTACGGCTGGCAGATCAACCAGGCAGAGGAAGCGGTGGCTCTGACCAGGATGGTGCAGAACGGCACCAACCAGACCAGGGAACCGGCATACAGCCGCACAGCGGCCAGCCGGACTGGGAACGATTTCGGGACCACCTATGTGGAGGTGGATATGGGCCTCCAGCACATCTACATGTATGAGAATGGGACTCTGATCGCAGAAGCGCCCATTGTCACGGGAAACGTGGCCAAGGGCTGGACCACGCCAGAGGGGCTTTATACCCTTTATTATAAGGAAAGGGACCGGGTGCTGCGCGGGCCGAAGCGGGCGGACGGAACGTATTCCTACGAGAGCCCTGTGTCCTACTGGATGCCCTTTAACGGCGGCATCGGACTCCATGATGCCAGCTGGCGCGGTAAGTTTGGCGGCGAGATCTACAAGAATAACGGCTCCCATGGCTGTATCAATATACCGCCGAAAACGGCAGCCGTGATCTTTGAGCATGCATACAAAGGAATACCGATCCTCTGCTTTTATTAGGCGGGAATAAGAGGGTGTCTGCAGGAAACTGTGGGCACCTTCTGTTGCAGAAGCTCCGGGAAACCTGCGGACAGCAGGTGCTTCCGGCTGACAGGATCAAAGGAGGCGGCAAGGTGAACGAAAAGGAAAAAGAGCAGGAGCAAAAATATCTGGAGGCAGTGGACGTTTCTTATTCCTATGGTCTGGCCAAGGCCATGGAGAGGATAAAGAGTAACCCGGTACTGGGGTTCCGTACCGCTGGATCCAGAGCTGAGTATGAGACTGGAGAAATGCTGAGGCAGGAGATGGAGCACATCGGCCTTAAGGATATCCATAAGGACCGGCTGTGTCTGGACGGATGGGAATTTGAAAAGGCAGTACTGCGCTTTCAGGATGCGGGGGGAGAGGACCATGTCTTCCAGCTGGGAGCCTACCAGACCCCGTTTGTGACCGGGGGATTTCAGAAATTCCCCCTGGTCTATGCGGGCCGGGGCGGAGCCCAGGACTATGCAGGCCGGGACGTGCGCGGCTGCCTGGTGCTGGTGGACATTAACCAGAGGGACGAGTGGTGGATCAACTTCCCTGTGTACCAGGCCCATTTAAAAGGAGCGGCGGCGGTGATCGCAGTCCAGGACAACGGCTATGGGGAGGTCAATGGGGAAGCGCTGAACGCCCAGGATATCGCCGGACCAAAGGATGCCCCGGCGTTCTCCATCTCCCAGAAGGATGCGGCTGTATTAAAGGCGGCGCTTCAGGAGGAGGAACGGCTCATAGTGGAATTTGACGCCAGCTCCCGGATCCTGGAGCAGACCGAGTCCTATAATATCTGGGGAACGATCCCAGGGAGAGAGAAGGACATGATCCTCTTAAGCGCCCATTATGATTCCTATTATGATGGGTTCCAGGACGATAACTGCGCGGTGGCCATGATGCTGGGGATCGCCAGGGCTCTTCTGGAAATCGGGTACCGTCCCAGAAAGACCCTGGTATTCTGCGCCATGGCAGCGGAGGAATGGGGGATCGTCAATTCCAAATACGATTGGTCCACGGGAGCCTGGCAGCAGGTCTTCAAGCTGCGGCCTGACTGGCCGGGGAAGGTCATTGCGGATTTGAATTTTGAGCTTCCGGCCTACGCCCACAATGCCTGGGACGCCATCCGTTCTACTTATGAATATGAGGATTTTTTAAAGGAATTTGTGGAAAAGCTGCCGGTGGATCCCACGAACGTATATCCCCAGGGGCTGCGGGTCCACTGCCCCATCGAGACCTGGTCCGACGATTTTTCCATGGCTATTTCCGGGATCCCGTCCATGGTCAATGAATTCAGCAGCGCCGGATTTATGGAGACCCATTATCATTCCCAGTTCGACCGGGACGAGTTTTACGACGAGGCGGCATACCGGTTCCATCACGAGCTTTATGGACTTCTTTTGATGGCCCTGGACCGGGTGAACGTGGCTCCGGTGAACCTGGAACGGACCTTCCGGGCCTTGAGAGAAAGTGTCCGCCCGGTGACCGGGCGGGAAGACGAAAATGTATTAAAGACCCTGATGGAGAAGCTGGAGGAGGGAGAGAGGCTGGCCCGGGAGGTCTACGAGGCTGTGCGGACGGCCAATGCCGGAAATGGGGAGCCGGAGCGGGACAGGAAGCTCCAGAGCCAGCTTCTGTATCTCTTTAAAAAGGCCCAGGGATATTTTGTGCGGCTCAACTGGCACGATGAGGTTTTGTTCCCCCACGAGGCGTCCCAGACCAATCTGCGGTATCTGGGTGAGGCGGTCCGGCAGCTGGAGGACAAAAACGTCCGGGGTGCCCTGGAGGCCCTGTACCAGGTGGATAACAACAAATATGCCTTCCAGTTTGACGATCAGGTATACCGCTATTTCACTGAATATGTGATGAACCAGGAGAAGGAACGGCTTCAGTGGGGAGCCGGAAGGATCGTCCATCATCTGGATCTGTCAAAACAGATCCGCAGCCTTATGGAAAAGGAACGGACCAGGAATACAGGGGTGGAGCCAGAGCTGGAGGCATTGAAGGCCATGGAGCGCCAGGCACTGGGCTGCTTTGACGACGATATCCGGTATATGATCCAGGCTGTGGATACGTTGACGAACGGTCTGAAAAAGGCGAAAGAGGAGTAGGAGAGAGTTATGGAAACCAGTGCGTTGTACCGTGTACAGAGAGAGGATCTGCCCAGACTCCAGAAAATGCTGACAGAGTGCTTTGCGGAGGATCCGCTGTATCATACGCTGATCCCAGATCCGGAAACCAGGAAGCGGCTGATGCCGGAGTTATTTGAGTGCGATCTGAATGAATTTTATGAGACATGCGAGATCTATGCGGAGAGTCCGGAGCTAAAGGGTCTTCTGGTGGTCTCTGACGAGGCGGAGGAGTACGATCCCATCCGCTTTTATCTGACAGAGGCCTGGGCCTCCTTAAAGACAGACGAGTATCTGATCAAAGAAGACAGGAGCTTAAAGACCCTCTGGAATTTCATCCGGGGACGGGACTATCTGAATTCCCGGTGGACAGCCCAGCTCCACCAGGAAAACCGCCTGCACATCATTTATCTGGCAGTGAGCCCCGGGGCCAGGCATACGGGGGTAGCGGAGATCCTCATGGACGAGGTGATCCGCTACTCAGAGAGCCACCGGATGCTGATCTCTCTGGAGACCCACAATGAAAAGAACCTGTCCTTTTACAGCCATTTTGGCTTTAAGACCTTTGGGATCGTGGAAAAGGATATGGGACTGAAGCAGTACTGCCTGGTGCGGGAGCCGCAGTGATTTATATATAACTGAATGATAATACATATAAATTAGAGAGAAAAAGGCATGTTCTATCTGAGAATGATAGTATGTGCCTTTTTATATATAATTTGGGGACTGTTTGGGGAGTACAAATCTGTAAAAATTCGTATTATCGACATAAACCTATGCTATAAAAGAAAAGTATAATAGAAAAACATTATAATTAATAGATAATTCATTCAAAAGAACAATTTGATAAAAAATAAGAATATGCTAAAATTGGGATGGTTTGGTCATTACTGTTCAGAACCGTGGACTGGATAGGGATGAACCAACGAATGCTTGTCGGATCCACGGTCTGACATAGGAAGGTTATACAAGAGAGAAGAACAGGGCGATGCTGGATTAAAGTATGCTGATCGTTTTGTTCCATTAGGAGGTAAACTATGAAAAGAATTTTAAGCGTGGTTCTGGCAGCGAGTATGTTGACCGGACTCCTCGCAGGCTGCAGCAGTGGACAGAAGCCTGCTGCTTCTACTGAAGGAACTGGAACCGTTGCTTCTGCTGAAGAATCTACCACAGCAGCAGAAAAGGCAGAATCCACTGCCGCATCTGCGGATGCAAAGCAGGATTCTGCTGAGAAAGTATTACATTGGAATGTTGGAGCCGAACCAGAAGCGCTGGATCCGATGCTTATGGGAACCACAGGCATGCAGGTGGTTAACAATACTTTTGAAGGTCTGATGCGTACCTATGAAGGTAAACTGACCCCGGGTATTGCCGAGAAGTATGAAATTTCAGATGATGGACTGCATTATACCTTCCATCTTAGGGATTCTAAGTGGTCGGATGGAAAAGATCTTGTAGCGGGTGATTTTATTTATTCCTGGCTGCGTATGATCGATCCGGAGATGAAGTTATCCTATGGAAAACAGTTCTTCTATATTAAGAATGCTGAGAAATATTATAATGGCGAATGTGCTGCGGAAGAAGTAGGATTCCGGGCTGTGGATGATAAGACCATCGAAGTCGAGTTAGTTGCCCCGACCCCGTTCTTCCTGGCCCTGACTGCATTTAACATTTACTATCCAGTTCGTGAGGATGTGGTGGATCCGGAAGGTGCCTGGTCCCGTAATCCGGAGACATATGTCTGCAATGGACCGTTCAAGCTGTCTGGCTGGGAGCTGAATCAGAAGGCAGTTCTGGAGAAAAACGAGAATTATTGGAATGCAGATTCCGTTAAACTGGATAAGATCGAAGTTTCCTTCATGGTAGACGAATCCAGTGTTATGACAGCTTACCGGGCAGGAGAAGTAGATTTATTTAAGGGCGTTCCGACTCAGGAGGTTGCGAAACTTCAGGCAGAAGATCCTGAGTTCCATGCTCTTCCAATGCTTGGTATGCTTTACTACATTTATAATGTCGAAAGGGAACCTTTTAATGATGTGCGTGTTCGTAAGGCATTAAATATGGCGATGGACCGTGAGGCACTGGTAACAAATGTAACGAAGTCCGGTGAGATCGCGGGTACAGGAAATGTCACTCATAACATGCTCCTTTCAGATGGACGTGAATTCCGTGACGCTGCTGGAAGTTACTATTTCGATTCGGTTAAGGTAGACGAGGCTAAAGCATTATTGGCAGAGGCCGGATACCCGAATGGAGAGGGCTTCCCGGAAGTAGTTCTTACTTATAATGCAACAGATGTAAATAAGCGTGTAGCTGAAGCTGCGCAGCAGATGTGGAAAGAAAATCTGAACATTGACATTAAGTTAGAAAGCCTGGAGAATAAAGTTGCTGCTGAGAAGAGAACAAATCATGATTTTGATATGATTCGTTACGGCTTTTCTGCAGATTATCCGGATCCGATGACATATTTAAGTGTCTGGGTATCTGGGGCTAAAGGTAACTATGGACAGTACAGCAATGAGGAATTCGATAAATGTATTGATGATTCTATCCATACCACTGGAGCCGACCGTGATAAGGCACTGCTCCGTGCAGAGGAGATTCTTATGGAAGATGCTGTAATTTGTCCGCTGTATGAGGTTGTTGATACCTGTATGATCCGCAGTAATGTAGTTGGCTGGGATAAGACTGGCTTCAGCGGCTGGTTCTTCGGATATACAGATATCACTGATTAATAGGGAGATAATTTATGAAGCTTTATATTTCAGTAGATATGGAAGGGATGGCAGGCATCTGCCATCCCCGTCAGGAATCGGATGATCAGATCCGTTTTCGGAAAAATATGCAGCAGCAGGTCGAGTGGGTCATTGAGGGCATTCAGAAGAGTAAACGCAACAGTGAGATCGAAGAGATTGTCATTGCTGATTCCCATGGCGGCGGACGGAATCTGAGCTACGATCTGTGTGATCTGGATGACCGTATTGCACTCATCAGCGGTACTCCCAGACCGCAGTATATGATGCCGTCCATGGATTCCAGTTATGATCTTGTTTTCCTGGTGGGATATCATTCTGGTGTAGGAGAAGCCAGTGCAAATATGGATCATTCTTATGGGGGACGTACATTCCACGATGTCCGCATCAATGGAAAATACATGAATGAATCTACCATTAACTCCGCATATGCTGGATATCATGGCGTACCGGTGGGTCTGGTTATAGGTGATTCAGCATTGCAGAAGCAGCTGATCACTGACGGAATGATGCCATGGGTGGAATTTGTGAAAACAAAAGATTCACTGAGTATGATGTCAGCTAAGTTCAGACCCAAGGGCGTTTTACGCCAGGAGACGATTGAGGCAGTTATTAAGGTACTGGATGGGGACTATACATCGCTGCCGGTTTATAAGATAGACGCACCTTATACTCTCAGGATAGAGTTTAATATGCGTACAATGTTCGATTTTGCCATGCTGCTGCCAGGCGCCAAGGCAGTGGATGGGCGTACAATAGAAATTCATTTCGATGATTATGAGGAACTGTTTAATGGTGTTATGGCAGTCTGCTATATTGTTGGTATGGCATATCCTTTTGATGCACCGAGACGATAATACTACTGATCATTTCAGGAAGTCCGTATGAAAACTGGAATCAGGGAGGGCGGTGGCAGAGTAAGCTGTTGCCGCCTTTTCCTGTTTCTGAAGGAGAAGGAACGATGGGAAAATATATTCTTAAAAGACTGGTATCTACGGTTATCACGGTGCTGGCGATCATTACGATCACCTTTTTCCTAATGCGTATGATCCCGGGTGGACCATTTGATGACATGAGCCCGGATATGCCTCAGGAATCACTGGACGCGATCAATGAGCGCTATCATCTGAATGATCCACTGATCATGCAGTATTTTACATATCTGGGGGGAGTTGTGAAGGGAGATCTTGGGCCGTCTTACCGCCTGCCCGGAGTAACGGTCAATGATATTATTGCACAGGGCTTTCCTGTTTCGGCTAAGGTTGGTCTGGCAGCGATCGGCGTGATATTAGTTTTCGGAATTACACTAGGTATTGCTTCAGCCCTCAGACAAGGCAGGCCAGAGGAATACCTCATTACCTTTTTTACTACACTGGGGGTTTCGGTTCCAGGATTTGTGGTGGCGACATCTATTCTTTATGTGTTCAGCGAGCTTTTGGGCGTATTACCCAGCAATGGTTTGTATTCATGGAAGCATTACATAGGCCCGGTGATCACGATCAGCCTTTTTTCATTGGCCTTTGTTATCCGGCTGATGTCCTCGAATTTGAAAGAAGTGCTTGAACAGGATTATATCCGTACAGCCAGAGCAAATGGTCTGCCTGAATACAGAGTTATTTTTAAACACGCTGTGAGGAATGCGATCATTCCGGTGATTACTTACATGGGGCCGACGGTTGGATCGATCCTTACGGGATCCTTTGTAGTTGAGCAGGTGTTTACGATTCCAGGAATGGGTAAATATTTTGTCGACAGTATCAGCAGCCGGGATTACACGATTTTAATGGGCGTTACATTGTTTTACGCTGTTATCGTGGTTGTCATGCTGTTTATTGTGGATCTGGTATATGTATTGATCGATCCGCGCATTAGATTGAAATAGTCCTCAGGAGGCACATTATGCATAACGATAATATATCGGATCCCCGTTGGGAATCTGTGGAGAAGGACAAACTAGTCAGCCTGTCGCCGGCATACCCTTCCTATTGGAAAGAGGTGTTCCGGAAATTCAGAGGAAACAGGCTTTCAGTTTTAGGTGTGATCTGCATTATACTGATGACTGTGGCAGCGATTCTGGGGCCTTTCCTGTCTTCTCACAGCTATGAGAAGATGGAGCTTGATTTTACGAATATCCCCCCTCTTTTAGATATTTACCAGATTGATGAAGGCACATATCTTTATATGCATCCAGACTATTATTTCTTACAGGTGACAGAGGATGGGGAAATTTTAGAAAGGCTGAAACCGGTAAAAAATGATATGACTGCACGGACCCGGACCTTTGAATCTGGAACGCATACGATTACGATCGATTATAGTTTTCTGGCTAAGGCAAGGCAGGAGGAAACAGAACATCAGAAAATATTTGAGGTGCTTCTGGACGGTGAGGAGATCCAGCCTTGCAAACGGGTGTGGAATAAGACGTATCTTCTGGGAACAGATGGCCTGGGCAGAGATATTCTGGTCCGGACTCTGGATGGAGCCCGGATATCGCTGACGATTGCGATGTTTGCTACGCTGATCAACAGCTTTATCGGTATTTTTTATGGCGGTATAGCTGGATATTGCGGTGGACGTATTGATAATTTTATGATGAGGGTGGTAGATACGATCAGTACAATTCCCATGACACTGATCGTTATTATGCTGATGGTTGTAGTGGGGCCTGGCGTAAAGACGATCATTCTTGCTATGGGGATCGCAAACTGGGCGACAATGGCGCGGATCGTTCGCGGACAGATATTGAGTCTGAAGGAAAGAGAATTTGTTTTGGCAGCGAAAGCTGCAAATGCAGGTGGTCTGCGAATTTTGATCCATCATCTGATTCCAAACAGCTCTGCATCTATTATTGTCTGCATGACGATGATGGTTCCCAGCGCTATATTTACAGAATCTTTTTTGAGCTTTATCGGCCTGGGCGTTCAGCCGCCGGAGCCGGAGTGGGGAGCCATTCTTACAGAGGGACAGGAATTTATGCGTGACTATCCGTACCTTGTAATCTTCCCTGGCGTTACTATCATGATGGCAGTACTGGCATGTAACTTCCTGGGCGACGGACTCAGAGATGCTCTTGATCCGAAGCTGAAACAGTAAAGGCCGGAAGGTGAACACGGAAGGAGTATGACAATGAATAATAATGATATTTTACTTGATATAAAGGATCTGGAAGTGACATACGATACGGAGGAAGGAATTGTCCACGCAGTGAATAATATCTCCTTTGGCGTTGTCAGAGGAAAAACTCTGGGA
>OGRS01001561.1_pt1 | contig 13063 bp, 11 predicted proteins | sample 1553561 | NCBI WGS metagenome assembly OGRS01 (sample SAMEA2580103, study PRJEB22360) | human gut metagenome | biome: human gut; feature: human-associated habitat; material: faeces | place: Denmark | collected 2008/2010
GTCCATTAAGTCCTTTTCTTGGACTTTGTTTTTTCATAGATTATTTGACACTACCCTATATGAACAATAATAAGAGTAGCAAATATTCATATAGAAATGTTTCGCTGACAGCGTAAATTTTTACTGCCAGCAATAAAGAACCTACCATATGATTTCTTCGATCAGCAGCATAAAGATCATAAGAATGACCAAAATCCCCAAAGAAATCAGACATTGTAGAACAATTCGAAGTACAAAAGGGAGAGAATGACCCAGAAAAGATCTGGTTCGGATATTTTTGTAGTTAAAATTATAAAAAATAAGGCTGAGCAGCATCAGAAATACAAAAAAACGTTCATGCCATAGTTGTAGTCCAGTTAGAGGAAGTCCGGTTTTTGCATTTGTGAAATCTGAAGTCATACTGCAGTAAAGAAAAGAGAGATACCCGAAGAATGCCAAGATCATTTTCCACAGCTTTCCAGTACGAAATCCAGGAATATCAGAATGTATCGAAGAAAGCGTAAATCCAGGTTTTCCAATGTCAGAGGAAATATTATCGTGTAAAGCTGTCTTAAGTTCCTCAACTGTCTGGAAACGTTCCTCAGGATTCCATCGAATACATTTTGAAATGACGGAACGATATCTGTTATCAGCCAATTGATGTTTTGGATATTCTCCTGTCAATAAGCGGTTAAAAATAATCCCCAATGCATAAATATCAGATCGGGCATCAGACTGCCCAAATCCATACTGTTCTGGAGGGGCATATTCTTTGGTCCCAAGCAATTCGGTATCTTGTTCCTGCCCAGATTCATAATATCTGGCAGTATCGAAATCCACGATATAGACAAGATTTTCACTGGTCAAAATGATATTCGACAATTTCAGATCACGATGAATGATCGGAGGAGTCAGAGTATGAAGTGATTTTAACACATCACAAAGCTTACGCATGATCGTAAGAGCATCCGAATAGACTAGTGTTGTCTGTTCCTCAAGCAGCTGTTCCAAAGTTTGTCCATGAATATAATCTTCGATCAGAATCAAAGAATTATTTTCAAGGATCAGGTCATGGATGATTGGAATTCCGGGGATTTGTAAGTCTCTCAACTGTTTATAAACATCCAAAGAAAATCTGGATAAAACTTTCTTAACGAAAATTTCACCCGACAGTTTATGTTTAACTAAATATATATGATTGTGATTTCCAAGAGTCGTCAGTTCCTCATAGCAGGATAGATGATATTCTTCTTCTAAAGTCATGTGTTAGGATTCCTTTTGGTTTATGTAATATGTCGTTGAATAATTGTTATATAATTAGTTTAACATAGGTTGATTGTGGAGGAAAGATGTAGAGAAGATGGATTGAAAACATGAAATAACTATAGTATACTAAAAATAAATAAAATATGTGGAATAAACTGGAAAATGCTTGCTAATATTTGTAAAATAATGTAAACTAAAAATATGATGAGTCTAGATTAAAATTAACAATGCAGATCTGCAGATTTAAACGCACACAGACCTTTTTAGTTTACAGGCAAAGGAGGCAGGCATGAGACAGAAAGATAAAGTAGAGAAATTACTAGAAGATTATCCAGACATATTTGCAGATATTATCAATGTGCTGATCTATGATGGAAAACAGGTCATAAGTCCAAAGCAGTTATCAGAGACTAAAGTAAAATCACAATACAAAGCAGCAGACAGTATTCTGCATGAGCAGGAAAGAGATATACTGAAAGTGTGGAAAAAAGGAAAACATCACAAAGTGATCTTCGGGATAGAAAACCAGACGAGTACAGATAAACAAATGTCATTTCGAGTAATGGGATATGATGGAGCAAGTTATCGATCACAATTAAATGATGATGAAGATAAGAAAGAGTTATGTGAAGTAGTAACTTTGATTTTATATTTCGGCAATGGGCACTGGGATACATCGAAAGAACTTAGAGACACATTTGCAAAGAAAGGTAATGTAGAAAAATATGCGAATAATTATAAGTTAAATGTATTTGAGATAGCATATCTGACAGAGGAACAAATAGAGATGTTTCAGAGTGATTTCGGAATTATTGCAGATTATTTTGTAAAACGAAGGAAAGGATACAAGAATATTGAGAATCATAAACTAATTAAGCATGTAGATGAGATGCTGAAGTTTATGGAGATTTTTGCAGAAGATGAAAGATTTCTAAAGTTAAATTTAGAGAAAAAGAAGGAGGGAGCGATTACAATGTGTACAATATTAGATGCAGCAGAAGAAAGAGGAGTTAATAGAGGTGAAATACTAAAATTGATTATGTTGGTTCAAAAGAAAGTAAGAAAAGGAGATTCAATAACAAAGATAGCCGATGATCTTGTAGAAGATGAAATCGTGATTTCACCAATATATAAAATGGTAAAAGAATATCCAGAAGATACAGAGAGAGATATTTATCAGAGATTAAATTAAAGTGATAAAATAATTCAGATAAAACAGGAACTAAAATGGAAAGTAAAATATTTTAGTTCCTATTTTAGTTTTTAAGAATAATATTTCATTTTCTTGAATAAACTAAAAAAGATGATAAAATCTAAAATAAAGAAAGGAGAAACTGAAATGACAACAGAAGAATTATTAGAGAATCTTAAAAATATTCAAAAAATGAAATGTGAAACACAATGTTTAGAATTAAAAACCGCAGAATTGGATTGTCCGAAACGTCTATATGACACGTTATCAAGTTTCTCAAATCAAGATGAAGGTGGAATTATCATTTATGAAGCATATAAAAAAAATATCAGGATGATATTCGCTTAGTTCAGAGAGCAACATTAAAATCGCTAGATCAGAAATGCTAGATAGTGCATTGCAATTTGTGAAAAGGAATATGCGGACAAAAACAATCATTAATCAAGAGACAGGAAAAAGGGAAGATAAAACAGATTATCCAATTCCAGCAATTAGGGAAGCGATCATTAATGCTTTGGTTCATAGAGATTATAGTATTCATACAGAAGGAAAACCAATCCAGATCATTATGTATGAAGATAGAATGGAAATACATAATCCGGGTGGTATTTATGGAAGAATGAAAATAGATCAATTAGGTAAAGTGCAGCCAGATACAAGAAATCCAGTGTTAGCATCAGCATTAGAAGTGTTGAATATTACAGAAAACAGATATTCAGGAATTCCTACAATTCGGATGGAAATGGAAAAATATCATTTAAGAGAACCAGAATTTTTAGATCAGAGAGGAAGTTTTATTGTAAAGTTTTATAAGGAAGAAAAAACAGAACAGAAGGATTCATTAAATGAAGAACAAAATGGTCTGATCATATTCTGCAAAACACCAAGAACATGAAAGGAAATATGTGAATATTTGCAATTAACTTCTCCATCATATGCGATAAAGAAATATGTTATGCCATTAATAGAAGAAGGTAAAATAAAAATGAGCATACCTGAGAAACCAAAGAGTCAGAAACAGTTATATTATAGTGTTTGAAAGATTATTAAATAAACAAAAGGCTGCAGAGATAATTTTAAAGAAGTGCCTCTGCAGCCTTTTTTAGGATAAAAATTACCATATAATTTCTTCAAACACCAACATAACAAAGACCAAAGCAAATACAAGAAAAACAGAAACCAAACATTGGATCAAGATTCTTACCAACAATGGAAAAGAACGCCTACGAAAAGAAATCGTTCGGATATTTTTATAATCACAATTATAAAAAATAAGACTTAAAAATACGATCAACATAAAAACACGCTCATATCAAAGTCTTACACCAGTTAAGGGTACCGTTTTTCCAGTTTCTGTGATCTTAACGGTAGCACAACAATAAAAGCAAAAAAGATATCCAAGAGATGCAACACACATCTTCCAAAATTTTCGAGTACGTGAAAGTGACCATTAGATAAAACAACATTCGATAATTTTAAATCCCGATGAATGATAGGAGGAGATTGTTTATGAAGATGTTTTAAGATCGCACAAAGTTTCAAGATGATCTTACAAGCAGTTGTTTCAGGAATCGTTGTAAGGTTATTTAGCATCTGTTCCAAAGTATTTCCGTGAATATAATCCTCAATCAAAATCAGATGCTCATGATCTAAGATCAGATCATAAATTTTTGGAATCCCACTGATATTTATCTCATAAGATAAGTTTATCATACAAAATAGTGTTGGGAAAGAAAGTATGTTATCTAGTTATTTACAAACAGCAATAAAAATTACTGAATTAGAAATTAAAACCAAGATGTAAAGATTTTGTTCACGATAAAAATACAATCTTGAAATTAAAAAAAACGAGATGTATACTGTGTGCGAAAGTAAGGGATGGATATGAAAAAGGAAGCGAAAAAATGGCTTGTAATGTTGCTTTCTATATGCATGATTGTGAACTTATGTACACCATATAGAATCCAGGCATCACAAAATACGACAAAAAAATATATTACATTAGATGATTACATTCAAGCAGTAACGATGGAATACCAGTCAGGAGAAGACTGGATCAAGATTAAAGACGATACAAAAAATATTCCAGCCGATGCCAGAATGAAGATCACGATAAATTATAAAAATATCGATGCAAAAGAGTTATTAGAAAATGATCAGACATTGAGATATCATTTACCAGAATTATTTCAAAATGGAACAGTAGCGATCAATTCAATACATGATTCAGATGGAAATAAGATCGGAACGATTCAGGTAGAAGAGAATACACAGGACGTTGTATTGAAATTTGATGAATCATTTCTGAAACAAGATGAAGAAGAAAATAAAAAAATCAATGGTAATTTTTCTGTATATGTAACGACAGACAAAGAAAAAGTAAAGAAAGAGCCAGAGCAAACGATCACGATCGGAAATGTAAAGATCAAATTGAATTTTGAAGAAGACAGTGATGCAAGACTTGGAACCTTAGAATTAAATAAAACGGAGCCAAGATATAGTGAAGAAAATGGGAATGCATATCTGACGTATACATTGATCGCGAAGACTGGTGATGATTCGATGCCAAGTGTAACGATCAAAGATCAGTTTACAAAAAATCAAGCGTATATCGATCGTTACATGGGAGTTGATAAGACAAAGATCAGCACTGCACATCATGAAAATGATAAGAATATTCCTTACGAAGGAACCGGAGATCAGTTCGAAAGCAAGGTGTATTTACAAGATGGCACAGCACCAGGAATATTAACCTGGGAGATTGGTGATATGAAAGCACATGAAGTCCGTACATTGACATATAAGGTCAAACTAAAAGACAGCTATCTTGGCGGGGCAAGCAAAGGAACGATCACGAATGCAGCAAAAGCATATTCAAAATCCTACGAACACAATACGGCATCATCAAACTTTACGTCACAGGCAGGAATGCAAGTAAAGAAGAGTGTTGGAAGTTATCAAAAAGATCCATCTGGAAATGGTGGAACGATTACATATGCCGTGTATGTGAAAGCCAATGACAGCAATACGTATACATTAAATAATATAAAGGTTTATGATAATTTCAATATAGGTACAAATGCGGGATTCTTCCAATATATCAACTATGAACCAGATAGTTTTAAACTATATGAAGGAAGCAAAGCAGAAGAAGGAAAAGAGCTGACAATTCCAGAAAATAAGCATCAGGGACATAAAAATCCAGACATTGTGAATGATAAAAAAACAACATGTAAGGCAGATTTTTATATCGGAGATCTAAAACCTGGAGAAGAACGACTTATTACTTATAAAGTCTGTGTCGCAGAAGATATTTTTGCAATTGGAAATGGAGAGATCAAAATAAAGAATACAGCAGCATTATATTCTGATGATACAGTCAGCGGAGGAAATCAGAAATTTGCATCTGCAACACAGGAAAAATCATTAGGTAAGAAAGTCTGGGATCGAAAATTACAAAGTGATCCGATCACAAAAGAAGAACAGATTAAGATTCCGCAGCAAGATAAGATCTATGATTCTAACATGGAGATCTCACCATTGTCAGAACATAGTTTTAAGATACCAAAAGGAAGTTACCAATATCATGTAGTAGTCAATGAAACAGGAGATTTTGATGTTTCATCCGCTATTTTTGGAGATGCACTTACAAATGATTATTTAGCCTATACTGGTTACCTGAAAGTAGATTACTACGATACCGGATTAGCAACTGACGCATCAAATGATAAAGAAGCAGTAAAAAAACTCCAGGAAAAAACACCAAAAGAAACCTTCTGGATCAACATTCATGATGGAAAACAGTTTACATTTTCACCAAAGAAACTAGAAGGATGTGATGGAAAAGGTGCTTACCTGTTAACATACTATGCAACACCGAAAAATATTGATGATCTGACACAGGTATCATCAGGAAACTCTTTTACATTAGGAGGAAATGTGATCGGTCCAGGTGGAAACAGTATCCGATTGCCAGGAGTGAAAGTCACAACATCAACGATCATTGAAGGCGGAAAGAATTTTGAAGCGAGTAAAACAGGCTGGTATTATGACCCGACAAAAGCAACAAGAGGTGACTGGATCAGAGGAAGCCTGTATTGGATCATCGAAGTAGGTGGAAATGAGATTCCAGCAGGAACAACTTTTAGAGATGTACCGAAAGCAGGAAATGTTCATTATATCAGAGGAACTTCCATGGTAGGTGTCTATAAAGGAAAACTTCCGACAGGAAAGAGTTTTAAAGACTATTATGGAACTGTAGAAGACCTTAAGGGAGACTCCCAGTTACAGAAGTTAACCGGAAATGAAAACAATGGCGGAACACTTCCAAAAGATGCGGATTACCAGTGGGAATCCATAGGAAGTAACGTAGGAAGATATGCTGATATCAAATTAAAGAAAGATATTCATCTAGAAGAAGGAGAACATCTTTATATCATATTGAGGACAGAGCCAAACCGTACATTTTCATTAAGAGATGGTATCCAGTATAACAATGAATTGCAGACAAAAGACAGCAATGCAACAGATTTTGTCTCTCAAGGAGAGGCAAGCCTTCTTGCTAATGGAGGTGGAAATAACTTCAAAGAAGTTGGTGGAATTTACGAGCGTGATGATGCCAACCAATGGAAGACGATCAAATCAGTCAATTGGAATAGTGCTTCTAGATTAAGAAGAGACTTGATCACAGAAGCAGGAACATATATTGACTGGCGATTAAAATTAAACTATGTAGGAAACATCAGCGGAAAAGTTTTTGTAGAAGATCAATTACCAAAAGGATTAGATCTTACATATGTTCGTTATTTCTGGATTGATCCAGGTATTAGAAACGACAAAGATATGCCAGTTATGAAAACGATCGATCAATACGAAAATGATCCACAATGGAAAAAGTTAGAGATGACTGGAAAATTAAATGGAGATAATGGACGAAATTATACAAGTATCGCCTATTACAACCAACAAACCGGAAAACTTTGTATGGCCGTTGATAATCTGAAAAGTGGTGGAAGTAAAGACAAAAGATCACTAGAGATTCAGGTTGTGACCAGAATAAGTGATGAAGGATTTTTACTAGATGGACAGACAAAGAATTTTGCTAACTCTATGACTGTAAAAACAGAAGAAGGAAAAGATATTTCTACAAGCACAGCAATAGCAAGTGCCAGCAAAAAGACGATCACAAAGACAAAGCAGGATGTTAAAGACGGAAAACTTCCATTTACGATCACAGTTAACGAATCTGGAGAAGATCTTGTGAAAGGCGAAGATACGATCACACTTGTCGATGAGATGAACTCGCCACTTCAGTTTGACACAGACTCCGTAAAGATCAAAGACAAAAATGGAAATGAAATCACAGGAATATCACCAAAGATCGAGACAACAAGTACCGGTCAGAAAATGAGTCTTACAATTCCAGATTCCAAAAAGCTTGTGATCACATACGAAGCAATTTTAAGTGCACCACCAGACACAGATATTAAAGTAAGTAATAAAGCTTATTGGTTTGGACATAGCACCAACATCGCAACGATTGATAATACAACTATTCGATATCACGTAGAAGCAACTGCAGGAACGACAACGAGTCCTATGGTTAAAGTGAAGAAAGTAGATAAAGAAGATACATCAAAAGTATTAAGCGGAGCTACTTTCATGGTCCAGGAAGTTGAATATAATGAGCTGACCAAGACATGGGAGCCAGTAACCGGTGCAAAGATTCACACAGAAGATACAGATGATACCGGAATTGCAACATTTGGAAAGAAAGATGCGTTATCTTACAACAAAGTTTATTGTTTAAGAGAAACAAAGGCACCAGAAGGATATGTTCTAGACGCGACTCCAAAATATTTTGCAATTGCACAAAAAGAAGGAGAAGCAGGAGAAGAAAGTTATCCAGCACAGTTAGCAATGTGGCAGAAACAAGGCGTTGAAGTGTATTATCTTGGATCTACATACAAATGTACGATGTATGATAGCAAAGGAGAGTTGAAAGTTGATAAACAATTTATCAACGAAAAAGGAGAAAAGATAACAGCAAAAGACCTTCCAGATACAACATGTTCTTTTGGGTTATATGAATACAAAGGAGCGAATATAGATTATCGCAAGGAACAAAAACTCCAGACACTGACGATCACGAGTAAAAACGGTGTATTATCTTATAAATGCAATGGAGTATCCACAGATCAGCCAAGATTTACAGGGTTACCTGTTGAAGGAACTTTTGCAGTATATGAGCTGGATGAAAATGGAGATCCAATCCTGGAAAGTGGTACAAGCTATCAGCCAGAAAATGGATTTGCATTTGAAGTTACCTATAAAAAAGATAAGGCATCTTATGTGATAAAAAGTGATGGAACCAGTGATCCTGTGGAAATCACAAATAAATATTATACCGTTATCCATCCAGAAACCGGGGTATGGAGTGATCAGATGAAACTTTATATCCTGATGGCAGGTATTGGAATTTTAGCCATCCTGTTGATGATCATAAGAAAAACAAGATTTCGAGGGAGAGATGAATGATGAGTGATCAAAAAGAAGCGGTCAAAAAAGGATATATCCATTTATTGATCCGAACGATCGTATTTGTACTGATCGTATACATCTTTTTCTCAAAGATCTTATGTTTCCAAAGAGTCAGCGGAATGCAAATGTTTCCGTCATTGAAAGATGGAGACCTGACATTGTCCTATTGTCTGAAACAAACATTCAGACCAAACGATGTGATCATTTATGAGCAAAATGGAGAAAAACATTTTGGACGGATCATAGCCGTTGGAGGAAATGAGGTCAATATTGATGGAAGCGGAGATGTTAAGATCAATGGAGTTTCGGAATCAGGAGAGATCATCTACCCAAGCTATCATAAGGGAGAGATCAAATATCCATATAAAATTCCAGAAGGAAGTGTATTTGTTTTGGACGATTACAGAACCGAGACAAAAGACAGCCGGGAATATGGAGCGATCAAAGAAAGCCAGATCAAAGGAAAAGTACTAACAATTCTTCGAAGACGAGGAATTTAACAACAAAAGGAGTGCCACATATGAAAAAAGGAAAATTAGTAGGAGTATTACTGGCAGCAATAATGATATTTGGAGGACTTACTGTAACAAAGCCTGTAAAGGCAGATAGTGCATATAAGTTTGACAAACAATATACCTTAAAAAGTGGAGATACCGCGACTGCAAAAAGCCCGGCAGAAACATTTTGTTTTGGAAATAGCTCAAAAGCAAAATTGTATCAGGTTCAGAATACAAAATTCAATAGTTATACAGAAGGAACCAGTGATACAAAGAAAGCAAGTGAAGTAACTGGAAAAGGTATACCAGAGACGATCACGCTTGGAAACGTAAACTTTGATGAAGGAGAAGCAACAAGTGCTGGAACGAAAAAAAAAGTGTCCATCACACCTCCAGAAGCTTCTGCTTACCCAAGTGCAGGATATTATTTCTACGAATTCCAGGAAGTACAAGGAGATAGTGCAGGTGTTACATATAACACAAATCCATATTATATCAGAGTAGCCGTAGCATATAACTCTAATTCAAAAGCACTAGAGATCAGTAATATAACGATGTTTAATGAAAACTGGGAAAAAGTAACAGGAATTGAAAATGAGTATTCCGCAGGAAAATTGACAGTCCAGAAAATCGTAACAGGTAACATGGCAAACAGCGATGATGTATTCGATGTAACAGTAAAATTCACACCAAAAAATGAAACAAAATTAAGAAGCACGATCGCAGGATCAACAAATGACGCATCCCTAGGAGACGTTAAAATCACAGGAGATGAAAACGAAAAAACAGCAACATTTAAAGTAAAAGCAGAAACAAAAGTTATTTTTACAAACCTTCCTGCAGACGTTACATATACAGTAGAAGAAACAAAAGCAGATGGATACGATGCTCCAGCATACAAAACAAACCAGAAAGAAAATGTAAATAATGGAACGATCTCTGGTGGAAGTACAGACGAAGTGATCATCACAAACAACAAAGGAACAACAATCGATACAGGTGTATTTATGAACAACCTTCCATATTTACTTGTATTATTATTCGTAGCAGCATGCGGCGTTGGATTTGTAGTAAGTAAAAAACATGGTGTAAAAGAGGACTAAGAAAACAATGGCAAAAAAGATACTCCGGATCTTAAACAGATTATTAAATACAATGATCGCGATCGTTCTGGTTCTGGCGGTTTTATATAGTGTATATTCTTTATGGGATAATTATCAGTTTTATCAAGGAATCAAAGATCTTCAGGTAAAACTATTAGATTTAAAACCCAAAGGAAACAAACCATCCTTTGAAGAACTACGAAAGATTAATCCGGATGTTGTTGCCTGGATCACATTAGACGGAACAAAGATTGATGAACCAATCGTACAAGGAGCTGACAATCTGGAATATTTAAACAAAGATGTCTATGGAAAATATTCTCTGGGAGGAACCGTGTTCCTAGACAGCCGCTGCAACAAAAATTTTCAAGATCCATATTCCATCGTTTACGGACACTACATGGAAAAACATTTAATGTTCGGAGACTTGGAACTATATCAAAAATCATCATTTGCAGACAAGCATCATACAGGAACACTGATGATCCCAGGGAAAAAATACCCATTAAAGATCTTTGCGACCATGGTCATAAAATCCACAGATCCTTATATCTTTGATCCGTCAGAACATAAGATCAACAAAGAAACATTTTTAAGCTACATAAAAACAAAGTCCATCTGGACACAAGAAGATCTGATGCAAACATTGGAAAACGACGGGACAAAATATAGCATTGTAGCATTAAGCACATGCTCAACAAAACAAGTCGATGACAGGACTGTTGTCTTGGCAATGTATCAAAAATAAAAGGAAAGGAGAGATCGTAATGAAAAAGATATGTATTTTATTGATGACAGTTCTATGTCTATTGTTCAATGCAAACAGCATGATATATGCACAAAATAAATCAGTTACCTTCTCCTTTCCCATAAAGATCAAATGGGGGCATGGAGGACTCGACCGAGAGCAAAAATATGAACTAAAGTTCAAAGGACTACAAGAAGACATCCCGATGCCAAAAGGTTCAACAAAGAACCAATACATAAGAAAACTGTCGTATCCAAAAGACCAGAAAATAAGCAAACCAATCCCAGATATCATATATACCAACCCAGGAGATCATGAATATAAACTAACGTTGCTTCGAGGAGATAAGACAGTTATAAAAAATTATTATCTACATATTCAAGTATTAACAAAGGGAAATGGAGAATTATTTATTACAACATCAATTCATAAAAATCAGGAAACAGGACAAAAGATCACATCGATCCAGTTCCTGGATCCAGAAGCAGATGAACCTTTGCATGGTAAAGATCAACATAGCAAAGAAGAATCCGAAAAGAAACAAAGACAAGATGAATATTATGATGAACATAACAAAAATAACAGGAATAATAAAAACGAGGAACAACAAAAAGAAAGATCAACAAGAAGTACAAAAACTGGTGATGAGATGAAAATAGAATTTTATCTGATGTTGAGTATTATTTCGTTGGGAGTTATATTGGTTGTTGGATGTAAGAAGATCAGCGATAGGAAGTAAGCAAATCCTATTGTTGGTCTTTTTAGTTTATATTGTTTTAATGGAAGATCGTTCCCGACATTACCTTTGACAAATAAATCTGTTATTTCCAGATTTTCAATTATATTTTATCAATTCGGTTTTATTAAAGTATGTAATAAATGACGGGAAATATGTAATAAGTGGGCATAAATCGTAGAAGAGAAGAATGGTACAATATGAATATAGAAGTATGAGAAAATGAGGGAGGAAAGTCTGATGAGAAGAAAAGGAAGACAAGTAATTGCAGTAATGTTGGCTATAGGAATGACGATTTCGGATGTACCAATGCGTTGTTTTCGCATGTTTGCTGATAATGCCAATCGTCTAAACCAATTAAATATGTTATAAGCAAGAGCGTGTACCTGAAGCCTGTTTGCATTTACGATTCTGGTATGACTGCTTACGGAAGCAAAATCAAAACCGGATTTGATTTCTTTGATGAAGTTTTCCATCAGCCCTCGCTTGCAGTAAAATTTGATAAGATACTCTGGTGAGGAATCCATGTTTGTGACAACAAAGGTGTACATATAAACCATCTGGTTTTCCGGCTTTTCAACCTTGCATACCACACGCCGTTCGTAAGGTCATGACTTTAGGATGCTTTTCCACGTAGGATGCCATTTTCCTTCAGCCGGATCACATAGCTTGTGTCGTTTTCCTCGCACTGCTTATAAAGATTAGGCGTAGAAAAACCACTATCACCACGAAGCAGAATAGGGATTTCCGGATAGTCATGCAGATATTCATCCAGTACCGGCTGCAAAAAATCAACTACTCCGGTGCAGGAATACTGTGTTCCATCACGCAGCTGGATCTTTATCAGATCCCCGGTCATTCCATCATAACAGACAAGCGGATGATAACCATTGCTCTGATAGTGAAAGTTAAAGGTTCTGCTTTCCTGTCTGCCGTATGCATCAAGAAGAGTGGAATCCAGATCCAGAATAACAGCCTGTGGCATCTGAATACTGTAAATTT
>OGRS01001564.1_pt1 | contig 13025 bp, 14 predicted proteins | sample 1553561 | NCBI WGS metagenome assembly OGRS01 (sample SAMEA2580103, study PRJEB22360) | human gut metagenome | biome: human gut; feature: human-associated habitat; material: faeces | place: Denmark | collected 2008/2010
TCTGTATAGAGAGGACCCGAAAGATTTTATGAAGGTATTAAAGAGTATACAGACCAAGCTGCCGGGAATCCAGCAGATAACACCGGTTAAATTACAAAATGGCCAGTTAGTGCTGGAATTTTTAGAAAAAGGATTTAACAGGCCTTTTTATTCGCAGAAGATGTCAGACGGTACGTTGAAATTATTTGCATATTACCTGTTATTGTATGAAAAAGATGCAAGACCATTGGTATTTATTGAAGAACCGGAGAATGGATTGTATCATAAGTATCTTTCTGATTTGGCAGCTCAGATGAAGAATAGTATTAAAAATACATATTCTAAGCAGTTATTTATTACTACACACAGTCCATTTTTTGTAAATGCACTGTCACCGGAAGAAGTATGGGTTTTACAGAAACAGGAAGACGGCTTCTCGACAATTACACGGGCTTCTGATTTTGAGTATGTGAAACAGTTATGTGAGTCAGAGGTTGAATTGGGAGATTTATGGTACAGCAATTATTTTGGATAATATGAGGTGGATATGGAAGAATATGCATACATTGAAATTTTGATAGAGGATCAGTCGGGAGAAATTCTTGTAAAAAATATAATGGATAAGTATATAACTGAAGTTCCGGGTATCACGTACAAAATTCATAGTTTTAAGGGAATTGGTAAAATACCGAAAAAAGTGAATAAATTATCACAGGTTAAGACACAAAAATTATTAAATGATTTACCGATGTATTTAAAAGGAATTGGACGCACGCTGGAGAGTATGCCGGGTAAAAAAGCTATTTTTGTTATTCTTGACAGTGATGATGCGGATTGTGCCGAATTAAAAAAAGATTTGGTTGAGATGTATGAAAAATCAGGAGTAACCGTTGATGTGTATTTTTGTATTGCAATAGAAGAAATGGAAGCGTGGCTTCTAGGGGATGAGAAAGCAATAGAAGAAGCATATCCACAGGCCAAAATGCCGTTGTTAAGAAAATACGTTCAGGATAGTATTGTAGGAACATGGGAGTATTTGGCGGATGTGGTTTATAGCGGCGGTGTGAATGCCTTAAAAAAGAAAGCGGAGTCTTATTATGAGATAGGGTTGTTTAATGCGCCGGAAATATTGGAATGTATTTAAATATTCATGAAAATAAATCACCAAGTTTTAATTATTTTATAAATAAGCTGAATGATTTTTGTGAAGTTTAGTTTAGAATAATTCATATAACGCAGCAAAAGAGCCACAGCACGTGTCCTCTTTTCCTGCGTTATAATTTTTTAATATATTCACCTATTGACATAGTAGGTAAATAGGAATATCATCTTGATAAAACAAAGGATTGGAGAACAGGCGTATGATGATTTCTTCAAAGGGCAGGTATGCCCTGCGGGTTATGGTATTTCTTGCGGAGCATAACTCAGATGAATATGTACCGCTAAAAGAAATATCGGAAAAAGAGCAGATTTCACAGAAGTATCTGGAGAGCATTGCAAGAATGTTGTCCAAAGAACATTTAATAGAAGGCATCAGCGGACACGGCGGAGGTTACCGGCTGGCAAGAAAACCGGAAGACTACCGGATTAGTGAAATATTGAGATTGACGGAGGGAACACTTGCACCGGTATCCTGCTTAAAGGACGATGCAGTGCCCTGCGACAGGGCAGGTGATTGCTGTACACTGCCAATCTGGAAAGGGCTGGCGGAGCTTGTGGATAAATATTTTGACAGCATGACACTGAAAGAAGTCGCAGAGAATGCCAGACAGCAGATGATACAAAATCAGAGATCAAATGAAAAAAGTTGATACAATATTACCCTGCCGGATACAAACAGGCAGGTTTGTGTCACAACAAAAATACACATAAAACAGCTTGCAATTAGGGTGATATAAAAATCAGGAGGAACAATCATGTCAGAAAAAGAATTACTGAATGTAAAAGATTTAGTTGTAGATGTAGAGGAAAAGGAAATTTTACACGGGGTCAACCTTACGATTCGTCCGGGAGAAACCCACGTACTGATGGGACCGAACGGAACCGGTAAATCTACACTGGGCTATACATTGCTTGGCAATCCACGCTACACGGTAAAGCAGGGGGAAATCCGGTTTGACGGAAAAAATATCACCGCAGAACCGGTCAATGAGCGTGCAAAGGCAGGCATCTTTTTATCTTTCCAGAATCCGCTGGAAGTGCCGGGTGTGACACTAAGCTCCTTTATCAGAAATGCGGTAGAGCAAAAGACCGGCAAAAGAATCCGTCTGTGGGAGTTTAAAAAGCAGCTGGAAGCGGCAATGGAACTGCTTGATATGGATAAGTCGTATGCAGAGCGTGATTTGAATGTCGGATTTTCCGGCGGTGAAAAAAAGAAAGCTGAGATTTTACAGCTCTTAATGTTAAAGCCAAAGCTGGCAATTCTTGATGAAACCGACTCCGGCCTGGATGTTGATGCCGTGCGCACTGTATCAGCCGGTATCCGTGAATATCAGAAAAACAGCGAAGGCAGTCTGCTGGTTATCACACACAGCACAAAAATTCTGGAATCCCTTCCGGTAGATTATACACATGTTATGGTGGAAGGAAAAATCATTAAGACAGGCGGCGCAGAGCTTGTTGATGAGATTAATGAAAGCGGTTTTGCAGGCTACGAGGCAGAGGAACACAGGTAGGAAAGCAGAGAATCAAGCATACAGCAAACAGCGGAAAGGGAGTAACAGGCGATGAAAGAAAAAAGCTATGTGGAAGACATCGACAGAAGCGTTTATGATTTCAAAGATGATGAAAAAGATGCGTATAAATTGCAGGCGGGTCTGACGCCGGAGATTGTAGAAAAATTATCAAAAGAAAAAAATGACCCGGTATGGATGCAGAACTTCCGTTTACAGGCATTACAGATTTACAATGAAATGCCCGTACCGGACTGGGGACCGTCGATTGAAGGACTGGATATGGCAAATATCGTGACCTATGTCCGTCCGAATACGAATATGAAAGCAAAATGGTCAGACGTACCGGAAGACATTAAAAATACATTTGAGCGGCTCGGTATCCCGCAGGCAGAGCGGAAATCCCTTGCCGGTGTCGGCGCGCAGTACGACTCTGAACTGGTATACCACAATGTGCGCGAGGAGGTTGCGGCACAGGGAGTTGTATACACGGATATGGAGAGTGCCTTAAAAGGCGAATATGCCGACATGGTACAGAAGCATTTTATGAAGCTGGTAAAGCCGAACGACCACAAATTTGCGGCACTGCACGGTGCAGTATGGTCCGGCGGTTCATTTGTGTATGTGCCAAAGGGGGTATCGGTAGAAATTCCGTTACAGTCGTATTTCCGGTTAAATGCGCCGGGAGCAGGACAGTTTGAGCATACGCTGATTATTGTGGATGAGGGCGCAGACCTGCATTTTATCGAGGGCTGTTCCGCACCGAAATATAACGTGGCAAATCTACATGCAGGCTGTGTGGAACTGTTTGTCGGCAAAAATGCAAGACTGCGGTATTCTACGATTGAAAACTGGTCAAAGAATATGTACAACTTAAATACAAAGCGCGCACTCGTTGAAGAAGGCGGCACGATTGAATGGGTTTCAGGTTCATTTGGTTCGCACGTTTCTTACCTGTATCCGATGAGCATTTTAAAGGGCAAGGGCGCAAAAATGGAGTTTACAGGCATTACATTTGCAGGAAAAGGACAAAATCTGGATACCGGAGCCAAGGTTGTACACAGTGCGCCGGATACCAGCTCTTATATTAATACCAAATCGATTTCAAAGGACGGCGGTATTTCGACATTCCGATCTTCCGTTGTAGTGGCAAAGAATGCGAAGAACGCAAAGTCTTCCGTATCCTGCCAGTCCCTGATGTTAGATGCCATATCCCGCTCGGATACGATTCCGGCGATGGATATCCGCACAAAGGATGCCAATGTCGGACATGAAGCACAGATTGGCAGTATCAGTGATGAAGCCGTATTTTATCTGATGTCCCGCGGCATGAGCGAGGAAGATGCGAGAGCCTGCATTGTCAGTGGATTTGCAGACAATGTATCAAAGGAGCTGCCACTGGAATATGCGGTTGAAATGAACAATCTGATTCGGTTGGAAATGAAAGGCAGTATTGGCTAGAAATGCGGAATGGAGATTAATATGAAAGAAACAGTGAATATAAAAATAAATCAGTTACCGTCTAAGACATGGCACTGGCTGAAATTAAATGAAACGAATTTTGCATGGACCGATGAAGCACAGGTCTGTACAATTGTAAAAAAAGAAAGCACAGAAAACGAAGCATTATCGGGCGGTAAAGAAACAGCAGAAGCATTGGCGGACATTAAAGCTTTCGAAGCTGTGGAAACCGGAGCGGGACGTCAGGCAGACTGCGTGTTTAAGGCAGTGGCGCCGGAAAGAATAACGGCGGCAGCAGGCAGAGAACGGACAAATCCTGTGGTATATGAAATCAGCGGCACAGATACGGCATCTGCCGGTATGTTAGACATTTATGCAGAGGAAAACAGCCGGATTACGGTTGTGGAGCGTTTTAGAAAAAAGAGTCCGGAAGAAAAGAATCTGGCATTCCGTACACGCATGATTGCAGCAAAAAACAGTAAAATCCGTCTGGTACAGGTCATAGCCCTCGGCGAGGAGCAGACCCTTTTATCCGATACAGGCTGTGTCTGCGATGAAAATGCGCAGGTCGAGCTGTTGCAGTTATTTATCGGCAAGGGTCATGTATACAACGGCGTGCGTACAGATTTAAAGGGCGAGCGTGCGGATTTTCAGGCGCAGACAGGCTATCTTGTGCAGAATACCCAGCTTTTGGATATGAATTATATTGTAAATCACATCGGCAAGAAGACAACCAGCAATGTGACGGCAGACGGCACGTTAAAAGATGCCGCACACAAAGTATTCCGCGGTTCGATTGATTTTAAACGCGGCGCTTCGGGTGCAAAGGGAACGGAAAGCGAACAGGTACTGCTTCTGGGCGATGATGTCATCAATCAGACCATTCCGCTGATTCTTTGTGCAGAGGAAGATGTAGAAGGCAATCACGGTGCGGCAATCGGCGAACTTGATGAAGAAACGCTGTTATATTTTGCGGCAAGGGGCATTGATAAAAAACATGCCGAAGATATTATGACACGGGCAAAGCTTGAACTTTTAACCCATAAGATTGACGATGAAGAAACAAAGGAATTTGCGGAAGAGCAGTTAAGTGAGGTATTGACAGATGACAGCTTATGATTACAGGCAGGATTTTCCCCTGTTACGGGAAAATAAAACGGTTTATATTGATAATGCGGCAACGGCACAGCGACCGGACTGCGTACTGGAAGCGGAAAAGCATTTTTATGAAACGGCAAATGCCAATCCCCTGCGCGGATTCTATCCGTTGAGCCTTGCGGCGACCGAGCAGTACGAAGAAGCAAGAAAGACCGTGCAGAAATTTATTCATGCGAAATCTTCCAAAGAGATTATTTTTACAAGAAATACGACAGAAAGCTTAAATCTGGTGGCATACAGCTACGGCCTTTCAAACCTGCGTGAGGGTGATGAAATTGTGGTTAGTATTATGGAACACCACAGCAACCTGCTTCCGTGGCAGATGGTGGCAAGACAGACCGGCGCAGTATTAAAATTTCTGGAATGTACACAGGAAGGAACGCTTCCTGACGAGGTGCTTGAAGCTGCGATTACGGAAAAGACAAAGCTTGTGGCAGTTGCACAGGTATCCAATGTCTTAGGCTGTGTCAATCCGGTTGAAAAAATCGTAAAGCTGGCGCATGAAAAAGGCGCGGTTGTGGTTGTCGATGCCGCACAGAGCGCACCGCATATGCCGGTGGACGTAACGGCACTCGATGTCGATTTTCTCGCATTTTCGGGTCACAAACTCATGGGACCGATGGGAATCGGTGTATTATACGGAAAAGAAGAACTGTTAGAGAAAATGCCGCCATTTTTAACGGGCGGAGAAATGATTTCTTCCGTGACAAGAGAAGGCGCAACGTATGCTAAACTGCCGCACAAATTTGAAGCGGGTACGGTCAATGCGGCAGGGGGTGCCGGGCTTTGGGGGGGAGAACCCGGAAAGCGGCGGGGGCTGCCGGACTTGCGGCGGCAATCCGCTATGTTGAAAAAATCGGCTTTGACACGATTATGGCAAAGGAAGAAGCACTTACAAAACGCGCCATGGAGGGTTTAAAGAAAGTGCCGCATCTGCATATTTTAGGCGATGAAGCTCCTGAAAATCATACGGGAATAGTTGCATTTACAATAGAAGGCGTACACCCGCATGATGTCAGCGAAATCCTTTCATCAGACGGAATTGATGTGCGTGCGGGACATCACTGCGCACAGCCGCTTTTAGAGTATCTGGGGGTACACAACGCAACGCGCGCAAGCTTTATGTTTTATAATACGCCGGAGGAAGTGGATGCATTTGTAGAAAGCACGGCGCAAATCAGAAGGAGAATGGGATATGGAGAATAGAAGCTTTTATAATGAAATTCTGACGGAACACAATATGCGCCCGGAATTTAAACATGACCTGCCGGATGCCAATATTGTTCTGGAAGGGGTCAATCCGAACTGCGGCGATGATATCTGGCTGAAATTAAAAGTAGAAAACGGTATCATTGAAGACGGCGCATTTGTCGGGGACGGTTGTGCCATTTCACAGGCATCGGCAGACATTATGCTTGGCATGATTATCGGAAAGTCCAAAGAAGAGGCACTGCGCCTCGGAAAGCTGTTTTTACGCATGATTCAGGGCGAGGCAGATGATGAAGAAATCGATCAGCTTGAAGAAGCTTCGGCATTAAAAGATATTGCCCATATGCCTGCGCGTGTAAAATGTGCCGTTCTTGGCTGGCATACGCTGGAAGAAGCTTTAAAAAAACTTTGACCAATTTGTATATCTGTGTTATGTTAAAAGAGAAACAGAGGACAGATTACAAAAGGGGGCATATTTTTTATGACTAAAATGCTGAAAAGCATCATTGCCGGTGCGGCAGTTCTGATTGGTGCATGTTTTATCGGACAGACCCAGCCGGTGCAGGCAGCAGATGATTATGCACTGCGTCTGGCAGAGGATAACCAGTGGTACTATTATCAGGATGACGAAGTCGATACAGCATATCAGGGCCTTGCGTTAAATGAATATGGCTGGTGGTACGTATCGGACGGTACAATTGACTGGGATTATGCCGGAATGGCGCTAAATGACTACGGCTGGTGGTATGTATCTAATGGTACAGTGGATTTTAACTACACCGGAATGGCATTAAACGAATATGGCTGGTGGTACTTTAACAATGGGGTACTGGATTTATCGTATACCGGAATGGCGTTAAACGATTACGGCTGGTGGTATTTTAATAACGGTCATATTGATTTGTCATATACCGGAATGGCACGCAATGAATACGGCTGGTGGTATTTTGACAATGGGATGCTTGATTTGACGTATACAGGCATGGCATGCAATAAATACGGCTGGTGGTATTTTACAGATGGATTACTGGATTTAGAGTATTACGGTTTAGGTGAAAATGAGTACGGTTTATGGCTGTATGAAGACGGACGGATTAATTTTAATTATACGGGAAGCATCACGGACGGTTCACAGATTTACATCATTCAGAAGGGCTATGTTACAGAGATTTCAAAGGTACGTTGTAACCTTGATCCGAATGATCCGTATTACAATTATGAATACGCGTACAGAACAGGCGATACATCCGTTATTAAAACAGATGAACAGGAAGCGTTTTTCGAAGGCTTGTCCGCTTGTCTGGATGCTGCATTTGAGTATAATACCCTGTTTGAACAGGAAAAAGCAGTACACGATTACATGGTGTTAAATTCAGCATATGATTATGAAAGTTATCAGAACGGAACCGTACCGGAGGTATCACATACGGCAGAAGGCATATTTGTCTATAAGACAGCGGTATGTGACGGATATGCCGGTGCGTTTAAGCTGTGCATGGATATTTTAGGAATTCCATGTGAAACGATTACCGGAACAGCAGGTGGTATCGGACATGCATGGAATGCGGTAATGCTTGATGATGAGTGGTATATGGTAGATGTAACATGGGATGATCCGGTACCGGATACACCGGGACAGGTGCTGTATGGGTATTTTAATATTACAGATGAAAAAATGAAGCAGGATCATACCTATACAAGTGATATTACGGCAGATGGAACAAAGTATTATTATCTTGGAATGCAGGAAAACTATTTTACGGATGCAGAGATAGATGATTATTATGGTTATATCAGTGAAAAGGCATCAGAAACATCAGGGAATGTTACAATTACGGCAATGGTAGAAAGTACGGATCAGGAAATTGACAGTGAATGGCTGGGTACATTTACAGATTCAGGCAGACTGGAGATTTCATATCGTGAACTGAGTCTTTCAGTTCAGTGGTCAGGGCATATCGCAACATTTACATGGACGTTGAAAAGATAGAAAATATTCAGGAGGAATAACATGGCGTTGTTTATGACACGGAAGAAAAGAGAGCAGATTGGGGATGAGATTGATGATTTACTGATGCGTCAGTATCATCACAGATGTAAGCTCGAAGAGGCACAACAGGCCGGAAACGAAGAACGTGTGCAGTATGAAAAGAATAAGATAGAAGAGGAAGAACTTCAGATTCAGAAATTAAGAAAAAAGCTTGCATAGCAGGCGTGGAGATGCTATGAAGTATTCAATTGTAATCGTTACATATAACCGTTGCGATTTATTAAAAGAGTGTATTACATGTGCGTTGCAGCAGACAATTGCTGCAACGCATATTGTCGTAATCGACAACGCATGCACAGATGATACCGACAGGTATTTAAACAGTCTTTCAATACCGCAGCTTGTACATTACCGGCTGGATCATAATGCAGGAGGGGCCGGCGGCTTTTATGAAGGACTCAAAAAAGCGCATGAACTGGGAGATGAAGCGCATATTATAATAGATGATGATGCAATGCTTTCTAAAGACTTTGCAGAACAGCTGTTGGACAAAGCCCGGAAAAATCCAGAGATACTTGCATTTGCAGGGGCTGTAAAGACAGAGGGCTGTATTGTCCGGGATCACCGTCAGCGGATGAAAAGACCGGGCTTCAGAATGGAGAAAATCGCACCGGAGGAATATCAAAAGGAGTCTTTTTACTGCGATACGGCCTCCTTTTGCGGTCTGATGATTCGCGATGAGGTGATTGCGCGGATTGGATATCCGCAAAAAGAGTATTTTATATGGTATGATGATACAGAATACTGTGTAAGAATCCGTGAAATCTCCCCGATTATGGTAATTCCGGCAGCAGTATTAAATCACAAAACGGTGTTTAAACCGATGGACTGGCCAAGGCATTATACATGGAAAGATTACTATGGAATCAGAAACCGCATGCATATGGTGCGTACTCATGGGAATTTGTGGGACTATGTGGTTTTACGGCTGCTTTTGTGGACGGGCAGTGGTATGCGTAACAGAATATTTGCACTGGTTCATCTGCATCATGAGGATTGGAAAGAAGAAGTATCCATCTATAAGCGGGGAATCCGCGATGGAAAGAAATTTTTAAAAGAGAAACAGAGGTAAAGAAATATGCATAGTGAACAGATGGAACTGCATTTGCAGCATATGATTGAGCGGGCGCAGATGGGAATGCAGGGAGAAGAAAAAGAGATTGAGGAACTGCTTTTTGATGAGGTCTATACGTTAGTTTATACAATTTACAAGGATAAAGAAAAGACACAGAAAGTAGTGCGGACCATTTTGGAAAAGTATGTTGCAAATCTTTCGGACAGAAAAATTCTGGATGTACATAAAAATGTTCAGGTCTATGCAATTGTGCGGATTTATCAGGCACTGGGTAAAAAGAACGGGACATTATATACAGCAGCTGAAAATATGAAAGAATATGAATACACTGTCATTGCAGATGATTCGGAATTTGAAAAAACAGCAGACACTTACGCAGATGCGTTCGAGAGCGTACATGCCTATAAAAGCAAACCGGAAGCATTTCAGAATTTAAAGGCAGAAAAGATGATAATGGCTGCTTTATATATGTATGAAAAATGCACTGTCGATGAAATCAGCAGGACCTTAAAAATTGATGAAAGCATTGTGAAAAATGAAATTGCACAGTTAAGGGAATGTATGCTTAAAATAGGAAAGAGCACGACAGTCAAAGAAAAACGGTCACAGGAAAATGTGCAGATGCGTAAAAAGCATGAGAAAACGCATCCGGGTGATGAACAGGACGAAAAAGGACTGGTCGACTACCTTTTGCCGAATCTGGGAAAAGGAGCAAGAACAGCAATTGATATAGCAGCTTCGGTTGTTGTTATAGCTGCCTATTTTGTCATTTTTCATTAAATGTATTGAAACAACAGGGAAATTAGTGTATCATTAATTGATTGCATCTGATACAGGGTGCTATATATTGAATTGAGGATAGATTATGAAACTGATTATACAGATACCTTGTTTTAATGAGGCAGAAACCTTAGAGGTTACATTAAATGATTTGCCGAAACACATCGATGGAATTGATGAAATAGAGTATTTGATTATTGATGACGGAAGCCATGACAATACAGCGGAAGTTGCAAAGAAATGGGGGGTGCACTATGTTGTACGCTTTCGAAGGAACAAAGGTCTTGCCAAAGGATTTATGGCGGGGCTGGATGCCTGCTTAAAGAACGGGGCAGATATTATTGTCAATACCGATGCGGACAACCAGTACTGCGGTGCGGATATTGAAACACTGGTCAGACCGATTCTTGACAAAAAAGCGCATATTGTAATCGGAGAGCGTCCGATTGATGATACGGAGCATTTTACACCGTTAAAGAAAAAGCTTCAGCATTTTGGCAGCTGGGTTGTGCGCAAGGCAAGTAAGACGACAATTCCGGATGCGCCAAGCGGATTCCGTGCGTATTCCAGAGAAGCTGCGATGAGAATTAATGTAATTAACGATTATACCTATACACTGGAAACAATTGTACAGTCAGGCCGTGAAAAAATGGCGGTGATGTCAGTGCCAATCCGGACCAACCCCGAATTGCGTGAATCCCGGCTGTTTCACAGCATGTGGGGATATATTAAAAAATCCATGCTGACAATTGTGAGAACCTATCTGATGTACCGCCCGCTATACTTCTTTTTTATGCTGGGAAGTATTCTTGCGCTGGTAGGCGTTGGTTTTTTTGTACGGTATTTTGTATTTTTTTGTTCCGGTGAAGGCGGTGGACATCTGCAGTCACTGATTTTAGCCAGTACCCTTCTGATTGTTGGGTTTCAGACAATTGTGGTCGGGCTGCTCGGCGATGTGATTTCCGCAAACCGTAAGATTTTACAGGATGTACAGTATCATGTAAGGAAAATGGATTACAGCAGACAGGAATGTGAAGATGAAAAATCTTCCGATTTAGTAAAAAATGAGTCAGGGTTATCAGAATGAAAAAAAGACTGCTTATAACAGGTTCGACCTTTCCACGCTATGAAAATGACACCGAACCGAGGTTTATACTGGATTTGGCAAAATATATGAAAGAATACGCAGAGGTGACGGTATTGGTACCGGCAGCGCCTAAAGCAGCAGATACAGAGGTGCTGGAGGGTGTGTCCGTGATACGGTACCACTATTTTCCGGTTCATTCATTAGAAACATTATGTTATCCAGGAGCAATCGTACCCAGAATTAGAGAAAAGAAAGTCAGGGGCCTTCTGGTTCCCTGGCTTTTTGTGTCATTATGGGTGCATCTTTTTAAAATGAGAAAGTCCTATGACATTGTTCAGGCAAACTGGCTGATTCCACAGGGAATTGTCCAGTCGTTCTTAAAAAAACCGTATATTGTGACTGGACATGGTGCAGATGTGACTTCACTGAATCGTGGATTGTTAAAAAAATTAAAAAAAAGGTGCTTAAAAAATGCATGGGGCGTCACTGCGGTATCCCGGCCTTTGATGGACGTATTGGACGGCATTTATAAGAATGGAAATCAGGCGGTAATTTCCATGGGGTGCGATACTTCACTTTTCGGACGGCAGTATCGTGAAGAAAATTATTTGGACAGGGAAATCAAAAGGTACTTTTATTTGTCGGACGACTGGCAGAAAAAAAGGGAGTGTGCTATGCCATTGAAGCATTGAGAAATGTAGAGGATGCAATGCTTGTGATTGCCGGTGACGGACCGTTAAGGGAAGAACTGCAAAGACAGGCTGACAAAGTCATGCGGGAAACCGGAAAAAAAATTGTTTTTCTGGGGGCAAAAACACATGAGGAATTAAAAAAAATTTATGCTTCGGCAGATTTATTTGTAATGCCCAGCATTACGGCAAAAGATGGAGACAAAGAAGGCTTCGGGCTGGTGATACTGGAGGCATTTGCTTCTGGGCTTCCGATTGTGGCAAGCCGCTCCGGGGGGATTACGGATATTGTAAAAGACGGTGTCAACGGCTTCCTTGTTGAAGAAAAGGATGCCGGTGGCATGGCAGAACAGATAGACAGACTCTTGAAAGATGAGGAAATCTATAATAAAATGCAGACAGAGGCAAAAAAGTCGGCTCAGCAGTATGATTACAGGCAGATAGCGGCACGTTATGCACAATTTTTAAAATTAATATGATATCAGGGGTGTGTGCGCAGCACGTAACAATCCGCAGGTATCATAGCAGGGGATGTCCCGGCATCATAAAATAGAAAAAATGGAGATTAGATATGGGGAAACTGGACGAACAGCTGATTCAGCTGATAAATAATGAAATAGAGGGAAAAGGCGGAGGATTTGAGGAGTTTTGTACACTGGCATCTGAAGTGGTACAGCCGGTTGTAAAAAAAGTGTTTCCGAAAAATGAAACATTGTATAAAAAGGCAGTGAAGCAGATTCTGGTGCGGATGTATCAGAAGATTGAAATGGCGGATATGAACCAGATCCGGGAATGGATGGAGCGGTTTGCGCTGGATGTTCTGGAAAAGAATTATCCAAGAGAAACGGCAGCGGCAAAAAAAAGA
>OGRS01001566.1_pt1 | contig 13022 bp, 9 predicted proteins | sample 1553561 | NCBI WGS metagenome assembly OGRS01 (sample SAMEA2580103, study PRJEB22360) | human gut metagenome | biome: human gut; feature: human-associated habitat; material: faeces | place: Denmark | collected 2008/2010
AAGCCACATGGCAGGATATACTGGAAGGATGCACGGCATTGCTTGAGGAACTGCGATCATAACAGATTATCATAAAAACGGACGGATGTCTGCCAGTTGACAGACATCCGTCTATTTTTTTATTTCAAATCATCTTAAAATACTTCAGCGCCTCCCGGATGGCTCTTTCCTTCTCCGCCGGGCACTTGAGCCGCTTGGGGTTCTCAGCCTTAGGCTTGTTGTAGTTCTGCCGCTCCTTGATGCCGTATTTCTGCTTGACCTGTGCAATATAGAGGTCGCTCACGTTCAGACCGGTGTGCTCCTTGACGTACTCCCGGATCTCTTCATAGCTAGCCTTGGTCTCCGCAGCAGTCACGTCCAACTCATCCATCTTCAGGTCTACCGTGATCTTCTGGTGGATATCCAGTTTGGACAATGCGCATACCGTCTCGATATGCTCACTGTGAGGGAACATATCCACCGGCGTGCTGCTCTCCACTTTGTATCCCTTCCGGGTCAGCAGCTCCAGATCCCGGGCCAGCGTGACCGGGTTGCAGCTCACGTAGACCACACGTTTCGGGGCCATGCGGGCCACGCTTTCGATAAACTGCGGCGTAGAGCCCTCCCGCGGCGGGTCCATAAAGATCACGTCTGCGCGTTCACCAGCCGCAGCGGCTTCGCCGATCCACCGGGTGGCATCTGCGGCAAAGAAGCGGGCGTTCTTCACGCCATTGTGCTTTGCATTGCCTATGGCATCGTGCACCGCTTCGCGGTTCACCTCCACGCCCACTACCTGCTTTGCATGGTCGGCGGCGGTCAGGCCGATGGTTCCGATGCCGCAGTAGGCATCCAGCACCACTTCTTTGCCGGTGAGATGCGCCGCGTCCACCGCAAGGCCGTACAGCACTTCGGTCTGGGTATGATTGATCTGATAAAAGCTGCGCGGGCTGAGCGCATACGTCTTGCCGCAAAGCTCGTCCAGAATGAATCCCTTGCCGTACAGCACCTTTTCCATATCGCCCAGCACCACGCTGGTTTTGCGGTCGTTCACGTTCTGGACGATGGTGGTGATGGTCACACTCTGCTTTTCTGCCTCGGTCAGCAGGGCTTTGACAAAGTTCTTGGCACCCGGCAGCACCGGCTGAGCCGTCACCAGCACCACCATCACCTGCCCGGTCATAACACCGCGCCGCAGCAGGCAGTGACGCAGAAGGCCGGTGCCCTTATCCTCATTAAAAGGCTGGTAATGGCAGGTGCCCGCTGCCGCACGCACGGCCAGCATGGTCTTGTCCAGCACTTCGTCCTGCAAAAGGCAGCTTTCCACCGGCAGCACCTTGTGGCTGTTTGCCGCGTAGATGCCGGAGGTAAGTTTTCCACCCCAGCCGGTGGTAAAGGTGGAGATCACCTTGTTCCGATAGTGGTACGGCGTTTCCATGCCCCGGATGTGCTCCACCGGGCCGAATCTGCCCAGCAGCTTTTTCACGGTCTCTTCTTTCTGTTTCAGCTGTGCGGCGTAGTCCATGCCCAGCATCGGGCAGCCGCCGCAGTTTTTGGCACGCAGTTTGCAATCCATCTTCCGCTCTCCTTTTTACCCATAAGGGTCATACAGATCATATTCTTCCGCTTCCAGATGCTTTTCCTCCAGCACCTTCATGGCCTGTTCCAGCTCGCTCTGGCCGCAGCCGCTCTCGCTGACCAGCGCGTGCACCGCCGCCGCAAGGTCGCCGTCAAAGAGGGTGTCCAGCCGTTCCCGCATACTCCACACGTTGTAGGCGCGCTGGGTGATGGCCGGAGTGTAGGTATTGCGGTTGCCATCCTTGCCGCTTTTCACCCAACCCTTTTCTTCCAGCCGGTAGAGAAAGTTGAGCACGGTAGCCGGTGCCCAGCCCTTTGCGCGCAGCTTTGCGTCGATGTCCCGCCGGGTGACGGGCGCACGGCAGGCCCACACCGCCAGCATCACCTGCTCCTCTGCCGCCGAAAGCGGCTTTACACTGTCCGGGATGCCATACATCCTGCTGTTCTCCCTCCTTTTGGCATCTTTTTTGCTTTTACGTTTGTCTTTGTTTTATTATTATACCAATTTCTGCGCCAAAGCGCAAGAGCCGAAAACGCCGATGAAATCAGGCTTTTTCAGCTATATTTTACATTTGTCTTTGTTTTTGTTTTTCTATTAAGGACATTTGTGTGCTTTGTGCCCGCGCAGGGGCTTTTGCGCCGTATCTTTGTGCAAAGATGCTCTTGTTTTCATCCCTGCAAAACCGGTATACTACGGCTACAGCAATCAACAGAACGCACCGCAGAAAACCGCGGTGCTGTGCGATACAGGAAAGGGAGAGTTCATTATGGCACGAGTTTACAACTTCAGCGCAGGTCCCAGCATGCTGCCCGAGAAGGTGCTCAAGCAGGCACAGGCAGAGCTGCTCGAGTATGGCGACAGCGGTCAGAGCGTGATGGAGATGAGCCACCGCAGCAAGTGGTTCGATGCCATCATCAAGGACACCGAGGCCACCCTGCGCCGGGTAATGAACATTCCCGACAACTACAAGGTCGGTTTCTTTCAGGGCGGTGCGACCCAGCAGTTTGCCATGGTCCCGCTGAATTTCATGACCACCGGCAAAGCAGATTACCTTGTCACCGGCAATTTCTCGAACCTTGCCGCCAAGGAAGCCGCCAAGTTCGGTGAGGTGAACATCGTTGCTTCCAGCAAGGACAAGAACTTCACCTACATCCCGGACGTGAACGCCATCAACTATGATAAGGATGCCAGCTACATCCACATCTGCCAGAACAACACCATCTTCGGCACTCAGTTTGTCGAGGTACCGCAGGTGGAGGGTGTGCCTCTGGTAGCCGACATGAGCTCCATGATCCTCTCCAAGCCCGTGGATGTGACCAAGTACGGCTGCATCTACTTCGGCGTGCAGAAGAATGTGGCCCCCGCCGGTATGGCCATTGCCATCGTCCGCGACGACCTGCTGGGCCATGCCGCCGACAATGTGCCCACCATGATGAACTACACCACCCTGCTGGGCAAGGACAGCATGTACAACACGCCCCCCTGCTGGTGCATTTATATGACCGGTCTGGTGCTCAAGTATCTGGAAAACGACATCGGCGGTCTTGCCAACATGCAGAAGATCAACGAAGCCAAGGCCAAAGTGCTGTACGACTATCTGGACGGTCAGGGCTTCTTCACGAATCCTGTGGAGCACCGCTACCGCAGCACCATGAATGTCACCTTCACCAGCCCCAATGCAGATCTGGACAAGAAGTTCTGCGCCGAAGCTGCAGAAGCAGGCTTCGTGAACCTGAAGGGCCACCGTCTGGTGGGCGGCATGCGCGCTTCCATCTACAACGCCATGCCTGCCGAGGGCGTGGATAAGCTGGTGGACTTCATGGAGAAGTTCCGCAAGGAGAACGCATAAAACCCTCTCAGCCTCACTTCGTTCGGCAGCTCCCCCGAGGGGGGAGCTTTTTATCAGAGGGACAACTTGATCGAACCCGCTTTCTAAGCTCGCCCTTCGGGAGAGCTGGCACGGCGCAAGCCGTGACTGAGAGGGTTCCTGTATAATAGAAGGGAAATCTGGACTATGTACACCATCAAAACTTTGAACGCCATCAGCCCGGTGGGTCTGGCAAAGCTGAACAACAAGCAGTTTGACGTGGCTGTGGACACCGATGCCCCGGACGGCATCCTTGTGCGCAGCGCCGACATGCTGAATACCGCCTTCAACGACAATCTTCTGGCCATCGCCCGCGCCGGTGCCGGCGTGAACAACATCCCGCTGGACCGCTGCAGTGAGCAGGGCATCGTGGTGTTCAACACCCCCGGTGCCAACGCCAACGCTGTGGCCGAGCTGGTGATCGGTATGCTGATCGCCGGCAGCCGCAATGTGGCTGTTGCTGCCCAGTGGTGTCAGGGCCTGACCGGCGACCCCGCCATGGCAAAGACCGTGGAAAAGGGCAAGAAGCAGTTCGTGGGCAACGAGATCAAGGGCAAGACGCTGGGTGTCATCGGTCTGGGTGCCATCGGCTCCCGCGTGGCCAACTGCGCCATTGAGCTGGGCATGGAGGTCTACGGCTACGACCCCTACATCTCCATTGACGCCGCCTGGAACCTGAGCAGTCAGGTACACCATTGCGTGAACCTGAACGACATGCTGCCCCTGTGCGACTACATCACCATCCATGTGCCCTACCTGCCCACCACCAAGGACACCATCAACGCCCAGACCCTTGCCCTGTGCAAGGACGGCGTGAAGATCCTGAACTACGCCCGCGGCGAACTGGTCAACACCGAAGCGCTGCTGGAAGCCATGGAGACCGGCAAGGTGTCCGGCTATATGACCGACTTCCCGTCTGAGGCCATTCTGGGCAAGCCCGGCATCGTGTGCACCCCCCATCTGGGCGCTTCCACCCCGGAAGCCGAGGACAACTGCGCCGTGATGGCTGCAAAGGAGCTGAGCGACTACCTGAAGAACGGCAACATCATCCACTCGGTGAACATGCCGGAGGTCAACCAGCCCCGCGCCGGCGGCAAGCGCATCTGCATCATCCACAAAAACGAGCCGGGCATGATCAGCCAGATCACCGCTCTGACCACCGAAGCCGGTCTGAACATCGAGAACATGGTGAACAAGAGCAAAAAGAACATGGCCTACACCATGCTGGATGCTACCGGTGCTGTGGACAAGAAGCTGGCCGAAAAGCTGGCTGCCATCCCCGCCGTGATCCGGGTACGCATCCTGTAAAGCAAAACGGTTTAAAATGCCCGCCGCGTCGTTCTTGGCATCTTCAGCGGAAAACGATTTTTATTTTAGCAACCCGGAAAAGTCTGCGGATTTTTCCGGGTTGCTTTTTCACAGAGAAGGGCCGTGGCGGCAACCTGCATTTCCAAACCAGGATTTTTTACAAGCTGGAAATTCTTTCTCGTCCCATCTGCCGGTTAGTTTCAATTTACAAACTGTAGTTTGTCTTAAAAAACGCGTTAGAGATAGCTTTTTCTAACTACACATCGTAAAAAGTTTACATGTATTAACATTCAAGAAAAAGCTTGAAAATGGTAAATTCTGTGCTACAATAGGCTCGACAGAAGGGAAATATTCACCCTGTTCTCCGGCTTTTGGGCCGGTATATTCATCTTACAGGCCTTGCGGATGCAGGGCCTCTGACAGGAAATAGAAAAGGTAGGGAAGTTACTATGGATATCAAGAAGATCGCACTGTTCGCCGCCGGTACGTTGTTCGGTTCTGCCGGTTTCAAGCTGCTGTCCAGCAAGGACGCCAAGAAGGTCTACACCCAGACCACTGCTGCCGTGCTGCGCATGAAGGACTCCACCATGGAGACCGTCAGCAAGGTCCAGGAGCAGGCCGGTGACATTCTGGCCGATGCAAAGGCCATCAACGAGGCTCGTGCTGTTGAAGCCGAGGCTGATGTGATCGAAGATGCCGCTGAGGAGACCACCGAAGAGACCGCTGAGTAATTTTCGGTTCGTAAAGCACTGAAAGCCCCAACGTGGCTTTCGAGCCGCCTTCGGGCGGCTCTTTTTTGTGAGAGTGGGGCCGCAGGTGTGCAGGGTATAGCAGCCTGACGCTGCGGCAAAAAGATAGAGAAGGATATTTGATATATGAAATGTACCATTCTGCATGAAGGCAAGGGCCGGATGCGCGTGCATGTGGAAAAAGTCCGCATGACCCTGCACCGTGCCGATGTGCTGGAAGCTTATCTGAACCACCATGACGCCATTGTCCATGCCGCCGTTTACGAGCGCACCGGCGATGTAGTCATTACCTATACCGGCAGACGTTCCGCTGCCATCGCTGTTCTGGCCGGTTACAAGTTCGATGTGCCCGAGTATGACGCTCTGGTCACCTCCGCCGACAGCCGCAGGCTGAACCGGGAATATCAGGATAAAATGTTCGATCTGGTGGCAGGCCGCTGCCTGCGCAAGCTGTTCCTGCCCGCACCCCTTGACGCTGCCTACACCGCCTTCCGTTCCATCCGCTTTCTCTGGAAGGGTGTGCGCTGCGTGCTGAGCCGCAGGCTGGAAGTGGAGGTGCTGGACGCTTTGTCCATCGGCGTCTCGCTGCTGCGCGGCGACTTTGGCACCGCAGGTTCTGTCATGTTCCTGCTGAATCTGGGCTCTCTGCTGGAAGAGTGGACCCGCAAGAAGAGTCTGGACGATCTGGCCCGCAGCATGGCCTTGAACGTGGACAAGGTATGGGTGCGCAGTCAGGGCACCGAAGTGCTGGTGCCTCTGACCAAAGTACGCTCCGGCGATGAGGTGGTCGTGCGCAGCGGCAACATGATCCCGCTGGACGGCACCGTTCTGGAAGGCGAAGCCATGGTGAATCAGGCCGCCCTGACCGGCGAAGCTATGCCGGTGCGCAAGACAGAGGGGTCCACCCTCTATGCCGGCACCGTTGTGGAGGAGGGCGAGTGTGTCTTTATCGCCAAGGCCGAGGGCGGTTCCAACCGCTACGACAAGATCGTGGCCATGATCGAGGAATCCGAAAAGCTCAAGTCCAGCACCGAGAACCGCGCGCTGGTGCTGGCCGACAAGCTGGTGCCATGGTGTCTGGGCGCAACGGTGGTCACCTATCTGCTCACCCGCAACGCCACCCGCGCCATCTCCTGCCTGATGGTGGATTTCTCCTGCGCGCTCAAGCTCTCCATGCCGCTGGCCGTGCTTTCCGCCATGCGCGAGTGCGGCAGCTACCACATCACCGTCAAGGGCGGCAAGTATCTGGAAGCCCTGTCCAAGGCAGACACCATCGTGTTCGACAAGACCGGCACCCTCACCCGCGCTACCCCGCAGGTGGTGGAGGTCGTGCCCTTCTCCGGCTGCAACGAGCGCGAAGTTCTGCAGCTGGCCGCCTGTCTGGAGGAGCATTTCCCCCACTCCATGGCCAACGCCGTGGTGCGTGCCGCCAAAGAGCGCGGCATTTCCCATGAGGAGATGCACTCCGAGGTGGAATACATCGTGGCCCACGGCATTGCAAGCCGCGTGGGCGGCGAGCGCGTGGTCATCGGCAGCCACCACTTTGTCTTTGAGGATGAAAAGTGTACCATCCCCACAGCCGAGCAGCAGAAGTTCGATGCCCTCAAGCCCGCGTATTCGCACCTGTACATGGCTGCCAGCGGGCAGCTGGTGGGCGTGATCTGCATTTCCGACCCGCTGCGCCCGGAAGCCGCCGCTGTGCTGAACGGCCTGCGTGCGCTGGGCATCCGGAACACCGTCATGATGACCGGCGACAGCGAGCGCACCGCTGCCGCCATTGCAAAGCAGGTGGGCGTGGACCGCTTCTTTGCCGAGGTGCTGCCCGAGGACAAGGCAAACTTCGTCCAGCAGGCCAAGGCCGAGGGCCACACCGTGGTGATGATCGGTGACGGCATCAACGACTCCCCCGCCCTGTCCGCTGCCGACATTGGCATTGCCATCAACTCCGGTGCTGCCATCGCCCGCGAGATTGCAGACGTGACCATCAAAGCCGACAGTCTGGAGGAGCTGGTGGCCCTCAAGGCCATCGCCAACTCTCTGCAAAAGCGCGTGCACGCAAACTACCGCTTCGTGCTCACCTTCAACTCGGCCCTCATCGCACTGGGTGCTCTGGGCATCCTGCAGCCGGCCTCCTCTGCCATGCTGCATAATCTCTCCACCATCGGCATCAGCCTGAAGAGCATGACCAATCTCCTGCCGGAGAACAAGGCTCCGCAGCTGAAAGCATAATTACCGCAAAAAATAACGCCGTGTCTGAACATTCGACACGGCGTTATTTTTTATCTGTTATTCCAGCCCGATCTGCTGTGCATACTCTTCCAGCAGCTCCCGCTCCAGGAACGGGGTCTTGACACCCTCGCGGTCACGGTAGGTCTCGTGGCCCTTGCCAATGACGGCGATCAGGTCGCCCTCCTGCGCGTGATCCACTGCGTAGTGCAGTGCATCCAGACGGTCGGGAATCTCCACGAACTTTGCGTCCGGGTTGCCCTTGTTCATGCCCACGCGGATATCGGCAAGGATGTCCTCCACCTTTTCAAAGCGGTTGTTGTCCTCGGTAAGGATGGAGAAATCGGCCATCTTGGCGCAGATCTCGCCCATGCCGTAGCGGCGCAGCTTGGAGCGGTTACCGCCGCAGCCGAACACCACCACCAGACGGTGGGGCTTGTAGGCCCGCAGAGTGGTGAGCAGGCTTTCGGTGGACACCTCGTTGTGAGCGTAGTCCAGCAGGATGGTGAACTTCTTGCTGATGGGCACCAGCTCCACGCGGCCCTTGACCACGCACTTGCCAAGGCCGTCGTGGATCGCCTGATCCGGCAGGCCCAGCACCTTGCCCACCGCCAGAGCTGCCAGCGCGTTGTACACGCTGAACTCGCCGGGCATATTCACCTTCACATCCATCTCGTCCTTGCCGGTCACATGGAACTTCACGCCCAGAAAATCGTGGGTGCGCAGCAGTTCAAAGCCGGTCTCGCGGTAGTCCGCCTGCTCAGCGCGGCCATAGGTGACAAGGCGGCAGGTGTGGCCTTCCAGCAGGGCTTCGGTATTCTCATCGTCAATGTTCACCACGCCCACGTCGCAGCGCTTGAACAGCTGGCCCTTCCAGCTGCGGTACTCCTCAAAGGTCTTGTGCTCGCCGGGGCCGATGTGATCCGGCGAAAGGTTGGTGAACACGCCCACATTGTAGTGCACACCGGCCACGCGGTCCATCATCAGGCCCTGGCTGGAAACTTCCATCAGCGCGGTGTCGCAGCCTGCATCCAGAAATTCCCGAAAGGTCTTTTGCAGCTCGTAGCTTTCCGGGGTGGTGTTGGCAGTTTCCTTGTGGCGGCCCATATAATAAATGCCGTTGGTGCCGATCATGCCCACCTTGCGGCCTGCAGCTTCCAGCACGCTCTTGATCATGTGGGTGGTAGTGGTCTTGCCCTTGGTGCCGGTCACACCGATCATGGTCATCTTGCGGGATGGGTTGCCGAAAAGGTTCGCGCTCATCAGGGCCATGGCATAGCGGCTGCTTTCCACCTTGACCACGGTCACGCCCGGCATGGCGGAAAGGTCGATGTCGTGCTGGATGACCAGTGCGCTGACACCCTTTGCCGCACAGTCGGCGGCAAACTCATGGCTGTCACGCTGGGTGCCCACGATGCACACGAACAAAAGGCCCGGTGCCGCCTTGCGGCTGTCGTAGATGATATCCGAGATCTCGGTGTCCAGACTGCCCTGCGCAAGGGTAAAGGGCACGCCTTCCAGTAACTGTTCCAGTTTCATACTGCACACGCTCCTCAAAACATTTTGTCACATGGGGTTTTCTTCGTTATTTGCGGTCATGCGGGCGGGCTCGGTCAGCGGTGTTTCTTCCGCAGCTGCCGCCGTATCGTCCGCAGGCTGAGCCGCAGCGGCATCCTCTGCACCGTCTGCCGCAGTATCCTCGGCAGCAGAGGTGTCAGGCTCTTCCGGCACGGTCTTTTCCGGCACAACATAACCGGAGGGCAGGGTCGGCTGGCCCTGTGCAAAGTAAATTTTACGGGTGCTGCCCGCGCTGACATGGCTGAAATCCAGTCTGCCGGTGTCGGTAGGGGCACAACCCTTGCCGTCGGCATTGGTCAGCACATAGCGTGCGCGGTCCAGCTTATAATCCAGATCGTTCCGTGTACCCAGAAGCACACTGACACGATCCTGATACAAAAATGCCATCTGGTCGGTGTCCGCAAATTCCATGCGGGTCACATCGTCCAGCATCCCATACTCTTCCAGCTTTGCCTGCAGCTCATTCAGCGCATCCAGACGGTCGTCCGTCTGCACCGCTGCCGAAGCTGCTGCCGAACCGGATGCATCCGATGCCGCCGGGTCTGCCTGCGCTGCAAAGGTCAGCTGGTCGCCGGGTGTCACCGACACCGGCTCGCCGCCGTATAGGGTCTTGAGTTCTTCCGGCTGGGCAGACTCGCAGGCCAGGATCTTGAACTGATCCGAGAGGGTCAGCCAGCCGCTCTTCGTCTGCATGGCATAGGTAGGCACCGCCTCGGTCACCTGCACCACCACCGTGTTTGGGTAATCCCGAACCACCCTGATGGATTCCAGCAGCGGGAACTGCTTTTCCAGTTCTGCTTCCTTGGCGGCAGGGTCAAAGCTGAAAATGTTCTCTTCGGTCTGCACACCCAGTGCCTGCAGGATCTGGCTGCTGGAATAGCCGCCCACCTCCTGTACCACGGTGCCGTCCGCCGTCTGCACCTGAATGGTGCCGATCTTAAACAGCATGGTCATGGTCAGGTAAACACCGGCGGCGATCACGGCCAGCAGGGTCACAAAGGCCATCAGCCGCCGCAGCATCCGCCGCCGTTTCAGCGCGGCGCGGGTCAGGCGGCGCTTCTTGCGTTTTTCCCGCTGTACCGGGTCGCGTGGCTGCTGTTGTGCCGGGCGCAGACGCTGATTTTTGTAGCGCTGCTGCGCTGCCTGAGCCGCTGTTTTGCGCGGCTTCTGCCCCTGTGAACGGCGCTGCTGCGGCTTGCGGGCCGTGCCGGATGCACGCTGTTCCGGCTGGGCCGTGCGGCTTCGCTGCGCGGTACGGTTCCGGTTCTGGCCGCTGGTGCGCCGGGTGCCGCTCTGTTCGGTGCGGCGCGGCTGCGAAGGGAACTCGATGCTGTTATCGGTACGGGTGCGGCGCACCGTACCATTGGCGGTGCGGTCCGGCGCAAAGCTCAGCGGTTCCCCGTTGAAGCCATAGCGCCCGTCCGCACTGCCGGAAGATCCTTTTTGTTGTGAAGGCGGCGGAGTATGCTGCAGGTCTTTCCGCAGGTCGTAGATATTGCCGTTGTTTCTGTTATTGCGGTATTGCTGCATGGCGCACACCTCCTTTCCGGTTTAGGTTTTGTTTTACTTCTGCACCAGTTTCATCAGAGCGTCTGCAATACGGTCAAGGCTGTCATCCACCGACAGGCTGCGGGCATTTTTGCCCATCTCAGCCAGCTTGCCGGGCTGTGCCAGCATGTCGGACACCGTGCTCACCAGCTTTTCGCCGGTCAGGTCTTTTTCCTCGATCACCACAGCGGCATCGGCCTTCTGCAGTTCCATGGCATTGAAGTACTGGTGGTTCTCAGCCACATTGGGGCTGGGGATGAGCACGGCTGCACGGCCAACAGCTTCCAGCTCGGCCAGCGTCAGCGCACCGGCGCGGCTGATGACAAGGTCTGCCGCAGCCAGCAGTTCCGGCATATTGTTGATGTATTCCTTCACCACAAGGCCGTCGCCCTCCGCGAAGTTCTTTTCCTTTTCCAGATCCTTGAACAGCTGCACACCGTACTGGCCGGTAGCGTGGAGATGCAGCACCGGCTTCTTCTCGTGCTGTTCCCATGCACACAGGTCGGCCACCACCTCGTTGACGCGGCGTGCGCCAAGGCTGCCGCCGAAGGAAAGGATCACCGTGCGGTCGCCCGCGCCCAGCTCAGCGCGGATGGCATCGCGGTCCTTTGCCTTGGTGAACACCTCCGGGCGCACCGGATTGCCCACCACGATGGTCTTATCAGGTGCGCCCAGCTTTTCCACAGCAGCAGGCACGGCGGCAAACACGAGATCCACATCCGGTGCCAGCAGCTTGTTGGTCACGCCGGGGAAGGCGTTCTGCTCATGAATGGCAGTGTGGATGCCCATTTTGGCGGCACAGCGTACCACCGGGCCGGACACATAGCCGCCGCAGCCGATCACAAGATCGGGTTTGACCTCCTTCATAATGGCCTTTGCCTTGGGGCCAGAGAGGGCCAGATTCCACAGCGTAACGATGTTGCGCTTGATGTTGTTCAGCGACAGCCTGCGCTGGAAACCGGTGATCTCGATATGGTGAAAGGGATAGCCCGCCTGTCCTACCAGACGATACTCCATGCCCTCCTTGCGGCCGGCAAAGTGGATCTCGGCAGAAGGGTCTGCCTTTTTGATAGCACCTGCAATGGCAAGTGCCGGGTTGATATGGCCGGCAGTGCCGCCGGCAGCGATCAGAACTCGCATGACGATTCCTCCTCTATTATTAGTGCATCTGGGCAGGTCATCGGGGAGCTCCCCACTGGCCTGAGCCCTCAAAACAGTCGTTACAGTTCATTGCGTGCACGGCGGGCATCGTCCAGATTGATGGTACGGTCCTTCAGCTCCGCATCACGCTGAGCCTTTGCAGCCTGCCGCTGTGCGTGGGCCGCCGCCCTCTGCTGCGCCGCCCGCTCTCCGTTGCGCCCAATGTTCACCATCACGCCCATTTCTGCCAGCAGCAAGATCAGACTGGTGCCGCCGGACGAGAAAAACGGAAGGCTGATGCCGGTATTCGGGATGGTGTTGGTGACCACGGCGATGTTGCAGAACACCTGCCAGGCGATCTGCGCCATAATGCCAATTCCCACCATGGTGCAGAACTGGTTCTCGGCCTTATAGGCGATCATCAGGCCCTGCGCTATGAGCAGTATGAACAGCACGATGATGAGCACCGCACCGATGAAGCCCAACTCTTCGCACACCACACTGAAGATGAAGTCGTTGGTGCTTTCCGGCAGCCAGAGCTGCTTTTCCACGCTGTTGCCAAGGCCAAGGCCCTTCAGTCCGCCGGAGCCGATGGCGTACAAGCTCTGCTTGGTCTGGTCGTTCAGCGCTTCCAGATCATCGGACCATGTGTTCAGGCGGTCCTGCAGATAGCCAATGGATTCCACCAGCGTCAGGGCCGGTTTCAGCAGCAGAGCCGCCGCTGCGGCCCCGCACCATGTCAATACACCGCCGCAGCCGGTCAGCATGAGGATGGTGCCCACGATGGCGGTGGTCAGCAGGATACCGGACATGTGCGGCTCTAAAAACAGCAGCAGCACCACCGGCACCAGCGGCAGCACCGGCACGATCAGCTGCCTTACGATGCGGATGAACAACCAATCCTTTGGCTTGATTTTTTCTCTCAGCGACGGGCTGAACCGGCCGATCTGCGGCGCACTTGCCGCCAGATGGGACGAGAGCAGGATCATCTCAAACTTTGCCACCTCAGAGGTTTGCAGAGTCAGACCGCCCAGACGGATCCAGCGGCGGC
>OGRS01001571.1_pt1 | contig 12960 bp, 11 predicted proteins | sample 1553561 | NCBI WGS metagenome assembly OGRS01 (sample SAMEA2580103, study PRJEB22360) | human gut metagenome | biome: human gut; feature: human-associated habitat; material: faeces | place: Denmark | collected 2008/2010
GGCCCGCGCGGAGCGCAAAGCCATTTGACCGAAAGAATAAAATCCGCCCCGCGCCACCAGCGCGAGATCCCACACAAAAGAGGAACGATAACCATGCAGAACATCGACCTGATCTGCGTCGGCAAGCTCAACGCGAAATACTTCGCCGAGGGCGTGGCCGAATACCAGAAGCGTCTGGCGGCGTTTGCGTCATTCCGCATCGTCGAGCTGCCGGAAGAAAAAATCGAAGAGAAGAACGCCTCCGACGCCGTGGTGAAAAAGGCGCTGGACAAAGAGGGCAGAGCCATCCTCGGCAGCGTCCGCAGGGGTGCGGCCATCGTCGCCCTGTGCATCGAGGGAAAACAGATCTCCTCCGAGGAGCTGGCGCAGTTCCTCGCCGACCGCGCAAACAGCGGCGCGGGAGACGTGGCCTTCGTCATCGGCTCGTCCCACGGCCTCTCGGATGAGGTCAAGCGCGCGGCGGCGCTCCGGTTCAGCATGGGCCGCATCACGATGCCCCACCAGCTGGCCCGCCTTGTCCTCACCGAACAGATCTACCGCGCCTGCACCATCAACGCGGGGATGAAGTATCATAAATAAAAGGTCGGAGAGGGCGCTTGTAAACTTTCTGCGTGATGCTTGACTTTTTGGGAAAAAGCGCATATAATAAAGACAATAAAAGTGGTAATCAAGCTAGTCATTTGACTCACCAAGAAGAAAACCCCCTCCCGGAGCTGCTATCTCCGAAAGGGGGTCTTCTTTTTAGTGCTTACGGCCCGTGAACCATCCGTCAAGCCACTTGCAGATGTAGTAAGATGCTACATTTGCTGCGACGGACAGCATAAAAGTGGTAATACTAGGCATTTTTCTCACCTCCCCTCCCGAATAAATGGGCGGGCAAGGCCGCAAACCCATTATACCACACGTTTCGCCAAAAAGATACAGGAGATGCCAAGAGAAGAGTGACTGTAAACTTTCTGCACAGCGCTTGACTTTTGGGGAGAATGGCATATAATGAAAGTGATAAAGGTAGAAGCAAATGAGTCCATTGGCTCACCCAAAAGGAAAGACCCCCTCCCGGAGCTCCAATCTCCGAAAGGGGGTTTTTTTGCGCCTTCCGGTATGCCAAGGCCTCTCCCCTTGGGAGAGGTGTCACCGAAGGTGACGGAGAGGGCAAGCCCGGCACGAAAGAGCCGCTGCGCAGCGATGGGCAGGCTCTTTGTCAGAGCGATGCTATCGCTGTGTCAGAGCTGTTTGGCAGCGGCCTAGCCCTCTCAGTCTCGTCGCAAGCTCCTCGCCAGCTCCCCCAAAGGGGGAGCCATTGGCATGTCGGTCAGCTTTCGTCTGGACGAGCGAAGCACAATATCTCGGAAGCAGCAGTGCTCCGCTGTCTAGGCCAGCGACAGCTTGACAAGGAGCGTTGTCCAGAAGCCGCTGCCCCCGCAAGCAAGGCCCGCCCTCTTGCGTCCTGTCGAGCCTCAGGCGTCCAGCATAGACCTGACCGGCCTGCCAAGGCCTCTCCCTTTGGGAGAGGTGGCATTGCGAAGCAATGACGGAGAGGGCTCCGTGAATTTGTGGAAAATGCACGATTGAAAAGAGAAGAATTTGTAAATGTGATAAAAATGAGAAGAAGATATTGACAAAAACAATGGGTGGGGTATAATGATAGCACAGGCCGACAGCCGGAAATGGATGGCCTGCCTGTATAATTCATTTTTATTTATGGAGGCAAAAATCATGAAAATGGCAAAGAAACTGCTGGCCGTCGTCCTCACCGGTGTTATGGCACTGTCCATGCTGACTGGCTGCGCTCTGAGCGACAAGGTCAAGGCTGAGGCTCTGGAGAAGGCTCTGAACTCTGATGCAGCTCAGGGTACCGTTGACGTCGACTACAAGTACGACAGCAAACTGAACGACGAGGCTCACAAGGTTTGGACTACTGCTGCAACTGCTACGAATAAGATGCTGGGTAAGAAGATTCCTTCTACTCTGCCCAAGACTCTGACCAAGGTGACCATCGGCGAGAAGGACTACGCTTACTTCATCCTCACTGCTCCTGAGAAGAAGGACGCTAAGGATAAGCTGGAGTGGGTTACCGAGGCTAAGAAGTTTGATGCTCAGGTTGCTATTAATGGTATTCATACCACTGTCACTGGCATGGTCAAGAACTATGCTTCTAGCACTACCGGCAACAAGAAGGTCAAGTTCGGCGTGGAGTTCGTTGACAACGGCGAGAAGGGCGACAAGAAGGTCGATTACGCTATCGTTGTTGTTGAGATCAACAAGTAATCACTCCATCTGCTCAAATCATTACAGACCCGGTCTGTGATACACATTGAGAAATGACTCCAAGGCCCGGAGCGGGAACGCTCCGGGCCTTGGTTTTTTTGGAGCTGGGGCGGGGCGGAGCGCGGGGGCGGGCCTTTACAATCCCCGCAAAACATGATAAAGTAAAGGTACTCTGCTTTCAACAGGAAAAGCAGGCCCGGCTGCGGGGAAAGCCGCCGGGACAACGACGCAACACGACACGGCAAACCAGCCGCGGACGGAAAGGATGTACTTACAATGGAACAGAGCGAAAAGACCCTTGATATGATCGTCAATCTCTGCAAGAACCGGGGCTATGTCTTCCCCGGCTCTGAGATTTACGGCGGTCTGGCCAACAGCTGGGACTACGGCCCTCTGGGCGTCGAGTTCAAGAACAATGTCAAAAAGGCATGGCTGAAAAAGTTCGTGCAGGAGAGCCCCTACAACGTGGGCCTCGATGCCGCCATCCTCATGAACCCCCAGACCTGGGTCACCACCGGCCATGTTGCCGGCTTCTCGGACCCGTTGCTGGACTGCCGCGCCTGCAAGGCCCGCCACCGCGCCGACAAGCTCATCGGCGACGAGCACCCCGAGGTGAACGTGGACGCCATGAGCTTTGACGAGATGGACGCTTTCATCGCCGAACACGAGGACGTGGTCTGCCCCGTCTGCGGCAAGCACGACTTCACCCCCATCCGTAAGTTCAACCTGATGTTCAAGACCGCCATCGGCGTCACCGAGGACAGCTCTTCCACCTGCTACCTCCGCCCCGAGACGGCGCAGGGCATCTTCGTCAACTTTGCCAACATCCAGCGCACCACCCGCCGCAAGCTGCCCTTCGGCGTCTGCCAGGTGGGCAAGGCCTTCCGCAACGAGATCACCCCGGGCAACTTCACCTTCCGCACCCGCGAGTTCGAGCAGATGGAGTGCGAGTTCTTCTGCAAGCCCGGCACCGACCTCGAGTGGTTCAGCTACTGGAAGGACTACTGCGAGAACTGGCTGCTGAGCCTCGGCATCAAAAAGGAGCATCTGCGCCTGCGCGACCACGAGCCTGCCGAGCTGGCCTTCTACAGCCGCGCCACCACCGACATCGAGTACGCCTTCCCGTTCACCGACTGGGGCGAGCTGTGGGGCATCGCCGACCGCACCAACTACGACCTGAGCCGCCATCAGGAGGCCTCCGGCAAGAGCCTCGAGTACTTCGACAGCGAGACCAACGAGCACTACATCCCCTACGTCATCGAGCCCTCTCTGGGCTGCGACCGCGTGGCGCTGGCTTTCCTGTGCGAGGCCTACGACGAGGAGCATCTGACCGACAGCAAGGGCAAGGAGGACATCCGCACCGTCCTGCACCTGCACCCGGCTCTGGCTCCCTATAAGTGCGCTGTCCTGCCCCTGAGCAAGAAGCTGGGCGACAAGGCCATGGAGATCCGCAATGAACTGAGCAAGTACTTCATGGTGGACTACGACGATACCGGTTCTATCGGCAAGCGCTACCGCCGTGAGGACGAGATCGGCACTCCCTACTGCATCACCGTGGACTTCGACACCGTGGGCGACGAGGCCAAGGGCATCGCAGCCGACAACTGCGTCACCGTCCGCGACCGCGACACCATGGAGCAGGTGCGTATGCCCATCTCCGAGCTGAAGAGCTACATCGAGAGCAAGATCGAGTTCTGATAAAAACTCACTTTTGTGAGTGAAAAAACAGCCCCGCCGTTGCAATTTCGGCGGGGCTGTGGTATAATACAGATAAAGAAAGCGCTGTCTGGCAAACGGTCAGCACCTTTCCGGGAAGTCATAACAAAAATGACCGCTCAGGTTTGCGACGCTGAGGGCGGTCATTTTTTGTTATGAAAAATCTTGTACGCAATATCAAACGCGCCGAAACCTACCGTTGCAAGCAACGTAAGTAAAGCTAAAGTTTCCAAAAGCGTCATAGACCACCACCCCTTTCGCTGTGGAGCGTCGGGGGCATAACAAAAATGCTCGCCTTCCCGACGTAAGGCCGGAAAGGTGTAGACCGCCTGCCGTTATGTAGACAGCACTCTCAAGCACTAGTATAACAGATGTTTCCCGATTTTTCAACCGGAAGAAACGTCTGTTTTGTTTTTATCGGGTGGACAATTCCGGCCGGAGCGGTTATACTGTCAGATAGAAAATGCAGCGCCGTGGTCTGCACGGCAGAAAGGATATTCCGTGGAAAACTTTACTCTTCTTCTGAAAAAATACGCCGACTTCATCGTCCGTGTGGGCGTCAACCCCCAGCCGGGCCAGACCCTTGTCATCAACTGCTGCCTCGAGGCCGCCCCGCTGGCCCGTCTGTGTGTGCGCAGTGCCTACGAGGCCGGCGCCCGTGACGTGCTGGTGAACTGGAGCGACAACGAGGTCTCCCGCAGCCGGATGGAGCTGGGCAGCGAGGAAGCCCTGACCGACTTCAAACCCTATCAGCTGCGCCGCTATCTCGACTACGCCGAGAGCGAGGGCGGGGTCTGCGTCCTCCACATCCTCGCCGACGACCCCGAGGTCTACGCCGGTCTGGACGGCGCGAAGATCAGCCGTGTGAACGCTGCGCAGCGCAAGTTCATGGCCCCCTGGCGGGAGTACACCATGAACGACCGCGTCCAGTGGTCCATCGCCGCCATGCCCAGCGCCCCGTGGGCGAAGAAGATGTTCCCGGAGCTGGACGAGGCTGCGGCCATCGAGAAGCTCTGGCAGCTCATCTTCGACGTCTGCCGGGTGACGGGCGGCGACCCCGTCAGCGAGTGGAAGGCCCACCTCGACCGTCTGACCGGCCTGAAGGACAAGATGAACGCCCTCGACCTCGAGAGCGTCCACTTCGAGAGCAGCAACGGCACCGACCTGACCGTCGGCATCGCCGACAAGGCCACTTGGGAGAGTGCCGCCAGCGTCAGCGAAAAGGGCGTGGTCTTCCTGCCCAACATCCCCACCGAAGAGGTCTTCACCGCCCCCCACAAGGACAAGGTGAACGGCATCGTCTACGGCACCAAGCCCTACGTCTTCAACGGCCAGCTCATCAAGGGCTTCCATGTCACCTTCAAGGATGGCCGGGTCGTGGAGCATGGTGCAGACGAGGGCGCGGAGCTTCTGGGCCAGCTTCTGGACACCGACGAGGGCGCACGGAGCATCGGCGAAGTGGCGCTGGTTCCGGCGTCCAGCCCCATCAACCGCAGCGGCGCGCTGTTCTACAGCACCCTCTTCGATGAGAACGCCGCCTGCCATATCGCCTTTGGTGCCAGCTATCCCGGCACCACCGCCAACGGCACCCGCCTGACCAAGGATGAGCTGCTGGCCCGGGGCATGAACCAGTCCGCTATCCACGAGGACGTCATGGTGGGCGCCGAGGACAGCCATATCACCGGCAAGTGCCGCGATGGCCGCACCGTGGAGCTGTTCCGCGACGGCGTCTGGGTGCTGTGAGAAGAGGATTTTTCGCGAAAAAGCTTGCATAATCCGCAAGAGTATGCTATATTCTAGTAGTACGCTATAGTTTTATTGGAAAGTGGGCCGCAAGGTCCGCTTTTCTTGTTTGTTTGGAGGTTTTTTATGGCGAAGCAGTCTGGCGGCAACACCGCCCAGAGAGTCGAAGCGCTTGTCCGCCCCGTCGTGGAGGGCATGGGCCTGCGCCTGTGGGATGTGGTCTTTGAGAAGGAAGGGCCGGACTGGTATCTCCGTGTGCTCATCGACAGGGACGGCACCATGGACACCGACACCTGTGCCGAAGTGTCCCACGCGCTGGACCCCATCCTCGATGAGGCAGACCCCATCGACCAGAGCTATTATCTCGAGGTGGGCAGCCCCGGCCTTGGCCGCAAGCTGACCCGCCCGGAGCACTACGAGGCGCTCAAGGGCGAGAAGATCGGCGTCAAGCTCATCCGCCCCACCGCCGACGGCGTGCGCGAGTTTGCCGGCATCCTGAAAGGCCGCGAGGGCAGCACCGTCACGGTCGAGACGGAGAACGGCCCGGTGAGCTTTGAGGTGAACGCCGCATCCGGCGTCCATCTCTGTGATGACGAACATCTGTTTGATTAAGAACAGCCCTCTCAGGCGCTTTCCGCGCCAGCTCTCCCAGAGGGAGAGCCAAAGATGAATCGAGAAAAGATACCATTATAAACTAGGAGGAACCCGAAAAATGGCAGCAGCGAACAACGAATTTTTTGAAGCTCTCTCCATGCTGGAGCACGAGCGCGGCATCACCGCGGAGTACCTGATCGAAAAGATCAAGGCTGCTATCGTCATCGCCGTGAAGAAGAACTACGAGGTCGAGGACGACCACGTCATGGTCGAGATCGACCCCAGCACCGGCAAGTTCAACGTCGCCCTCATCCAGGACGTCGTGGCCGATGAGGACTGGTACGACGAGCACAGCGAGATCGGCATCACCGAGGCTCAGCACATCCGCAAGAGCTATCAGGTGGGCGACCGCGTCGTGACCCCCCTCAAGACCAAGGACTTTGGCCGCATCGCGGCCCAGACCGCAAAGCACGTCATCCGTCAGGGCATCCGAGAGGCCGAGCGCAGCCAGCAGCTGAGCGAGATCCAGTCCCGCGCCCACGACATCGTGCAGGCCACCGTCACCCGCGTTGACCCCGAGAAGGGCATCGTTGCCCTCGACCTGGGCAAGGGCGGCGAGGCCATCCTGCCCCGCAACGAGCAGGTCCCCGGCGAGGTCTACACCGAGGGCCAGATGCTGCAGGTCTACATCGTGGATGTCGTGGCAAGCGAGCGCGGCCCCCGCGTCATGATCAGCCGCACCCACCCCGGCCTCGTCAAGCGCCTGTTCGAGCTGGAAGTGCCTGAAATTTATGACGGCACCGTCGAGGTCAAGGCCATCAGCCGCGAGGCCGGCGCCCGCACCAAGATGGCGGTCTGGTCCAAGGACGCCAACGTCAACCCCGTCTCTGCCTGCATCGGCCCCCACGGCGACCGTGTGGCCGCTGTCGTCGAGAAGCTGGGCGGCGAGAAGATCGACATCGTGAAGTGGAGCGAGGACATCTCCGAGTTCATCTCCGCAGCTCTCAGCCCCGCAAAGGTGGTCAAGGTCGAGCTGCTGCCCGGCGAGACCCGCTCCTGCCGCGTGACCGTGCCGGACCAGCAGCTGAGCCTTGCCATCGGCAACAAGGGCCAGAACGCCCGTCTGTGCGCCCGCCTGACCGGCTACAATATCGACATCCGCCCCGAGAGCGGCTACTACGGCGAGGAAGAGCCGAAGGCTGCCGAGGCTGAGAAGACCGAAGATACCGCCGCAGAATAAGCGCGGAACACCTGCCGAAGGAGGGAAAACCGGATGGCACAAAAGAAGATCCCTGCCCGCCAGTGCATCGGCTGCCTGACCAGCCGCCCCAAGAAGGAACTGGTGCGTGTGGTGCGCGCACCCAGCGGAGAGATCAGCATCGACCCCGTGGGCAAGAAGCCCGGCCGCGGTGCTTACCTCTGCCCGGATGCCGCCTGCCTTGCAAAGGCAAAAAAGAAGAAGGCGCTGGAGCGCTGCTTTGAGCAGCCGGTCCCCGCCGAGGTATACGATGCACTGGCCCAGCAGCTGGCCAGTGTGGAAGCAGAAAAGGAGGCCGACCGCGATGGCAAAGAAGCATAACGCCCCCGCAAAACCGGCCCTTGAGCCGAATGAGGCCCTGTTCCAGGCCGTGAGCCTCTGCCGCAAGGCGGGCGCTCTGACCATGGGCTTTGACGCGGTGGAAGACGCCGTCGTCAAGGGCAAGGCATGGCTCGTGATGACTGCGTCCGACGCCAGCCCCAAGACCGTGCAGCGGCTCAACTACGCTGTGGGCGATATGGTGGACGTCATCCCCATGCCGCTGACACAGGATAAGCTGGCTGACATCAGCCGCAAACCGGTGGCCATTTATGCCGTCACCGACCGCAACCTCGCCAAGCTCTGCTTTGACCGGCTGACGGCGTGCGGAGCGATTCAAACTGAGGAGGATATGAGCGAATGATCGTAAAATATAAAGTGAGCGATTTTGCAAAGGACCTGAGCATCTCTGCCAAGAAGGTCCTCGACGAGCTGAACGCCATGGGCAGCACCGGCAAGAAGAACAGCTCCACTCTGGAGGAGAACGAGCTGAACTACCTGCTGGAGAAGTTCAGCAAGGACAACAGCGTCAAGAGCCTGGACGAGTTCCTGAACAGCGCCAAGGCTCCCAAGGCTGAGCCGAAGCCCGCCGAGAAGAAGGCAGAGCCCAAGGCCGAAAAGAAGCCCGAGGCTTCCAAGGCTCCCAAGGCTGAGCCCGCAATGGCCGAGGCAAAGCCCGCTGCCAAGCAAAACAACAAGAAGAACGAGCAGCACAGGAAGCGCGAGGAGAAGACCGTCTCCCTGAGCGAGCTGGCCCGTGAGACCGGCGCAAAGGCTACGGCTGCTACTGCTCAGTCCGTCTCTGTCCGCCGCGAGGACAATCAGGTCACCGTCGATACCCGCACCGTCGATATGAACGTGGACCGCTTCGATGCCCGTTACGACGATCTGGCTTCCACCAAGAACACTGAGAACCGCCGCAAGCCCACCCCGCAGGGCAACAAGCAGAAGTTCACCCAGCGCGGCCAGCGCCAGCGCCAGCAGTTCCAGAAGGGCAAGCGCGAGACCGAGTTCGAGCGTCTGCAGCGCATCCAGCTGGAAAAGGCCCGCAATGCGCAGCTGAAGGTCCTCATCCCCGATGAGATCACCGTCGGTGAGCTGGCTGCCCGCCTGAAGCAGCAGGCCGGCAAGGTCATCGCCAAGTTCATGCAGATGGGCGAGATGCACGCCATCAACGACGTCATCGATTTCGATACCGCTGCTCTGGTGGCCGAGGAGTTCCACGCCAAGGTCGAGAAGGAAGTCCACGTCACCATCGAGGAGCGCCTGTTCACCCAGGAGGAGGATTCGCAGGACGATCTCGTCACCCGTCCCCCGGTCGTCTGCGTCATGGGCCACGTTGACCACGGCAAGACCAGTATCCTGGACGCGATCCGCAAGACCAACGTCACCGCAGGCGAGGCCGGCGGCATCACCCAGGCCATCGGTGCATATCAGGTCAAGGTCAACGACAGCCTCATCACCTTCCTGGATACCCCGGGCCACGAGGCGTTCACCTCCATGCGCGCCCGCGGTGCCAACATGACCGATATTGCAGTTCTGGTCGTCGCCGCCGATGACGGCATCATGCCCCAGACGGTCGAGTCCATCAACCACGCCAAGGCTGCAAACGTCAAGCTCATCGTGGCCATGAACAAGATGGATAAGCCCACCGCCAACCCCGAGCGCGTGATGGAGGGCCTGACCAAGTACGGCATCATCACCGAGGACTGGGGCGGCGATGTCGCCTGCATCCCCGTCTCTGCTCTGACCGGCATGGGCATCAACGACCTGCTGGAGCGCATCGCTCTGGAAGCTGAGGTCATGGAGCTGAAGGCCAACCCCAACCGCCGTGCCAAGGGCGCTGTCGTCGAGGCTCGTCTGGACAAGGGCCAGGGCCCCATCGCCACCATTCTGGTGCAGAACGGCACCCTCCACTCCGGCGACGTCATCATCGCCGGTACCGCCGTGGGCCGTGTGCGTACCATGCGCAGCGACAAGGGCATTCTGCTGAACGACGCCGGCCCCTCCACCCCTGTGGAGATCACCGGTCTGACCGCTGTGCCTGAGGCCGGCGACCTGTTCGAGGCCGTCGAGGACGAGCGTCTGGCCCGTGAGCTGGCCGAGCAGCGCATCGCTGCCGCCAAGGAGAAGCAGTTCTCCTCCTTCCAGAAGGTCACGCTGGATAACCTGTTCAGCCAGATGGCTCAGAACGATATGAAGGAGCTGGCCATCGTCGTCAAGGCTGACGTGCAGGGCTCCGCCGAGGCCGTCAAGCAGAGCCTCGAGAAGATCTCCAACGACGAGGTCCGCGTCCGCGTCATCCACGCCGGTGTCGGCGCCATCAGCAAGTCCGACGTTGACCTGGCCGACGCATCCAACGCCATCATCATCGGCTTCAACGTCCGCCCCGACAACGTGGCGAAGGAAGAGGCCGCTGCCACCAAGGTCGAGATGCGTATGTACCGCGTCATCTACGACGCCATCAACGACGTCACCGACGCTATGAAGGGTATGCTGGCTCCCAAGTTCCGCGAGGTGTCTCTGGGCGAGCTGCAGGTCCGTCAGGTGTACAAGATCTCCAATGTGGGCACCGTTGCAGGCTGCCGCGTGACCAGCGGCAAGATCACCCGCGACAGCAAGGTGCGTGTCGTCCGTGACGGCATCGTCATCACGGAGGACGAGATCGCATCTCTGAAGCGCTTCAAGGACGACGCCAAGGAAGTGGCCGAGGGCTACGAGTGCGGCGTCACTCTGGCAAAGTTTGCCGACGTCAAGGAAGGCGACGTCTACGAGGCCTTCAAGATGGAAGAATACCGCGACTAAGAGTTGAAGCTGCTGTTATCATCGCCCCCCGGGCGGTGATAACGGGCTTTTCAGAGGAGAAACTATGTCTCAGAAAAATATGGGCCGTCTGGCGCAGGACATGAAGCGTGAGCTCATCGCCATCATCGGACGGCTGAAAGACCCGCGGCTGGAGGGCGGTCTGCTGACCGTCACCCGGCTGGATGTGACGCCCGACCTGGACGTGGCGAAGGTCTATGTGAGCGTGATGGGCCGTGAGGACGGCCCCAAGCCCGCCATCGAGGCCCTGAACCGCGCCGCAGGCCATGTGCGCACCGAAGTGAGCAAGAAAATGCACATCCGCAAGGCACCCCGCTTCATCTTTGTGGAGGACGACGGTGCCGCCTATGCAGCCCACATCAACGAGCTGCTCCGCACGCTGAATGTGAACGGCGACGCTGAGGACTCTCAGCCCGCCGAGACCGAGGAATAAATCCAGCGCTGCGGAAAGGATGGATCCATCAAATGACAGAACAGCTCAATGTGCAGCAGATGGCCGAGCGCCTCTGTGCTGCGGACAACATTCTGGTCCTGTGTCATAAAAACCCGGACGGCGACACCATCGGCTGCGGCAGCGCCCTCTGCCATGCGCTCAAGGCGCTGGGCAAGACGGCAGCCGTCCTCTGCTCCGATGCAGTGCCTTCCCGCTACAGCTTTACCGCACCGGTGCCGTTCCGGGGTGAGTTTGAGCCCAAGACCGTTGTGGCCGTGGATGTTGCCAGCGTGCAGCTCTTTGGCGAAAACAACGGCATGCCGCAGTATACCCGCCATATCGATCTCTGCATCGACCACCACGCGGGCAACAGCGGCTATGCGGATTTCACCCTGCTGGACGGCAATGCGGCCGCAGCGGCAGAGCTTCTGTATGAGGTCATCAGCGAGATGGGCGTGGAGATCACCCCCCTCATCGCCAACTGCCTCTACACCGGCCTCGCTACGGACACCGGCTGCTTCCGGTTCTCTTCCACCACTGCCAACACCCACCTCGTGGCGGCAAAGCTCATTCTGGCCGGTGCGCAGGTGGAGGAGCTGAACACCCTGCTCTTCGACACCAAACCCCGGGAGCGGATGGAGGCGGAGCGTATCGCCCGCAACCATCTGGAATATCATCTTGAGGGCCGCTGCGCCCTGATGTATCTGACCCGGGACGAGATCGAGCAGAGCGGCGTGGACCCGGCTGACCTGGAAGAGCTGACCAGCCTGCCCATCAGCATCGAGGGGGTCAAAGTGGGTCTGCTGCTCCGTCAGCAGCCCGGCGGCAGCTACCGCATCAGCGTGCGCGCCGCCAAGGGCGTGGACGCCTGCGCCATCGCACGGCGTCTGGGCGGCGGCGGCCACACCCGCGCAGCGGGCTGTGAGCTGCTGGGCAACCTCGACAACGCCAAGAGCGCCATTCTGGCTGAAGTGGAGGCGGAACTCGACCGCCCCGAGACGCAGGAGGAAAGCTGATGCAGGGCATCCTTATCGTAGATAAGCCGATGGAGTGGACCAGCTTTGACGTCATCGCCAAGCTGCGCGGCATCCTCGGCACCCGCAAGCTGGGCCACAGCGGTACGCTGGACCCCATGGCCACCGGCGTTCTGCCGGTGTTCTGCGGCGGGGCCAGCAAGGCCGTGGACCTTCAGCTCGACCACACCAAGACCTACTGCGCCCGGCTGCGGCTGGGGATGCAGACCGACACCGGCGACATCACCGGCACCGTGCTGGAAACGGCCCCGGTGACGGCAGGGGAGAAGGAGCTGCTGGCTGTTCTGCCCCGGTTCCTCGGCCCCCAGATGCAGACGCCGCCCATGTACTCGGCGGTCAAGATCAACGGCCAGCCCCTTTATAAGCTGGCCCGCGAGGGCGTCACGGTGGAGCGGAAGGCCCGCCCCATCGAGATCCTGGACATCCGGTACGGCGGCAGCCCGGTGGAGAACGAATACGTCCTCACCGTCCGCTGCTCCAAGGGGACGTATATCCGCACCCTGTTGGAGGACATTGCCACCGCTATGGGCCAGAAAGGCACCATGAGCGCTTTGCGCCGCACGACGGCGGGTGTCTACACCGAGGCCGACGCCCACACGCTGGAAGAGATACAGGCGGCAAAGGACGCAGGCCCCGAGGCACTGCAGGCTTTGATGCTGCCGGTGGAGAGCGTGTTCGAGAGCCTGCCTCTGCTGGTGGCAGAGCCGAGGGTGGAGCAGCACCTGTACAACGGCTGCCCCACCCACCCCCCACCCGCGGCGGAGCCCTGGCCC
>OGRS01001572.1_pt1 | contig 12959 bp, 17 predicted proteins | sample 1553561 | NCBI WGS metagenome assembly OGRS01 (sample SAMEA2580103, study PRJEB22360) | human gut metagenome | biome: human gut; feature: human-associated habitat; material: faeces | place: Denmark | collected 2008/2010
TGGATAATTCCTTACTGGCTGTAAGGGATATTAACCATAAATATATTGTAGTAGAGAAGGAAATAAGCCCGCCAAAAGGCGAGCTTATTTAGAATGCTTGTTTATAGGTTATCGCTGAACTACGTTTTCAAGACAGCCCCATTTTTTATGATTTTAAAGTGATAATGGTGTGGAACGTGGAACTGGAGTCATCATAATACATTTGAAGATTACCTCCATGTTTTTTTGTGACTTTTTTTATACTTTTTATACCATAACCGTGTTTTGTGGTATTTTCTTTATTGGATATTGGAAGATGATCAGAATCATATGCCGGAGCAGTTCGGCATGAATTAATAACAACAATAACAATAAAAGGAGAGTTCTCTTTTTTCTGTGCTGTTACTTCGATAAAAGCTTCTGGTATTTTTTCTACTGCTTCAAAAGCGTTATCCATGAGATTACAAAATAAAGAAGTTAGATCATAAGGAGAAAATTGTTTTAAAATATTACTTCGGATATCTGCATGGAAGCTGATGCTTTTTATGCTGCATTGTCGTTGGTAACGGACAAGGATAGCGTTTAAAATTTCATTATCGCAAATTCTGGCTGGCTCCTGCAGATCAGATGAATCAAGAAGCTGACAGATGTAAGCATTTATTTTTGAAGTGTCCTTTTTTTCATTCAATAATTTGATAGTTTGCAGGTGCTTTTTGATGTCATGAATCAGGATATTCCGATTTTCCGTCTGAGAAAGAAGCATTTTATAATATTCTGCAGAATCAGCTTCTTTTTGAAGCAAAAGCTGCATATCAGTGAATTCTATGTTTCGACGATGATTATATTGATTCATTCCAAATACCAGAAGATTAATAAAAAGAATAAGCACTGTACTCAGCGTTACCATAATATTTATTGGTGCTATAAACACAAAATGTTCCCCAATATTAAAAAAAGTTATTATTATAAACAGACAGGAAACAGGAATCAACATCAAAATAAAATCTGTATAATCAATATAGTTTTCCTGTTTAGGATCTGTTTTTTTGAAAAAATGCATAAGCAGATAAATAATTGTAAGGAATAAAATCTTGCTGGACAATGTATATATAATTAAACCGCCCTTCGTATTTTCAAGAAAATGTGGGGCGAACTGAGACATAAAGCTAAACATAAAAAGCTCAGAAAGTCCCATTATGGTTGTTAAAATAGCGGAATGAAATATTGCAATTAACAGATCAATTTTAAACTGTATATATAAAAACAGAAAGTTTATCAGAAAGTATACAATAATGTTAAGCCAGACTTTTTCCATGAAAGAGAAAAGGAATAAAATGCCATAAAGAAAGCATATAAATGATATTTTTACTTTAGCGGAATGAGCAGATAAAAACAGGCTGGAAGAATACTGCCACATAATGATTGCTTCGATTAGAAAACTAAAAAATAATAGTAAGATATGTTCCATAAAATCTTTACCTCGTACTTTCAAGATATAGAAGATAAGCATTTTTAAATGCTGTATATTTTCGGCGTGTAAGGTATGCAGTAAATGAATTGCTGAACATATGTATAGTAGTGTGATCAAAATCTGTAATATGTTCGAAATTAACAATAAAACTTCGGTGTGACTGAAAAAAACTGTTTTCAGGTAGATGCTCTGCCCAGTAGTTCATATTGTGAACAGAAATATAATCTTTTTGGATTGTGTGTACAATTATTTTTCGCCCTTGGGCCTCAATGGCAATAATATAGGAAGAGGGAACAGTATAAATTCCATCATGTGTTTCTATGGGAATTATTTGTGTCATCGTATTGTAATAGGTTAATGCATCTTTCAAATTTCTGAGAAATCGTTGCTTATTCAATGGCTTTGAAAGATAACGGAATACATGAAAACGCATGGCTTCATCCAGATACTCAGAATATGAGGTAACAACAAAAATGATTACATTTCTGTTTTGGGATTTTAACTCGTTTCCAACATAAATTCCATTCATACCAGGCATTTCTATATCAAGAAAAACTATATCTTTAGAACCTTTGTCCATTAAAAGACTTTCCCCATTTGAGTAGGATATAATTTCAGGCATCTTAAGATGAGCAGATTCAAAATAATGTTTTAATAATTTATATATATGTTCCAGAATTAATGTGTCATCATCACAAATAAGAATCCGCATTCTATATCACCAGACTTTCTTTTAAATATATTCATCATATCATATACATATAGAACTTGCAAAGGATGTACATGAAAAGACAAAATGATAGCATTTTTGGTTGTATATTCAGAACTAAGATAGCTTCTTGAAAAAACAATAAGGGAAAAAAAAGAACAGTGGGAATATTCGACTGTTCTTTTTTGTATGCCTGTCAAAATGATATAAGTGAATTTGTAATATGCCACAGATCCCTGGTCTGTTTCTAAAAATGAGAAAAGACCAAAAAGAGACTTAAAATGTCGATTCATGCAAAATGGGTTGAAAATTACAAAAAAGTATAGATAATAACACTTGTCATTGATTTTACTGCAAATTACGCGCGTAAAGAAACATTACAAATGTCCTAAGGATTTGTGAAAGAAAAGAGGAAACAGATTATGATGAATAAAAAAATCAAAAGAATCTTTTGCGGATTAACTGCATCTTTATGCATGGTTGGAAGTACTGTACCAGCCATGGCACAGACTGTGAGTTTTGATATTACCGTACCGGGAGATATCTTATCCCAGAGAGCTAAAAAGGCTGATTATGAACAGAGATTTTATGTAACAGGAAATTCATTTAACAAAATAGGAACCTTGCACTGTACATCAATTAATAGGAAATTTAGTTCGATAAAATCAAATGTTGCTTCTATTAATCCAAATAAATTATCAGATAAGGCTTTTTATCTTACAGATGCTCCGGCAGAGCAGTATTATTATATGACAACATCTGCAAGTGTTTCAAATCTGCATGTAACAGGACGATATACTCCGTGATGTTATTTTTTCTATAATGGATACCCAGAGAAGATACTGATTATTGTATCTTCTCTGGGTAGTGGTAAGGGAGAAAAATTATGATTAAAAAACTATTATTATATTTAATATTAGGGGTAATAACTATAGGTTCGGGATGTGGGAAAAATGTAACTTCAGAAAAAAGCAATATTGTAAATAGACAGGAAAATGATAAAGCTGAAGTTGAGAAAGCTTTTCCGAGGACGTGTAATATAGAATCAAAATCCGGGAAAGTCAAATTTAATTGTACATTGGAATTACCAGAAAGTCTGAATGGAAGAACTATACAGAAAACTTCTGTAGAAGGTGTACATAATTATAATAGGGACAAGGCATATTCTTTGTTTGCAGGAGGAAAAGAGATATCTGAGAAACACCAATATGGTGATGACAATAATGGTTTTGATTGTTATAGATTTTCTGATGGAACAAGCCTTGAAGTAGGTTCAACTTTTCGTTGGTCCAGTGCTACTTCTTCTTTTTATTCATATCTTGGAGTGCAACAGTCAGATTATATAGACTTGTGTTCGGGTGGAGCAGTTTCCCTTGACAAAGACAACTGTATTTCAGAAGTAAAAAATGACATAAATGAACTTGGATATGATGCAGAGAATTTTTCTTTTCAGGCGTTTCCCTTAAGTGTTGACGGAATGAGAAAATTAAGAAATGAGGAATTAAATGATGGTTTGCTGGAAGAAGGACAAACGAATGAACCCACATCAGACGATGAAGCGTACTTTATCTATGCCTATCAGGAAAATACCGGAATTCCTGTATTTCATGAATTAATGAGCGTTGCAGAGCAATTATCGGATGATTCTCCAGATAATGCACCTGTACAGGCCATTTATTCTGCCCGTGGTCTGGAAGAATTAAGTATAGATTATATTTATGACTTTAAAAATGAACAGAATACGGTAACACTGAAACCTTTTGAAGAAATTGCGTCAGTAGTAGAAGAGAAATATGAAAACATATTGAATGATGCAAAATATGAAATTACACGGGCTAAATTATATGAACGTGTTTATACAGATGAGAATCAGAAATATGCAGAAGAACCAGTCTGGTATTTTGAGGTAAATGATGGCAGTAGAAAAACAGTAATGTTAGTCAATGCGGAAACCGGTAAAGAAATTAATTTACCATCATAGGAGATTGATATGAGCAGTTCTACAATTCCATATTGTGCAGTAGAAGAAAGAAGAAGATTAAACCAGTGTATGGAAAAAACATCGAATGATTATGAAAAGGAAATATACAGAAAAATTCGCGATATGCCGGTTCCGTATGAAAAACTAAATGAAATATTAGAGAATAGCAGAGATATTATCATATCTTTAGAACCCTTGTCCATTAAAAGACTTTCCCCATTTGAGTAGGATATAATTTCAGGCATCTTAAGATGAGCAGATTCAAAATAATGTTTTAATAATTTATATATATGTTCCAGAATTAATGTGTCATCATCACAAATAAGAATCCGCATTCTATATCATCAGACGTTCTTTTAAATATATTCATCATATCATATACATATAGAACCTGCAAAGGATGTACATGAAAAGATAAAATAGATGAATTTTTGGTTGTTACTGTTCAAAGGTATGTATAAGTCATTGTAAAAAGTGACGAAATTATTTTCTCTATTTTGTGGATAATTATCTTCAGCAGAAAAAACTGTATTTATAGTTTTTTCTGCTGTTCTTTTTCACAAAAGTTATACACCGAATCCTATCCATTCTTTCAGACAGAGGCCTTATATCTACTCATTTCCAATCTTATAATGGAGATTTATCCACAGTCAGATTGCCCAATGGGTCATTTCCGGAAATTCGCTTTTTTCCTGCATTTCTGCTATACTTTTTTCAAGAAAGAGAGGTTGTTTTTATGGAGATTGATTTTATACAGGAACTAAAAAAACGTGATGAACTTCTTGACGGCTATCTCAGGCAGATCGAGATCCAGGAGGAATTCATCCAGAAACAGAAAGAGCTGATCGAATATCTCGAGGATCATATCTCAAAGATCACAGATATCGTCAGCAGTGTTTAGCAGGACTGTACCGGAGGAAAACGTATGCCTGATACTTATGATCATATCACTCTCATGTGTCGGCTGAAAGCTGCACAACGCAGAAACAAAGAACTGGAATCTGGTGAAAGATATATCCAGTTAGAAGAACTTTATCAGAAAGAGTACAACGTTTATGAACATAAGATTGAGAAGCTGAAAAAAGAACTTGCAGATGCGCACAAAGAAACGATCCGTGTGCGCAATTACTGGTTTCAGATACTGGAGGATATGCTCCGGGAGTTTGAAAAGGCACAAAAAAGGTCCGCGCAGGAACTCCGAAAAATGGAGATCCGTGCACTGAATGCAGAAAAGCAAAGAGATGATGCACTGGATAAAGCAGCCGTTTTCAGACATCAGTTTTATGAAGCGGCATCCAGACTGGAAGAAGAACAGGGAAAGAATCTGAAACTACGGGCACAGATCAACCGCGATTATGAAAACTCTTCTATTCCTTCTTCAAAAGCAGTACGACGCAAAAAGATCACAAACAACTGGGAAAAAACAGGCAGAAGACCAGGCGGGCAGCCCGGCCACAAAGGGCACTGCCGGAAAAGACAGGAGCCTACACAGCCAGTTATTCTTCTTCTGCCACCTGAAGAAGTGCTCGAAGACTGTGCTTTTAAAAAGACTGCCAGGACCATCGTAAAGCAGATGGTAAGTATCCGTATGGTCCTGAATGTAACGGAATATCATGCAGATGTTTATTATAACAGTCATACGGGAGAACGTGCACATGCAGCATTTCCAGACGGAGTTATCGATGATGTGAATTATGATGGCAGCATACGGGCATTTCTGTTCCTTCTGAACAATGACTGCTGTACATCCATTGATAAGAGCAGGGTATTTCTGTCCGACCTGACGGGTGGAAAACTGAATATTTCCAAAGGCATGATAAGCAGACTAAACCGGGAGTTTGCTTTAAAAACTGAGCCTGAACGCAGGTCTGCCTATGCAGATATGCTGCTTTCCCCTGTTATGCATACGGATTGTACAAATGCCAGGGAAAACGGAAAGAGCTGCCAGGTATATGTCTGTGCAACACCGGGCGGAAAAGCCCTGTACTTTGCCCGCGAGAAAAAGGGACACGAAGGAGTAAAGGGTACGGTTACAGAAGACTATCAGGGGATCCTTGTCCATGACCATGATATTACCTTTTATAATTATGGAGCAGATCATCAGGAATGCCTTGCCCATATACTGCGGTATCTGAAAGTCAGCATAGAGAACGAACCAGACCGTACCTGGAATAAAAAAATGCATGCACTGGTGCAGGAAATGGTCCACTTCCGAAATGGATGCCGGCAGCCACACGGACCAGATCCGGAAATAGTCTCCGGATTCGAAAAACGATACCGTGAGATACTGGAAACTGCCCGGAAAGAATATGAAAACATTCCGGCAAATGATTATTATAAAGACGGGTACAATTTATTCCTGAGAATGGAGAAATACATGCACAACCATCTGTTGTTCCTGCATGATATCCGGGTACCTGCCACGAATAATGAAGCCGAAAGGCTTCTAAGGAATTATAAGCGGAAACAGGCGCAGGCCGTGACATTCAGAAGTTTCGAAAGCATCGATTATCTCTGCCAATGCATGAGCATGCTTGTTTTGATGCGCCTTGAAGATCCGGCAAATATATATGACAGAGTGTCTAGAATATTTGGATAAAGAAAACCGATGGCTTTGACTGTTATCAGTCTACACCATCGGTTTTCTCAAGTCCAGCTAACCCTTGAACAGTAACTTTTGGTTACTTATTTAGAAATAACAAAAAAGAACAGTGAAAATATTCTACTGTTCTTAATATGTATGTTTGTTAAAAGGATATAGGTGAGTCTGTAATATGCTTTTTTCTGTTTCTTTTTACAAGGAGTTCTATAAAGTCTCTGGCAAGAATGATATCCTCTTGGCTGCACAGGCGTAGCTTATCAAGAATATCCTGTGGTAAATTATATGCGTGCATACTACCTAAAAGAAGATAGTCGGGAGTAACATTTAAACAGTCACATAACCGGATGAAAGTATCAAGACTTGGTTTCTGACGTCCATTTTCGATGGATGACATATGATTATTTGAGATTTCAAGTGTTTCGGCTAGCTCCGCCTGCTTTATATGTAATTCTTTCCGCCGCATCTTAATACGGCTCCCCATGTCATCATAATGAAATTCGATTTATAACACCCTCTTTCATATGATGAATCTTAACAATATACTTTTACAAAATGAAGAATGTTATACAGAAAAATTCTGTTGTACATTTGATTTTCTGTATTTCATAGAGAAAAATTCTGCTATACATAGTATTTTAAACTGGAAAAGCCAATAATTATCCATTTTTGAAGAAAAATAATCTCTTCATTCCAAACCTATCGAATTATAAGACAAAGAGAGTTATGATATAACCTGCAAGAAATCAATGACAATTTCGTGAAAGGAGAACGAGATTATGCAGAAAAATGTAAAAACTACAGTGGCCAAAGGTATGAAAACAGTATTGGATACTGTGTTAAAGACAGAAGCTAATACAACATCCTGTGCTATCATGTTTCAGCCAAAAGCACCTGAAGAACTGATGAAATACAGGAGAAGTAAGTAATGAATATATGCACAGATAAAGTAACGGACTGGATGATACGATGCAAAGTTATTAATGAAAGTGAGAAGGAATTATATCAGTATGCATTGTATAGTGCTATTTTACAGATAATTCCATTATTGCTTGCAGCTGGAATTGGTTTTTGCTTTGGGAGTATGAGATGTGGGATTATAATGATTTTGCCATTTATGATATTGAGAAAATATAGCGGTGGATTTCATGCCAAACGATTAGAGTTTTGCCTGTTGGGGTCAAGTCTGTTACTGCTTTTGTGCATATTTCTCTGTATGAGGTTAGTTTACAGGGATGCGTTATTTTTCATTACGGTTGTGTTAGCTATAAGCCTGATTCAATTCAGTCCAATAGAAAATAACAAGCGTAAGTTGGATTTGCTTGAAAAAAAACGTTATAAAAAAATAATAGTGATAAGTGTTACAGTATTTTTGATTACAGCACTAATTTTGCTTTGGTTAAATAAGGATAGATATGCAATATGTATTTTTATTGGAATACAGTTAACAGCTAGTTTACAAATTCCCTGTCTGTTTCTGAAAATGAAAAAAGACCAAAAAGAGCCTTAAAATGTCGCTTCATGCAAAATGGGTTGAAAATTATAAAAAAGTATAGATAATAACACTTGTCATTGATTTTACTGCAAATTACGCGCGTAAAGAAACATTGTAAATGCTCTAATGATTTGCGAAAGAAAAGAGGAAACAGATTATGATGAATAAAAAAATCAAAAGAATCCTTTGCGGATTAACGGCATCTTTATGTATGGTTGGAAGTACTGTACCAGCCATGGCACAGACTGTGAGCTTTGATATTACCGTACCGGGAGATATTTTATCTCAGAGAGCTGTTAAAGCTGATTCCGAACAGAGATTTTATGTGACAGGGAGTTCATTTAACAAAAGTGGAACATTGCGTTGTACATCAATTAACCGAAACAACAATACAATAAGATCATACACTGCAAGTATTAGACCAGATAAATTATCTGGAAATGCATCCTACCAGAAAACGGCACCGTCAGGTCAGTATTACTATATGACAACATCTGCAAGCGTTTCTAATCTGCATGTAACAGGACGCTATACTCCGTGATATTGCATTGTTTGTGACGAAATAATGACGAATAATTAATAACACAGGGATAGGATGCAAGTTATCCTATCCCTGTGTGTGGATAAAGGAGATCAGCTATGGTAAAAAAAGTGCTGTTATGTTTAATTCTGGGGACGGTTATTATAAGTTCAGGATGCGAAAAAAATGCAACTTCAGAAGAAAACAGTGCGGAAACTGTACAGAATGATGCAAATTCAAAAACAGAAAATTCTTTTCCCAAAACATATAACGCAGAATCGAAATCTGGAAAAGTAAAATTCAGTTGTACATTGGAAATACCAGAAAATTTGAATGGAAGAACTATACAGAAAACTTCAGTAGCAGGCTTACGAGATTATAATAAAGATAAGGTATATGCTATGTTTGCTGAAGGAAAAGAAATATCTAAAAAAGATCAATACGATTGGGATGGTGGTGATGTTGCCAATTATACATTTTCTGACGGCTCAAGTCTTTATTTAGATAACTATGTTCATTGGGGAAGTACTACGTCTTCTCTTTACTCATATCTTGGAGTTCAGCAGGCAGATTATATAGACCTGTTTTCGAGTGGATCAGTTTCTCTTGATAAGGACAACTGCATTTCAGAGATAAAAAAGGATATGAATGAATTTGGGTATGATACAGAAGATCTTTCTTTTCAGGCATTTTCATTGAGCGTTGATGCGATGAAAAAACTAAGAGATCAGGAATTAAATAATGGTTTGCTGGAAGAAGGAAAAACAAAGGAGCCAACATCGGATGATGAGGCGTACTTCATCTATGCTTATCAGAAAAATAATGGTATTCCTGTATTTCATGAATTAATGAGTGCTGCAAAGCAGATGTCAGATGATTCTCCGGATAATGCACCTGTGCAGGCTATTTATTCTGCCCGTGGTCTGGAAGAATTAAATATAGATTACATCTATGACTTTAAAAATGAACAGGATATGGTAACACTGAAACCTTTTGAAGAAATTGCGTCAGTGGTAGAAGAGAAATATGAAAACTTATTAAATGATTCTAAATACGAGATCACACGTGCAAAATTATGTGAACGTGTTTATACAGGTGAAGATCAGAAATATGCAGAAGAACCAATCTGGTATTTTGAGGTGGTTGAGAATGGTAATAATAAAACAGTAACGCTGGTTAATGCAGAAACAGGCAAAGAAATTAACCTGCCGTAAAGGAGATCAGATATGAGCAGTTCTACAATTCCATATTGTGCAGTAGAAGAAAGAAGGAGATTAAACCGATGTATGGAAAAAGCATCGGATGATTATGAAAAAGAAATCTATAGAAAAATTCGTGATATGCCTGTTCCGTATGAAAAATTAGATGAAATTTTAAAGGATAGCAGAGATATTATCATATCCAGACAACATAGAAAAAATAGAATTAGAAATTTTCTTGTTTGTGTTGGCGTATTTGGCTTTATGTTTGTAGTGCTAGCCATGTATATTATTATGGAAAAGCAAAGGGGATGATTGAATGGAAAAGACAAAATATCTTAGAACGGATTTTAGCCGTTTATTTAAGAAATATCCGCTGTATCTTGCAATCGTTGGTGTGGCAGTCTCTTTTATTTTTTCTCTTGAAAATTATGCTTTTGAAAAAGATATGGTAAACGTCAATGTTATGGATACTTATATGTTTGCAGTTGAAATGTCTGGGAAAATGATTGCGTATGCATTTTGTGCTTCAGCTTTCGCAACTGTATTTTGTGAAGACCTTGAAAACAAATATTTGCGGTATAGTATTGGACGAGGTAATTTAATAAAATATGTATTTTCAAAAACGATAGTAATTTATGTATCTTCCATAATAACAATGGTTTTAGGGACATTTTTATTTGTTATATATTTGCGGCTGCAGCTTCCCTGGACACCTTATTTAGAAAAACCAGATATGTCAGGAATGTATGAGACCCTATGGGGAAACGGGCATTTTATGGCATATATTTTTGTAGTTGCTTTACAGATGGGAATGTTGGCTGGCACATTGTCTCTGGCAGCTTCATTTGTTTCTATATTTATCACTAATAAAATGTTGATTATGTTAACTCCCATCTTACTATATCAAATTTTAATGGAATTCCGTGGAAGTGGATGGGCAAATATAATGATATTTGATCCTGCGTTATTTCAGTTTAAATCGGATATAGAATATTTTTTGATTGTATGTGGTTTCAGTTTAGTACCATCAATTTTCTTTGTTTTGGGAATATACAGAGTAATAAAAAATAGATTGTAGAGGTGACAAACATGCGGTTATTAAAATATATATGGAAAAATACAGTATTAAAATGTTTTAATAGTAAAATGGCGGTTTTTATAATTTTAATGCTTGTCACAAGCCGTTCCTATTTAAATCCTTTACGGGAATTCTCTGTTGCAGTAAATTATCCTGTATCCTGGTGCGTTTTTCCGTTTGTAATGTGTAGTTTTACATATTTGATTATATTCTGGTTTGGTGTAATTTATGTGAATTCTGATGTACCTTTTATGCAGCATGTGAATATGTATCATGCAATTCGAAGTGGTAGGCGACAATGGGGATTAGGTCAGATTGGGGGTATATTTTTACGTTCGTTGATAATGGTATTAATAACTATTTTCTGCACAATACTTCCATTGCTGTCCAAAATAGAATGGAGCAATGAATGGGGAAAGCTGTTAAGGACTGCGGCAACTACAAATGCTCTTTCACGATATCAGAGCAGTGTGGTTATTTACTATGATATTTTTTCAGAATATACACCACTTGAGCTTATACTGCTTGAAATTTTAATTTGTACACTGACTTGTACATTTGTTGGTGTTCTGATGTTTTTTCTTAGTTTATATATAAATAAGATCATTGCAGTTGCCGGAGGGCTTGCACTGGCAATCTCCTTGTTTCCTGTATTGAATATGCATCCGTTAATCCGCTATAAACTTGCACGTTTTGTTCCTACTGTATGGGCTGAGTTAGCAAGAATTGCAACAGTGGATCATACTTATTACTGGTTACCGTCTTTGACATACATGGTGTTGTTTTTGTTAGTGGGAATAGCAATAATGACAAGCTTTATTATATATAAGATCAGACATGTGGAGTTTAACTGGGAAAATGAAGATATGTAGGAGGAACAGGTATTATGGATGAAAAGAAATATGTCATAGAAGTATCGCATGTAAATAAAAATTTCAAGGATAATAAAGTATTAAAAGATGTTTCTCTCAGATGTGAAAGTGGAAAAATATACGGACTGGTGGGACATAACGGATCTGGAAAAACAGTTTTATTTAAAATAATATGTGGTTTTCTTGTATCCGATGAGGGAACTGTTACGGTAAATGGGAAAATAATGGGAAAAGACAAAGATATGCTTACAGAAGCGGGAATTATTATTGAAGATCCTGGATTTTTAAGAAACTGGAGCGCATATCATAACCTGGAATTTCTATATACAATAAGAAATAAAAAAGATAAGTCATATTTATATTCGATATTAAAAAAAGTTGGTCTTAATCCGAAATTAAAACGACCGGTAGGAAAGTTTTCACTCGGTATGAGACAACGTCTGGCAATTGCTCAAGCAATCATGGAAGATCCGGAAATTCTTATTTTAGACGAGCCGATGAATGGACTTGATAAAAATGGTGTGGAAGAAATCAGGGAACTATTGTTAAAAATGAAAAAAAATAAATTGATTATTTTGGCAAGTCATAACAGAGAAGATATAGATGTTCTCTGCGACGAGGTATATGAAATGGAAGACGGGGTACTACGGAAAAATTCAAATGTGAAATCAGTAACTGATAAAAGTTACTGTTTACCGGAGGTATAAATTAACGGATTACATATCAGTGTAGTGTATATATTAGTTTTTAGAGATCGTTTTCAGGACAGCTCCTCTTGACTACTACTCATATTTTTTGATCTGAAAAACACATCTTATTTTTTCAAAATAATTTGAATAATTGCGCGTCGCATTCTCGTTACTTTAGCCTGATGAGTTAGACGCGCAAATTTTTTACCCAAAGGAAAACATATGTTTATTTTTAGCGCTATATGTGCTAAAATATAGCCATGGGTAGTAGAAAAAACAACAGAATCTGAGAAAAGAGTTATCAGGGAAAAATAAAAATGCAGATAATATCCAGTTATGGTGTAGAATTACGAAAACAGAATAT
>OGRS01001575.1_pt1 | contig 12946 bp, 7 predicted proteins | sample 1553561 | NCBI WGS metagenome assembly OGRS01 (sample SAMEA2580103, study PRJEB22360) | human gut metagenome | biome: human gut; feature: human-associated habitat; material: faeces | place: Denmark | collected 2008/2010
GGCTTCAAACGTCTTGTAGGCAGCCTTCACGACCGGGGCGAGCTTCTGGTAGTCCGTCATGACGAGCGTCTGGAGCTTGCGGTACTTCCAGTAGATCGACTTGCTGTCGGCCTTGTCCGTGCCCATGCCGTAGTGGGCCGGGTAGGATTCGAGGCCGTGGTAGTACGGAACGTAGCAGGAGAGGTCGGCCATGCCGATGCCCACGTAGGCGACTTCGCCGATTTCCTTCGGCAGCCACGGACGGACGTGCATGACGTGGGATTCATACGTGCGGAACACGCTGATCGGACGCCACGGTTCGTTGCCGTTGAGGACGGGGCTGTACGGATCGTGGTCCGTGCCCTCGTAGTGGTTGCGAAGCATCGTCTTCATGTCGTCGACGGTGAGCTTCTTTTCGGGCTTGAGGTAGACCGGGTACGTACGGCCTTCGTCGGGCTTCTGTTCGAGGCTCGGGTTGAAGAGCTTCTGAATCTGCCAGACGCGCGGGTCGTTGTAGACGCGGTCGCGGGCGTCGTCACGGCAGTAGGCCTTCGAGAAGTTGAACTCGCCGTCCTTCTTCGGATCGTAGAAACCGTTCTTTTCAGCCCAGCTCACGAGGGTCTTGGAGGCCATGAAGTCGGCGCTCTTGGCGTCGTACTGCTGCAGGCGGCCCTGGTTGCCGGAGGCGAAGTACGTGTCCTTCGGGGTGCGGTGAGCCATCCACTGGTGGCCCGTGCCGGTTTCGAAGTACCAGACTTCCTTCTGGTCGACGAACACCACGCCGAAGCCTTCGCCGGCGCCGATCGTCTCGACGATGGAGCCGAGGATCTCGATGCCTTCGCGGGCGGTCTTGGCACGCGGCAGGACGACGTCATGGATGTCGTCTTCGGTGATGCCGGTCTCTTCGTTGTACGGGTCAAGCTTCAGGGCGTCGTCGCGGGCGAAGATCGATTCCGTGCCGGAGATGCCGACGCCGGCTTCATTGAAGCCCACGGCGCCGTGCAGCTGGGTCTTCCAGTTGGGCACCGTCGTGTAGCGCATGCTCTCCTTGGGGAGCGGATATTCGAAGTTCGTCGCACCGTCATGGTCCTTGGTGCGGTACATGCCGGACTGGTTCTTCTTGGCCGGATGAATGACGAAGTGCTGAGCCTTGAGGGCGCTGCTGTCGGCCGCACGCGCGACGAGGAAGGAACCGTCGGCGGTGGCGCCTTCACCCACCACGACCGTGGTACAGGCGAGGGCGGAGGCGGAAAGCGCGGTCGTGACGGCGAGCGTCAGGGCAAGCTTGCGAAAGAACATGGCTGGTCTCCTCATGTTTCACGTAGTCCCGCCCGAGTGGTCAAAAGGGATGGGCGGGGCTGTGGGTGAACCGTCTGCATCGGGCGCCCGCTCCTTCGTGTTCAAGCCCCGTGCGACGTCCGGCGGTTCGGAATATGCATGGGGCCGCGCGCCCTGTCCTCTGACGGGGCGCGCTGCATCCGCCTCTATATATATGTGGCGGCGGACGCCTGCGAAGGTGCGACGGCGACGGGACGCGGACCGTTCGTCGAACCGTCGGTCTGTCTGTCGTCTAGGCAGATCATCTTAGTTGACTTGATCTCGCTACCGCAATCGTTCTCAGGGTAAACGGCATCTTCACCTAGCGAAAACCCGCTCCGGCTCACGCAGGATGGAAATGCATCATCGTCCCGCGAAGCCGCCGCTTCGGGAAAACCGCGCCGCAGTCGGGAACGCGACGGGCTACAATGAGGAAGCCCGTTCCGAGTCCGCTCCCCCGGCGGCCGCGGAACGCCCCATTCAGACCACCCAGTTTAGGAGAGCGTATGTCCAAGCACATGCGGCAGGAGGTTCGCGTCGCCATCGACGAGAATAATCCCGCCATTGTCCGCGACGAGGATCTCTGCGTTGAATGCCGCCTCTGCGCCGGCATCTGCAACGAGTATGTCGGCGTCAACAACGCCTACGATCTTGCCAAGACGGGCGGACGATCCGTCTGCATCCACTGCGGACAGTGCATTCCCGTCTGCCCGACCAACTCCCTTCAGATCAAGTCCTCCTGCGACGCCGTCAGGAAGGCCGTCGCGGATCCCGACAAGATCGTGATCTTCTCGACGAGCCCGTCGGTGCGCGTGGCGCTCGGCGACGCCTTCGGCATGGCCGACGGCGCCTTCGTCGAGGGACAGATGGTCGAGCTCCTGCGCCGCCTCGGCGGCGACTACGTCCTCGACACGAACTTCGCCGCCGACCTTACGATCTGCGAGGAGGCTGCCGAGCTCATCGAGCGCATCACCAAAGCCAAGGGTCCGCTGCCCCAGTTCACGAGCTGCTGCCCCGCCTGGGTCCGCTACTGCGAGACCTTCCATCCCGAGATGATTCCGCACATCTCCTCCGCGAAGAGCCCCATCGGCATGCAGGGTCCGACCGTCAAGACCTACTTCGCGAAGAAGATGAACCTCGACCCGAAGCGCATCGTGCACGTGGCGGTGACGCCCTGCACGGCCAAGAAGGCCGAGATCCTGCGCGAGGAGATGAACGCCGCGGGCCGCCTGCCCGGCGACCCCGCCATGCGTGACACCGACTACGTCATCACGACCGTCGAGCTCGCCGACTGGGCCAAGGCCGCCCGCATCAATTTTGCCGAGCTCCCCAAGGGCGCCTTTGACCGCCTGATGGGCGAAGGCTCCGGCGCGGGCGTCATCTTCGGCAACACGGGCGGAGTCATGGAGGCTGCGCTTCGCACCGCCTACCGCCACCTGACGGGCGAGACCGCCCCCGCCGAGCTCTATCACCTGACCCCCGTCCGCGGCCTTCAGGACGTCAAGGAGGCCACCGTCACGATCGCCGGCAACGACATCAACGTCGCCGTCATCTACGGCACCGCCTCCGCAGGCGAGTTCATCCGCCGCCTCAACGCGAGCGAGACGGACAAGCCCTATCACTTCGTCGAGGTGATGTCCTGCCCCGGCGGCTGCATCTCCGGCGGCGGCCAGCCCTCCGCCTTCGGCAACAAGGCCGACGTGCTTCGCGAGGCCCGCATTGCGAGCCTCTACAAGCGCGATGAGGAGATGGACTGCCGCACGAGCGACGAAAACGAGGAAATCAAGGCCCTTTACCGTGACTTCTACGGCGAACCGCTCAGCGAGCTCGCCGAGGAATTGCTTCACACCAGCTACACCGACCGCCGGTCGGATTTAGGAGAAAAGAAAATGTCTTACCGTTGCAAAGTCTGCGGCTACATCTACGAAGGCGGCGAACTGCCCGCCGACTACAACTGCCCGAAGGCGGCCCGCTCTGCCACAAGGGCGTCGAGGTCTTCGAAAAGGTTGAGGAAAAGCCCGCCGCCACCGGCGAAAAGACCCTCGCCGGCACCAAGACCGAAAAGAACCTCCAGGCCGCCTTCGCAGGCGAAAGCCAGGCCCGCAACAAGTACACGTACTTCGCCGAAGTCGCCAAGCGTGAAGGCTACGAGCAGCTCGCCGAAATCTTCCTGACGACAGCCCGCAACGAACAGGAACACGCCCGCCTGTGGTTCTCCGCCCTCGGCGGCATCCAGTCCACGGCCGCCAACCTCAAGGCCGCCGCTGAAGGCGAAAACTACGAATGGACCGACATGTACGTCCAGTTCGCCAAGGACGCCGAAGAGGAAGGCTTTCCCGAACTCGCCGCCAAGTTCCGCGCCGTCGGCGCCATCGAACGCGCCCACGAGGAACGCTACCTCAAGCTCCTCAAGAACGTTGAGATGCAGCAGGTCTTCGAAAAGGCCGGCGAATGCATGTGGGAATGCCGCATCTGCGGCCACCTCGTCGTCGGCACGAAGGCCCCTGAAGTCTGCCCCGTCTGCGGTTACAGCCAGGCCTATTTCGAAGTGCGCGCTGAAAACTACTGATGACTGGCTAACTAACAGCTAAATACTTGAAGACCCCGTAAGATCGACTGTGCCACAGTCATCTTGCGGGGTTTTACTTTCTGCGCACCGCTCATTTGCTTGCAAACTACGGATTTGACTGAGGGACAAAATAGAAGGGCTTCATATTCTCTCCCTCACTTCGCAAAATGCAAGTCACCTCAAAAAACATCGGCCTGCTGCCGGACGGCAGGTACACGATCGAAACGAATCTCCAAGTCCGAGTTACGAAAAGCAAGGCGTCCTTCATCTTTCGCTACCAGTTTGCGGGCCGCCGGCGAGATCTGTCGCTCGGCAGTCACCCCACCGTCACCGTCACGGCCGCCAAGCAAGAAGCTGCCAAGTGTCGCGCCCTGCTCGCGCGCGGCATCGACCCTTTAGATGTCAGAGCAGAGCATCGCGCCGAGCACGCCAGGCGAGCGCTCGACTTTGCAAGTTACGCGGAGCACGCGCTCGAAACGATCTTCGAGCTCAAGCACCTGTCCGAAGCGACCTAGGTGTCTTGGCGAGGACCGATGAAGAATCACATCCTGCCAGTGCTCAGGCACAAACTAGTCGCAGACATCACGGTGCAGGACATCTGCGAAGTGCTAGACCCACTGTGGGAAAAGAAGACGACAATCGCATCGAGGATCCGTGGACAGCTGGAAGCGATCTTCACGCTCGCGAAGCGTGAAGGCGTCTACATTGGCGAGAATCCCGCCACTTGGAAAGGGAATCTGGAGGCGTACTTCCCGCCGCCGGCGAGGGTCCATAGGCGCGAACATCAGAAGGCCTACACCATCGAGGCGCTCGCCGATCAGCTGAAGGCGAGTCTTCGTGTCGACAGGCCCGTGCACAATGCTTTCGTCTTCGGCGTCCTCACCGCCACGCGACAAGCTGAGTTCAATGACGCAAAATGGTCCGAGATCGACTTTGAGCATAAGGTCTGGACTGTTCCGCCCGAACGAAGGAAAGACCGCAAGCCCGAGCCATTCCGCGTCCCACTGTCTGACCAGGCGATCGCGTTGCCCAAGCGCATTACGCCAGAGAGCGAGTACATCTTTTCGGGCAGCTACTACAACAATCGCTCAGTGGCTCGCTACTATGTCTCGACAATGGTGCAGTACGCCTCTGGCGGCACGGCAACAATGCATGGCTGCAGGTCTACATTTCGCGACTGGTGCGCGCGCGAAGGCGTCGACACCGCCGTGGCGGAAAAGTGCTTGATGCACTCGCTCAAGTCCGTGCAGGCCGCATACCAACGAGACGATCTTCTTGAACGACGGCGTCCCGTTATGCAGGCATGGGCTGACACGATCATGCCAAAGAAGTGACATTTTCCGCGAGCACAAAAAAAGCGCCCCACCTACCGTTGCTGGTAAGTGGGGCATTTTCATGGACAGGATTTCTCGGCACTCCTCATGATCGAGCGCAGGTACTATCGTAGCCCGTATGGTGTTGTTACTCTACGTAGAGCTCCATTTGGTCAATTGTATATGTTTTGGAATCACCCTTCTCTGCGCAAGACATAGTTACTTTCAGAGGAGTCTCATCCCTCTGATAGTCCAAAAGCTCTTTTGCTCTCTCCGCACTCAAGAACAACGTGCTCGGGGTGACGGAAGAGAGAATCTTTTCTGACGACACAGTGTCCTTTAGCAAAACTTTCCATAACTCGGGATTTTCCGTATTCACTTGAACAATCTTGAAAATCCCCTCCCTCGGGTAACGCTTCACAGGAACCGACTCGGGAGATTGTATCCGCTTGATCTCGTCCTGCTCGACCACGGTCTTGCCATAGGTAACGCGAACAGCACCCCTCGCGTCTCGGATCAAGGCATCAACCCCAACCCGACCATGAGCACCAGCTGCCACGAGGGTATCCAGATCCTTCTCAGAAGCTTGTTTGCTCAAAAGTATCATGGCGGTGCGAATTGTATCCTGCTCGGCTAGCCTGTTCGCCGTATCGGCCTCGATTTTTTGCCGCTCAGTTTCCTGTTTCTCCACCTCAATGCTCTCGGCAGAATAGGTCTTGTAGATATCTGCCCCAATGTACCCGGCAAAAACAGCGAACACCCCTAGGCCCAAGATCGTCTTTTGTGTTGCGGACATATCTTTTATCATCGCAGTTCCTATGCCCACGCCGAGAACAGCCAGACAAAACACCAGATCCAAAGAACCTTGGCGACTCTGGACAGAACACCAAAGCTTGCTTTTATCCAAACCTCGGAGATCGTCCTTCCCGTATACCGCCATAGCATAGGCTCGGAACGCCTGTGTCTGGAACTCCGAAAGGCTTTGGAGAAGAAAACCAGGGATCTCTCCGCAGTATCCGTCCCCTTCTATCTTGATAGTACATGCAAACGCGCCCGGACTTGTCACAGCAACAAGGTTTTCGACCCCCTTGCCGTCAGAGTCAATGATTCTCTGGCACAGCTCGGCAAATGTATTGATTTCATAATCGGGCATTGATTGCTCCTTGATCAAGACTCTCCCATTTTATCTTACAAGTTGAACAACCGAGTCCTTGTCTATCGCAGTCCGCTCAGAAAGCTCGACGCCTCGTTTAACCAGCTCTGCGCCTCTGACGACAAGGCCTGAGCATCTGCCAAGGCGCTCTCTTTCAAGCTTGCAGGTATCTGAGGTGGTTCCGGACAGTCGACGGCGGGCTGCGTCGGCCTCGAGGCGCACCCTGTCAAGGTCGCCAGACAAGTCACTAGCGCGAGCAAGTGCCGCATCGCGCGCCTCCCATGCGTCAACCAAGCTCTGCGCAGTGGCTCTCTCTTTCTCACGGTACTTCTCCTCAAGTTGCTGTGCGCGGGATGCATAGTCCTCCCGCAGTTCGGCGATGTCCTCGCCGTAGATGGCCGCTGCATATCGGTAACCACCGACAAAAAGAGCGACGCCCATCGCGAGTACCGCAACCAATTCCCGCTTTGTCACTTGACTCTCCTGTCAACATTGTGTAATATACACAATGTTGATCACGACCTTAAGGTGTTTTATGACTAGTCAAGAAGTGATCAACATCCTCAAGAAAAACGGATGGGTTCTGGTACGGATTACTGGTAGCCATCACATTTTCAAGCATCCCACATAGCCAGGGCACGTCACCGTCCCGCATCCCCGAAAGGATCTGACGATGAAAACCCTTAAAAGCATAGAGCGACAAAGTGGTTTGTCTTTGAGGTAATTGTTGATCGGGGAGAGGGACTGTACACCCCTCTCCCTTTTTGCGTTATTACGCTAAAGGTAATCATCATGAGGTATCCAGTGGCCGTATGGGTCGAAAACGGAGCTTATTCCGCCGAAGTCCCCGATCTCCCTGGCGTCATCACTGAAGCCGACTCTATTGAAGAGCTTGAAACAATGGTTCAAGACGCCGCATCTGGTTGGATGGAGTGCGAACTTGACGACGGTCGAGCCATTCCGTCTCCCACTTGTATCGAAAACTATCTTTCTGACGAAGACTATCAAGATTGCACTTGGATGCTTGTTGACATTGATATGTCCAAGCTGTCCGACAAGACTGAACGCCTGAATATCTGCCTTCCTTCTCGCGCCCTTCGACGTCTTGATCTTCTTGCCGCTAAATCTGGTGAGTCACGCTCCGGATTTCTCGCAAAGACAATCTATTCCCTAAACGGTTGAAATTGACTACTCGAGTCTGCGGCAAAATCACTTGCCGTTGGTTCGTTTCAACCCCTTCGTTTAGAACACTGAAAAGGCTTCCAACTATCTGGGAGCCTTTTCTGTTGGCGCTCATTTCAACACCAATGCGACCAAGGCCACCACGGCTGCGCTGAACCAGATGCCCGCTAAAAAGCCAACGGCCACTGCCTCATAGTTCTTTTTCATTTCAAGGCATCCCTCCACGCCTTTACCGTTTTAGCAAACCCCCACGCGATAGCTACGCCACCAATTCCAAAGAACACGGCGTAAGTCCCAATCGCCTGCCACGTCAAATTCTCGACCATCATCAATTCTCCGAGTCGCAAAGCGACGATCAAGTTTGATAAAATACTCTCCATAGAACCTCTGTCTCAAAAGGTCTCCCCAAAGCCGTTCGGTCGCCACAACCGAGCGGCTTTTCCTTTTGTGCTTCAGAACTCGAAGCCCTTCACGGGGTTGAAGTAGATGCCGACGTACTGTGCAACCTTGTCGCGAGACGCCCACAGCTTCCACCCAAAATTCGCGCGCACGCAGCACGGCCTGCCGAATAGACGATAGTGCTTGATGTAGTAGAGCTGGAAAGCGATGTGTTTTCCATCGCGGCGACAGTGCCTGATACACGTCCCCGAGACGCCATTCGTGTCGGAGGCGTCCTCGTTTCCTCTAACTTCCCAGTCGTCAGTCGGATCCTAAAAGTCGTCGAAAGACCCCACGAAACCCTGTTGGGAGTAGGTCTTTCAAACTAAAAGTCCATGAAACACACGGACTTTTTTTATTGACCTCAATAGTGCACCTATAATATAATACAGGTACACCATTGGAGCAGATTATGGGACGTCCTCTCACTGGAAAAAAGCATGTTGGAATTCGTCGTGACACCCGCCCGAATGGCGATGTTTACGTGTATGAACGCGTTACCGGATATGACGCCAAGACGCAGAAAACCAAGACGATCTCTACCCGACTTCTTGGAAAAATCCTGGCCGGAACGACGGAAATGATCCCGACTCGCCCCAAAAAATCGCGTTCTGAGGTTGTAGAGCCTCCGGTTGAAGCTGTGCGCACGCATGTCGGACTGCAGAAAATTCTCGAATGGGCCGGAAAGGAATCGGGCATCGATGAGGATCTGAAGACATGCTTCGAGATTGGGGATGCTCAGAAATTGAGTTCAATCGCCCGATATTGGGTTGCCACTGATGGTGATACGCTGCCTCGCATGGAGACGTGGCAGATGATGAATCCGTTGCCTTACGAGTACCCCATCACGCAGGATGTGTACGGCAAGCTTTTTGCGTCTGTCGGACGTAATGAGTCAGGCGTGCAAGCCTATTTTCGAAGCCGTGCTCAAAGAGTTTCCTCGTCGGGCTTGAATTTGGCTCTGGACACAACGACCTTTTCTACATATTCGAAGAATCAAATCGAAGCGCGTCAGGGATTCAACAAGGATGGCGACGGACTGGATACGATCAAGCTTCTGGTCCTGTATTCAGTTGAGAATCGAGAACCGGTAGCTTTCAGCAAGCAGCCGGGAAACATTCCGGACAAGATCTCGCTGGCAAATTCTCTACGGCAGCTTGAGGTGCTGGGCCTCTCTGCACCGGTTATCGTGGCTGACAACGGCTTTTACTGTCAGGCCAACATGACTTACCTCGCGCGGAAGCACGTGAAGTTCCTGATGCTCGCCAACAGCACCGACAAATGGGTTCGTGAAGAAATTGATGCTGTTCGCGAAGAGATTGGCGCTTTCGAAAATTCCTGTCCGTTTGATGTCGGTGTCAATGCCGTCATGCGTCGTCGCCAGCACGATTTCAGCATCGTTCGTCAGCGCACGCGCGGCAACTACGAAGCAGGACAGACTGAAACATTCACCCGGCGATTGTATGTTCATGTTTGTTACAAGCCGGAAGCAGCTCCGATTCAAGAAAGACGTCTCAAGGAGAGCCTTTTTTCAATCAAGAAAGATTTGGAAGATGGTGTTGAAGAATTCCGACCTGCCGCCCAGAAGCTGATCGACAACTTCCTCATCGTGAAGCGCACAAGCAAAGGCGTCAAGGTTTCCTTCAAGAATGAAAAGATCGAAGAAGCCAAGCGATACTGGGGGTACTTTGTCCTCGTGAGCAACGAAATTCGCGATCCCTTTGAAGCTCTGAAAGCATACCGCTCCCGCGAAAAGATTGAAGAGTTGTTCGCGACCTACAAGGACAGCTTCGACGGACGCAAGCCCAGAACGTGGTATCCGGAAAACCTTTACGGCAGACAATTCGCACAATTCGTCGGGCTGGGCTATCACTGCTTCCTGACGAAGAGAATTCAGGATGTGAAAAAGGGGCTTGCCCAAAAGAGCACTGAAAAGAAAACGAAGGAAGAGTTGAATCTCGAAGAAAAGCTGCTTGCTTGGCTCGATCAGCACTCACTGATTCAAATTCTTGATTGGTTCCGTTGCGTCGACTACGTTGCTACGACAGGTAACGACAGTGCTTCCAAATGGACCACGGAAACAACCAAACGCGATCAGCTATTCCTCAAGCTGCTTGGTGTCAGTTGAATCGTGGCCGCATTAGACGACTTTTAGGCTATGACATGCAAATCCGAGTCCCGAACATAACGGGTACAGTCACTGCGTCATGGGTAGGAGGCACTGGAGCCTTCAAGGATGCCGGAAATGGTAATTGCTCCGACGGAGAACTCAATGGACCCGCCAAAATAGACTTTTCGGCATCTCGCGCAAGCAACTTGTATGGCTCGTCTTCAACTGTGCAGCCAGCTTCAATCCGGTCACTCCATTAGATGTCATACTACCTTTCGCCACCCCTTCAACTTTTCATGGAGTGGCAAAACATGCGATATTCGCAGGAGTTCAAAGACAACGTCGTAGCGCGCCTGCTGAGCAAGGAGCTCAGCATCTCTGAAGCCGTGGAGCGGTACTCGATCGGCAAATCAACGATCTCGTACTGGCTCAAGATTGCAAGAGAGCAAGCAGTCTGCGGCACGCTGCCCAACAAAGGAAATCCCAAAGCAAGAAGTGCCGAAGCACAATCGATCGGCGCAAAGCAGGTGCTGAAGCTTCATGAAATTTGCCCGCAGGCAAAAGCGTGCCTGCGGGCAATTCGTCGCTGCCGGCGGCAATCGAAAAACTACCGGCTCAGCGTCACAGGGACTTCTTTAGAGAAGCTTTTGAAAATCGCGATCGAGCTTCTTGAGCGACTTGTCGATATGTTCGCGCTTTTCCTGAACCCATTCGCGCTGACCGGCAATCGATTTGTCCATTGCCTTGACAGCCTTTGCAAGTTCCTCGGGCTGCGGACCACCTGCAGTCTTGCGGTTTGCCACAATGGCTCGAGGATCGAGAGTTTTCTTGAAGAGCTCTTCGCTCATCGGACACTGTGCCGGTCCCTGCGGATATTCCTTGGCAATCACTTCAGCATAGATGCGCTGCATTTGAGCGTAAGGGAAGTCAAGAGGCTGGATGTTGTTGGCGCGCGCATAAGAAACCATGCCGCTGGCAACATGGTGTCCAACACGGAATGGAAGCTTGTATTCGCGCATGAGCACGTCGGCCACTTCCTGACTTGCCGTCCAGTCATTGTTGAGCTCTTCGAGCGCGCGCTCCGGATTGATCTTGAGAGCCTTCAGGACGCGCTCGAACTTATCGAGCATCTCGATGGCTGCCTGAGCCATCTTGTTGTTGTCTGCAACGCTCTTATTGTCAGACATGCCAGGCTGAATATTGTGCGCAAGCCACACGGTAGACTGAGCCTGCGCAATGGCCTTGCTGGCAGCCTTGCGCGTGTTCACCATAATGCCGGGATTGCGCTTTTGCGGCATGGCTGAAGAAACGTATGTGTTTTCGCCTCCCTCAACAAGGAGAATCCAGGGACGCGGCTGAGCATACTGCACGAAGACATCTTCAATGAAGGAACCGACTCGCACTGCCATCCCGGTAATGATGCCGGCCAGCTCGATCGGTTCATCGACAGACTTCATCTGGCTCGCATCATATGCGTTGGGAACAGGGCCGTTAAAGCCCAAATACTTGGCCATGCGCTCACGATTAAGCGGCCAGCTCGTGCCATTGAGAACGGTGGTTCCCATCGAACACCAGTTGAGCCTTTCGTAGAAATCCCTGAGCTGCTGCTGGGTACGTTCAAACGAAGCCTGATACCCCATGAGGTAGTGCGCGTAGCTGTTGGGCTGAGCGGCTACTCCGTTGGTGTAGTTGGGCACAATCGTCGTCTGGTTTTTGCGAGCAATGTCGTTGATGACGCTCATCACTTCTGCCAGCTTCTCGGAAAGAGCAAGCACATTGTCGCGCATGATGGCAGAGCGATACGTTGCGTGCATGTCCTGGCTGGAACGGCCGATATGCAGCATGGTGACGTCCATGCCGGCTTCCTTAATGAGGAAGGGCTCAAATTTGATGACTTCCTTCGGACGCGGACCGCCTTGCTTATTGCCGTTTGCAATCACGGTCTGCAGACCATGCGCAACCTTTTTGACAACAGCCTTGTCGAGCAGCTTCTCATCGGTGTTGATGACGGTCGTGGCTTTGTTCATTTCGCCAAGCCAGAAAAATTCATCGCGTACCGTATCTGAGGCCCACAGAGCGGACGCGCAGGCAGCGGCCAAAAGGCCAAGAGCAAATTTCTTCATAACTTGTTTTCTCTCTCCAAAATGATGGCATCTGTCTGTACAGCAACCCGAACAATGCCAGTCGCCGCGGACATTATGGAGCACTTTGCGCGCATTGAGACAATTTTTCAATGCATAAAGCGCAAAACTATTTTTCGCTTAACGCAAAATACGAAGCAAGTGAAACATTTGTTGATCGTAGGCCCCAGCATTGTCGCCTGTCATGCGGCAAACAATTGCGTCATCGCGGCGCGAATGCACGGCTGCAGCTGTTCAAGAACGGCATTTTCAGGAAGCTCTTCAAAACCCCCATCTCTGAACGATGGGGGAAGCAGATTTGTTTAAACGAGTGACTTTTGACCAGGTGTTGAAAAGCGTCGAAAGTTCCCGTGAACGTTAGTCGTTCGATTTTTCCGAATAATGCTGAAACAACTCGATATTTGCCTAAAAATTGGGCAAATATCGTTTTCAAGAGTCGGCAAGGCCCCATGGCACTCGAGACGAAGCGCGCACCAGAGTTTCGGGATAATCAGCAAGGTAGCCTTGGCGGAGCGCACCATTTGCGCAAGCGGTTGCAGTTGTAGAGAGCAAACAACGTGAGCGCTCGACTGTGATTTTTCGCCAACCCGCGATAACGAACCTTGGCATAGCCATAAATCCTCTTCAGCCAGAGGAAGCACCACTCAATCGAGCATCGTACCGATGCTTTTGCATGTTCCAGTTGCCGCTTTACGTTCACGCATTCGACGAGCGCTTGACCAAGTTCGCCTCCAAAGTTCTCAC
>OGRS01001582.1_pt1 | contig 12905 bp, 17 predicted proteins | sample 1553561 | NCBI WGS metagenome assembly OGRS01 (sample SAMEA2580103, study PRJEB22360) | human gut metagenome | biome: human gut; feature: human-associated habitat; material: faeces | place: Denmark | collected 2008/2010
ATTTTGACTTTGACTAACGGTAAAGAAGTTAATGTTTTTATATAATTACTAAGAAAAGATTTATACAAAAACATTAACTTCTTTACCGTTAGTCAAAGTCAAAATATACCAAGTAAGATTTGGATACATTGGTGCATCTCCATTGTCTTGAACATCATCAACTAAGTCACAATTTTTTAGTTCTTCAAGTTGCTCTTCTGTAATTGGCATAGCGTTAAATTCCATTAAATCTTCAAAAGTCATAATAAAGCCTCCTTAAAATGATAAGAATATTCTATCACTTTTCAAACTTAATTACAATATAAAAATAACTTTAAAAAATCCATTGAAAATGGTATAATATGATATAGATATCTCGTTAGTAAGGAGGTAATAATAATGAAGAAAATAATATCTATTTTAATAATAGCAATGTCAACAATGGCTCACGCTAGTTGGTGGGGCAGACTAAGTACAGGAGAGAGAGCTGGTATAATCGGTGGTACTATGCTTTTGATGAACAGTGGTTACCAAGGCAGTGAACTTCAACATCAAAGAGATTTGGAGAGAATAGACACAGAAATCAGAAGAGATTACGAAAGAAAAGCTGTTATAGAAAATGCTCACAGAAAATATCGTAATAATGTTGGAGTGCCAGCACGTTTACAATCACCAGACTACTATGGTGGAGAGATTTATCATAAGGCATCTGGACAAAGAGGAAAAGTAATTTATAACGATGGGCAAAAACAAATTATCCGTTTAGATAATGGAATGAACGTTATCGTTGAATAAGTTAGCTTTTCTTGAATTTTTAATAAAAATATATTATAATTTGGTTAGTAACACAGACTGAATTTAGATTCAAAAAATAAGAAAGTCGGCATACTTTCTTATTTTTTTTGGCTATTTTTTCAACTAATCTTCCATAAAAATTATCTTCAAGTGGGAGATTTTTTTATACCTATAAAAAAAGAGGCTAGAATTTATCTAACCTCATATTTTATTAAGATCTAAGAGCCAACGGCATTAAAATATAAATATAATTTGGATTATCATATTCAGTTATTTTAAACATTGATGAAGCGTTTAATCCCTCAATGATAGTATTTTTAGAGATATTATTTAAAAATTCTAATAAAAACTTAGTATTTAAAGAACCTTTAAAGTTTTCTCCAGTTTTTATCATATTAACTTTTTGACTGATTTTTCCTTTTCCAGAATGTGATTGTATAGTTAATATATTATTTTTGAAATCAAATATAGCTCCATATTTTGCCTCATAACTTGTTTTAGCAACAGTTATAACTTTTTTAAGAGAGCTTTTTAATTCCTCAGTGTTAAATTCCATATTTTTATCAAAGTTATTAAAAGATAAAATTTGTTGGAAGTTAGGGAAATTTAATTCTATTGTTCTTGTAGAATAATATGTATTTTCCCAAACGAATATAAGATGTTTATCACTATATCCAACAATCATTTCTTGTTCGCTATCTTTTATAAGTTTTGTAAAAGAGTTTACACTATCAAGCGGAATAGAGAAAGCTTTCTCCTCATCACATTGATTTTGTTCTTTTAAGTAAGCAAGTCTATAAGAATCACTTGAAACAAATTCTATATTATCGCTATTAAATAAAACTCTTATACAGTTTAAAGCTAGATTATCAGTAGTTGGATAAGCACAGAATTTACATCTTTCAAGACCTTGATTAAATTCTCCAGCTTTTACAGTTGCTATTTGTTTAAACTCCTCTTTTTCAACAACTGGATAATCTCTACCATCTAGTGTAACAAATTCTCCTTGATGAATAAATAGTGAGTTATCTTTTGAAGATATTTCTATCTCTTCTTCATCTAAAAGTTTTACATATTCAAGAATAAGTTGAGATTTTACAACTACAACTCCCTCTTCTTCAACCTTACCATTTACAACTTTTATTAGATTTGACTCTAAACAAGTTCCAATAAAAGTTATATTTTCTTTTGTAGCTTGTATCTTAAGTCCTGCAATTATAGGTTTAATAGGATTTTCTTTTAATATAAGAGAAAAAGCTGATAATACATTTATAAACTCTTCTCTATTTATAGTAAATTTCATTTTATCACCCTGTTATATATTTTTTATTAGAAACCACCTTTAATTTTTTCCCAATATTTATTTTGCATTGGAAGTGTAGCAGTAGTATCTCTAAGTAATTGACATTTTTCTAAATCTTCTATATTAAATAGAGGTTTTTCTTTTGTAAGTTCTCTTGCTGGCACGTTGATTGATGGTAATACTAAGTAGTCAGCAATCATAGCATAAACTTCTGGTTTATGGATATATTCCATAAATTTGTGAGCTGCCTCTTTATTAGGTGCAGTTTTTAAAACTACAAAAGCATCAAGAGAGAAAAGTCCACCTTTTTCAGGAACTATAAAGTCAGTAGTAGATTTTTGTTCTTCAGTAAGTTCCATATAGATATTTTCTCCATAACCTTGTACAACCCAGAAATCTTCACTAGCAAAGTTTTTACCAAAAGATTCAGAGTCAAATTTTGCTATATTTTTCTTCCAAGAATTTATTTTTGCCTCAGCCTCTTTAAATGCTTTTTCATCAGCTACAGTTTGAGGATATCCACACATTGAAAGAGCAGAACCCATAACCTCTCTCATATCATCTAAAAGAGTCATTTTTCCTTTTAAATCTTCTCTGTCATAGATAGTGTAATCTCTTGGATAATCTTTTACATATTTTGTATTAACAGCGATTAATGTAGCACTAACAGCATAAGGAACTGTGTAGTCGTTATTTTGGTCAAACACTGTTAATTTTTGTAAGATTGATTTATCTAAGTTATCAAAAGTAGATATTTTTGTTTTATCTATTTTATCTAACATTCCTTCGTTTATCATAATTTCTACATAGTCAGGTGATGGCATAACCAAATCATATCCAGTAGCTCCAGCTTTTAATTTAGTAAACATCTCTTCATTTGTAGAATAAATATCTTCCATAACTTTAATACCAGTTTCTTTTTCAAATCCTTCAAATACTTCAGTAGGAATATATTCAGCCCAGCTATAAACATGAAGAACATTTTTATTTTGTTCCTCTGAACCTCCACAAGATACTCCAACCATAGCTATTGTCCCAGCTAAAAGGATTTTAGAGAATGATTTTAAAATCTTTTTTTTCAATTAAGCAATACCTCCTAATAATTATTTGTTATATACTAAAATATTATACAATAAATTTCCCTTTTTCACAAGAAAATAATTTATCAAGGGCAACATCACATAAAAAAATATTTATCAAGAAAAAAACTTTACAATCTCTAAAAATTTTAGTAAAATATAATGCAGAGATTTTTTTTATTAAGAGGTGGTTAATTTTTATGGACACGAGTTCCTTGTGTAGCAATATGACTTAGAAAATCTCTTTATCATCTTTTATGATAGATAAGGAGAGATATTATTTATTGTGAAAGGTGGCTTTTTTTTATGATACAAATTACAAAAACAAATGAAAAAGGTAAGTTGGATTATATTTATTTTAAGAATGATGAAGATGATGTAGTAAATTATGAAATTCTTAAAGAAAAAAATACTTGGATAAATCTAACTGCCCCAACAGAAGAAGAAATAGAGGCTTTGGAAATAGTTCTTGATATTCCACAAGAACATTTGAGAGCAGCCTTAGACGAAGAGGAAAAATCTCGTTTGGAGATAGATGGAGATATCATCTTGATTATTATAGATATTCCTATTCATAATGATGGAGATGATAAATGTTCATTTACTACTATTCCTCTTGGTATAATATTACTTCAAGATAATATTATCACAGTTACAATTGATAAATTCCCATTGATTGATGAATTTATCAAGGGAAAAGTAAAAGAATTTTTTACATTCAAAAAAACTAGATTTATATTACAACTTCTATTTAGAAACACATCATACTATCTATATTACCTAAGACAAATCGGTCGTGTTAGTGATGTAGTAGAAAGTCGTTTAAAGAAAAATCTTGAAAATGACGAGCTTATGTTACTTCTTGAACTTGAAAAATCTCTGGTTTACTTTACTACCTCTCTAAAATCAAACGAGGCAGTTCTTGATAGACTTATGAGAATGCAACTTGTAAAAAAATATCCAGATGATATGGAACTTTTGGACGATATAATCATTGATACAAAACAGGCTATTGAAATGGCAAGTATTTATTCAAGTGTCCTTGTTAGTACTCGTGACGCTTTCTCAACAATTATGTCAAACAACCTAAACAACGTAATGAAAAGATTAACTTCTATCACAGTTGTTCTAGCTGTCCCAACTATTATTTCTGGAATATGGGGAATGAACGTTTTTGTTCCATTCAGTGAAAGTCCATTTGGATTTTTAAGTGTTATAATTATCTCTGTGATACTAAGTATACTTATTGCACTATGGCTATCTAAAAATAAAATGTTATAATATAAAAAAAGCTGGGTTTATGCAACCCAGTTTTCTTTTTGATTATCATTTTTTTCTTTATTTGTCAAGCTGTCATATTTTCTTAAAATATACCCTCCAAAGAAAAGGGGAAATAGGAAAATATATATGCAAAGGCAAACAATAAAATTAATAATTCTCTGTTTTTTCATTTTTACCTTCTTATATAAATTGTTTGTTAAGTTTTCTTATAGCTCTTAAAACTTCTTTGTTGTTATTTGCTTTGTTGTAAAGAGATAAGAACCAGTTAAGTTGTTCTTCATCTATTTTTAAATTTTCCATTATATATTCTTCTAGCTGTTTAACCTCTTCTGGAAAAAGATTTATTCTCGTAGTGTTGTTAATCTCAAGAACTGTTTTTCCACCACCAAAATAAAGTAAAATTCTTTTCCAATTTTCTATTAAATCAACTTTTCTTAAAAGCATAATAATTGTATAATTAAGTTCTGGGATATTTATATATCCTTTTCTTCTTAAAAAGTTTCTAATCTCAGAGCTATCTTTTTTAGTTTCACTTAAAACCTCTCCAGCTTTTTTCATATTCATTATCTTTGGAAGTTTTGAAGTTTTATTTTTAGTTTTTAAATATTTTGATAAAGGAACAACCTTTGAAACATTAAAGAACTCCACTGCAAATTCATTAAAAGTATAAATCTCGGGTACTTCTCCCTTTTCTATATAGTCAATATATTTGTCTAACTTATTAAAATCAACCATTTAGAATCTCCTTGTCTTGTAATATATGTTGTAGATTATATCACGATTTATAAAGAAAAGCAAAAAAATCTAGCTCTTAATCTTCATTTTTTTCATAAGAAGCTTATCTTCAGATGAAACTCTTAAGGATTCGATTATTTTTTGAAGAGCTTTGTTGTATGTCCAAGGATCTAGATTTTCTCTATTATCATTTAGAAATTCTAAAGTTCTATCTCTCTCTTTTACAAATAAAATTGATATAAGCCAAGCCAGTGCCATTTTTACATAATATTCATCTGACCTTACTTCAAGGCAGATTTTAAAAATATCATCTAAGTATCTCTCTTCTATGTAATAATCTAAAAGAGTTACAAGCCCAACTCTCACAACCCAAGGATTTTCTGATTTATGGAAATTTTTTAGAAGAAGGAAATGTTCATCTTTATTTTTATTTATAATTTTCAGATTTCCTACTGCTACATCACAAACAGCCCAAGAATCTACATATTTGTAATAAAAATCTAAAAGATATGACTTAATCACAGAATAATCTTCCTTAACATAAGAAAGTACAAGCCCTTTTAAAACTTTTTCTTCATAGATATCATTTATAGAAAGTTCTACAAATTTTCTCCAATCTCCTTTGGCAATCTCTTTAGCTATCTTTTTTATAATTGGTGTCCTTATCCCAATAACTTTATCTGATGGGAGATTTAAAATTTTGGCATGTCTTTTTAAATCCCAAATTTTATCCTGTTCACTCCATAGATAAATTAAAAACTTCTTATAAGTTTCACTATTCCAATCAATATTTTTTAAATCCATTTTTTATTCCTTAAAATTTTCCGTAGTGTACTTTTGATAAATCTATATCTTTTTCAGTGTAACTTGGCTTTTCCTCGTCAGCATATCCTAAAGCTATAAAGCAAAGAACTCTGTAATTTTCAGGAAGTCCAACTATTTTTGAAAATAGTTCATCTGATGGCTCATCATTAGGACTAAATCTATCTCTAAGTTGTAACCAACAACTTCCAAGTCCCATTTCATGTGCTTTAAGTTGGATTGTGTATCCTGCTATTGAAGAATCTTCTATCCAAGTTCCTGCCTTTGTAGTATCACATACAACAGCTATTCCAGCTTGAGCAGTTTCTAAAAATCCCGCTCCTGCTTTTTTAATTCCTATTAATTTTTTTACATCTTTTTCATTATCAAAAACTATAAACTCACAAGCTCTTGCATTATGTCCAGTAGGTGCTACTATTGCTACTTTTAAAAGTTCGTCTAGTTTTTCCTTTTCAACTGGTGTATCTTTATATTTTCTTATACTTCTTCTGCTTAAAAAATCCATAATATCATCTCCCATTTTTATTTTTTACTAATATTAATTTTATTTTCAAACCGTGACAAATTGTCACACTTTCATTTACTACTCAAATTATATCATAAAATAAAACTCTCAACCAATTTTATTTTTTAAATTATATTCTTAAAAAGTCAAATATATGATACAATATTATGTAGAAAAAATTTAAGGAGAGGTTAATGAAAGAGGAAACTAATTTAACAAAAGAATTTGAAAGTTACAAAAATTATATACTCTCTCTGCCTAAAGAAGATATTTTTAAAAGAGCTTTTGAAATCAATTTCTACACAGAAGTATATAACTATCTTAAATATCTCCCACCAGAAGATGTTGAGAAATACAGAATAAAAGAGCTATATATGTGGGAGCTTTTTAATTTTTTTATAGATTGTGAAGAATATAACTACAGTATAAATGATTCAAATGGAATTTTAAAACTTGTAGATGATTTTAATAAGTTGAAAGGATAAAAATGAGATTAGATAAATTTTTAACAGAATGTGGGTTAGGGAGTAGAAGAGAGGTTAAAAATTTGATTGACAGCAAAAAAATATCTGTTAATGGAAATTTTAAAATTTCTTCAAAGGATAATATAGATGAGAATAAGGACATCATAAAATATGAAGATAATGTTCTTTCATATAAAGAGTTTAGATACTATATTCTTAATAAAAAATCTGGTTATGTAACAGCTGTGGAAGACCCAAGAGATAAAACAGTGATGGATCTTCTGCCAGACTGGGTAATAAAAAAAGATTTAGCACCTGTTGGTCGTTTGGACAAAGATACAGAGGGGCTTTTATTACTTACAAATGATGGGCAACTTAATCACAAACTTTTATCTCCAAAAAGCCACGTTGATAAAACATATATCGCCCATACAGAAAAAGATTTTGACGAAAATGATTTGGAAAAATTAAGAAATGGTGTTGATATAGGTGGATATATAACAATGCCAGCTGAGTCAAAAAAAATCGGTGAAAAAATACTTTCTCTAACTATCAGAGAGGGAAAATTCCACCAAGTTAAAAAAATGGTTGGGGCAATAGATAATAAAGTAATCTACCTTAAAAGAATATCTTTTGGAAAATTAGTTCTAGGAGATATGGAACTTGGAGAAGTAAAAGAGATAAATTTGGAAGATATAATATAGATAAATGGAGGGATAATCTTGGATTTTGATTTAATAAACAGAGGTTCTACTGAAGTTACTACTAGACGTCGTAAAAAAAGAGATAAAGAAAATAAAAAATCCATATTTGAAATCTATAGAAGTGAAAAAACTATGAAAGATTATCTTTTCTACTTAAATGATTTTTTACTTTTTGTTTATGATAATGGAGAGCCAATCCAAAAAGATGAGGTTATAGAGCTTATGTCAGATATAACGGAAGAGGATATTGAGGACTATCTTTCACATCTTTTATATGAGAGAAATCTAAAAAAAACTTCTGTTAATAAAATTATGTCTGCTCTTAAATCTCTATATAAAGAGCTTGAAAAATATAATATACAAAACCCTCTAAAACATATTAAACTTTTTAAAACTGGAAGAAATCTTGACAATATTTTAAAAGTTTCATATGAGGATATAAAAAATATTTTGAAAAATTATAAGGTTACTGGGGAAAAAGAATATAGAAACACGATTATTATGAATACACTTTTTTATACGGGAATGAGAAGTCAGGAGCTTTTGGATTTGGAATATAGAAACATTTTAAAAAGAGATGAGGACTATTTTATAAAAATAGAAAAATCTAAAAGTGGTAAGGAACTTTATAAACCTATTCACCCTACTCTTGTGGAAAAATTAAAAGAATTTAAAGATTATATAATGAAGATGTATGGATTTTCATCTGAGGATATGGAAGAGAGATTTGTTTTCTCTAGCCACTATGAAAAAAATACTAAACTTTCTTATAAAGCTTTATACAATATAATTCAAGATATGGGAAAAGTTGTGGGGCTTGACATCAGTCCACATAATATAAGACACGCAATAGCTACAGAACTTTCATCAAATGGAGCTGACCTTTTGGAAATTAGAGATTTTCTTGGACATTCAGATACAAGGGTTACTGAGATTTATATCAATGCAAAATCTTTACTTGATAAAAAAGTTATATCAAAAATACCAGAATAAAATATAAATGGGAGAGTTATTATGAGTTTACAAAGTGTTAAAGATTATTTTAGAGAAAATAATTTACCCTTAGAGGTAAGTGAAACAGAAAAAGAAACAGGTACAGTGGCTGAGGCAGCTGTGGCTTTTGGAATAGAAGAGGACGAGATTGCAAAAACTATGAGTTTTGTCTTAAAAAGTGGAGAGTGTATCCTTATACTTATGAAAGGAACAGCTAGAGTTGATAATAAAAAATTTAAAGAAAATTTCAAAGAAAAAGCTGTAATGGTGCCTTTTGATAGAGTAGAGGAACTTACTGGTCATATTCCAGGTGGAGTTTGTCCATTTGGATTAAAAAAAGATTTAAGAATATTTTTAGATAAAACTTTAAAAGAGTTTGATATTGTTTATCCAGCTGGAGGTACACCACATTCAGCAGTAAAAATCACTGTTGATATGCTAGCTGATGTAACCAAAGGTCAATGGATAGATGTTACAAAATAATATTAAGGAGAGTTTATGCTACAAGTAAATAGTAAAGATAATAATCTTTTTAAAAGAATAAAAAAATTAAAACAGAAAAAATATAGAGAGCAAGAGAGACTTTTTTTAGCAGAGGGAATAAAGTTTTTAGATTTTTCAAAAACTCCAGAATTTATTTTTATAGATGGAGATTTTGATCATTCTTCTATTCAAGAAAGACTTGATAGATTTAGTTGTGATAAATATATTCTTTCTTCCCAACTTTTTAAACAACTAAGTTCTCAAGAACATTCACAAGGAGTGATATTAGTTTATAGCTACGAAGAATATTCTCTTGATGATTTAGAAGATAATATAGTTGTTTTAGATAAAGTTTCAGATCCGGGAAATCTTGGGACAATTATAAGAACAGTTGATGCAAGTGGATTTAAAGATATAATTTTAACTACTGGTAGTGTTGATTGTTATAATGAAAAAACTATAAGAAGTACAATGGGATCTATATTTAATGTAAGAATATCTTATCTTGATGAAGATAAAATGATAGAACTTTTAAGAGAAAAAAATTATAAACTTATAGCCACTGCTTTAGATAAAACCTCTGTTCCTTATACAGAGATGAAACTTGCTAATAAAAATGCCATTATATTTGGTAATGAGGGAAATGGAATAGGAGAAAAACTTTTAGAAGAGGCTGATGAAAAAGTTATAATCCCAATCTATGGAACTGCTGAATCTTTAAATGTGGCTATGGCTTGTGGAATTATAATCTATAAAGTAAGGGAACTTTTAAAATAACTAACTGAAAATACAAAGTCTTAACGTTATAGTTGTGGGAAAAATAGCTAAGGGCTAAAATTTTAAGGAGGATTATTATGAAAAGACCAAATTTATTTTATCACGCAACAAAGGAGTTATCTCAAGACGCATTTTTATGTTATGTTTTTTCTTATTTTAATGAGGAGTATAAAAATTCTTATCCAAAAGATTATGAGTTTTCAAAGTTTTTCATTAAAGAAATTTTTAAAAGATTGGATATTAATATTGAACCTAAAAAACTAGAAATGAAAAGACAACATCTAAATATAGATATACTTTTAATAGTTAATGATTCAATCTATATTATAATTGAGGATAAAATTCACGCCACTGAGGGAGACAAACAAATAGAAAGTTATGTAGAAAAAGTGTCTAATGAATATAAAACTACTGAAAAAAATATTTATTCATTATATTTTAAAACTGGTGATGAAAGTTATCGTTCTTTGGAAAATAAAAAAAGCTATAATAATTTTACCTATATGATGAGAGAGGATATAATCTCTATCTTTGAAAATTATAATGGCGATAATATAATACTTTTGGATTATATCGAAAACTTAAAATCTATGGAAGAAGAAAGAAATAATTTTAAAAATGTAGATTTAAGAAAAAGACTTCTATTTTGGAATGAAATAGTAGGATTATATAATCAACTTGATAAAGAGTTTTATCCTTTAAAAGAAAATGGAAATTTTCCTAAAGACTCTAATGGAGAGGCAAACTTTTTCGATTGGGAATATGTATCTAATCCAAGTGGTGGATTTTATTCATATTTCTTCTGTGAGGGACTAATGTATGAAAAATATCATTTTTACCCTCAAATAGAGGCTTGTGAAAACTATTTTAGGCTAGTAATTAAATTAAATCCTTGGTCAAAGCCAGAGGAATTTCAAGAACTAAAAAAGCAATTTGATTTAGATAAATTATATAAATCTTTAGAAATTCTTAAAAAACATTTCGGAAATTCCATTGAAAAACCTAAAAGATTTAAAGCGAAATCTGAAACAATGACAGTTGGAGTTTTTAATGATTGGCTAGTTTTAGATGATAATGGACATATTAATACAAAAGAAACTGCATTAAATATCAATGAAAAATTTAAAACTCTTATTAGTTTAAAAGATGAATTTAAAGATTTAATATAAAGTTCTATAAAATTATATTTTTTTATTTGACTATTTGCTCTATTAAAGATATAATATATCTTGTATTGAAACAAAAAAATATTTAGGGTGATGTCATGATAAATTTTCCTTTAGAACTTTATGCAAGTTATATTGATAAGTTCTCAGAAATCAAAGAAGAACATAAGAAATCTATTCTTAAATTAGGTGGAGAACATAAGTTTCTTGATAGAAAAAGTTCTCGTTTTTCAACTCCATTTCTTCTTCAAGATGATGAGAAAGAACAATTAAAAAATATTATCAGTAGAAAGAAAACTATTGAAAAAGAACTTACTGAGTTATACAGAGAATTTATCACTTACAAACTATATGATATAGTTATCAATAATGAACAAAATAAATATTATGGAAATATAAAAGATAAATTTACAGAAAGTATCGTAGATTATCTGAAAAAAGAATTAGATTTGGAAAAATTTGAGTATTTTGAGCTTTCTATCATTAGACAGATAATAGACGTTTCTCAACACATAGTTTCATCTACTATGTATAGTCCATATTATATAGAAAAAGAAAATTAATTTAAAAAGGAAGAGAGAAATAAAAACTCCCTTCCTTTTCTTATTTTTAATTTTGTGGCACTTCGTTAATAAGATCTTTCCCCTCTGCAAAATCTTTTATATTATCAAGAGTAGTTCTTGTTATAGCCTCAACAGCCTCCTCAGTAAAATATGCTTGATGGGAAGTGATAAGAACATTGTGGAATGATAAAAGTCTTCCAAGAATATCATCTTCTATAACTTTGTTAGACATATCCTCAAAGAAATATTCCTCTTCTTCCTCATAAACGTCTAAAGCAGCAGAACCGATTTTTTTATCTTTTAAAGCCTCAATCAAATCAATAGAATCAATAAGCATTCCTCTACCAGTATTAACAATCATTACTCCATCTTTCATCTTGTTCATAGATTCACGATTAATAATATATTTTGTTTCTTTTGTAAGTGGACAGTTTAAAGAGATTATATCTGATTCTTTATAAAGTGTATCTAAATCTACAAATTCAAATCCAAGTTCTTTGGCAACTTTTTCATTTGGGTATGGATCATAGGCAATAACTCTTGTACCAAAACCTTTTAATATTTTTATAAGAATTTGTGCAATTTTTCCTGCTCCAATTATACCAACAGTTTTTTTATAAAGGTCAAATCCCATAAATCCATTGATAGAGAAATTTCCCTCTCTAGTACGAACATAAGCTTTATGAATTTTTCTATTAAGAGCTAATATCATTCCCACAGTGTACTCAGCTATGGCATAAGGAGAATAAGCTGGAACTCTTACAACTTTAAACCTATCATTTATATCTTTCAAAGAAACATTATTAAATCCTGCACATCTCATTGCAAGAAGTTTTACTCCATTTTCAGCCATCATATCAATAACATTTTTATTTATAGTGTCATTTGTAAAAGCACAAACTACTTCATACCCTTTTGACAGATCAACTGTTTCTTCATTTAATTTTTCTTTTAAAAATTTCATCTCTATATTATAATCTTTTCCATATTTTCTAAAAAATTCTTTGTCATACTCCTTAACATCATAAAATATCGCTTTTATATTTCTCATTATTTCCTCCTATTAAATATTTTGTTTTTCAATTAATTTTAACACAAAAATATGATAATTACTAGAAAAACTTATTTTTTTAGTCAAGAATTATATATAAGAACTATTTTAAATATTTTAAGACTATTTTAATACAAAAAATTTTTCTCACTCTGCCATTAAAATAAAAAAACAAAAGGGGCTGTTGCATTTTTTATTAAAAAGA
>OGRS01001586.1_pt1 | contig 12887 bp, 9 predicted proteins | sample 1553561 | NCBI WGS metagenome assembly OGRS01 (sample SAMEA2580103, study PRJEB22360) | human gut metagenome | biome: human gut; feature: human-associated habitat; material: faeces | place: Denmark | collected 2008/2010
TTTATTATAATTTTATATTACCTCATAAATTAATAAAAAAGGTAATCTCTCACAAAAAAAAGTAATTTTACTTTTGTATAATCATATTGTAAGAAAAATAGTTCATAAGGAAAGTTTATGAATATAGATTATACAACTCTAAGTAAATTTGATAATATTTTCAATTAACTTAGAAAAAAATATTTAAAAAAAGAGGAAAAACGAGAAATTATAAACAATAACCAGTTGAAGTTAATCTAAAAATTAAAAATTATTAACAAAAGAGGTGAAAAAAATGTTAGAAAACTTTTTTTTCAGTATTGGTGGTGGAGATGAAATTGGTGCTTCTTGTTACTACCTTTACTGTAACGGAAAACATTTCCTTTTTGATGCAGGAATAAGATATGAGAAAAAAAGAAGATACCCAAGCTTCAGCGAACTTTTAAAACTTTCAAATTTTGATACATTTAATGTTATTAATGGAATTTTTCTTTCTCACGCACATTACGACCACAACGGAGCTCTACCACTTTTAGTTTCAAAACTTCCATATAAGAAAGAGATTATTTGCACAGAATATACAAAAAATTTTACAGAACTTCAGTTAAATATCTTGAAAAAACATACTGGAATTGAAAAATATTCTATCTATGAAGAAATTTTAGTTGATAAAGCAATAGGAATGTTATCAGATTATCCTTTCAATAAAAAGATAGATAAACAAGGATATTCTTTTACATTTTATCCTAGTGGACATATTTTAGGTGCTTCTATGACTTTATTAGAAACTGAAGATAAAAAGATTCTATATACTGGAGATTTTTCAGATATAGATTATCCTTTGGTTGAAAAATATCAGTTGCCTAATTTGAGTGATATAGACTTGTTGATAATAAATTCTACAAATGTTTTTAGGAAAACTAAGTCTTCAGAAAATAAATGGGAAGATAGCTATTCTATTCAAAATGATATTTTTAAAGAAGTTGTTCTATATAACCAAGTAAACTTAGAGATAAATCAAGTTAACAGCGGAATGGAACTAGTAATTCTTTTACAAAACTTATTAAAAAATACTAGTTTTCAATATCTAAGAGTAAAAGTATATGTGGATCAACCAATAAATAATATGATAAATATCATAAAGGAAAAAGAAAATATAGAGTTTTCAAATGTTTTCTTAATAGATGAAAGTTTAAAATTTACAGATGAAAAAATAATATTCATAACTGTTAAGAAAAATCAACTGCTAGAAAAAGTTAAAAAGCTCCATTTAGATTATTCTTTACATGAAACTTATTCTGGAATAAAAGATTTAATTTTAAAAATTAATGCTAAGAAAACTCTAATTACTCACTATAAACCAAGAGAAGATAAAGAGGAAGTCTTGTTAAAGGATTTAGAGAAAAAAGGATATTTTAATTGTGAGTATGCAGAGAATGAGGAAATATATGAATTTTGAAAAGGGGGAAAAGTAATGGTAAAGTATGGTAACCAAGTTAGAAAAATTGTAGAAAATCATTTTGAAACTGAGGGAAGAAGAGATAATATTTTTGATTTAATAGAGAATAACTTCATAATTCAGATATTAACATTAGAAAGACCTTCTTTCTTAACTTATATCAAACTAATAACAAGAAAATTTAAAGACGATGAATTAAGAAAATATAGACAAATAGTTTTAAAAAATGAAGTTTTTCCAAATGAAGTAACTTCTTTTGAACAAGAACATCTTATCCTTATGATGAGAAGATTTGGTATTAACTCACAAGAAAGAAGAGATGAATACAAAGATAAATCTAATGAACTTTTTAAACTTTTCATAGAGATGTGTGATGGATCAAGAGAAGCATACTTTGAATTTTGCAAAAAATATGAAGAATATGTTTTTAGTAAAAAGGAAGGAGATAACTATAAATTAAAACTATATATTCCTTTGGGACTTGTTTTAAGAATCGTTGGAGAAAAGGAAAATTATTTAAATAGTGAAATTGAACTTAGAAAGAAAATAAAATTCTTAAAGCGTTATGAAGCCAATGGAATAATAACAGATATAAAGTATGAAGTAGCAAATCTTTTAGGAATCAGAAAAAGAAAAAATACAAAAGATATCCTTGATAATGTAAAAGTACTGATAGAAGATGATAAAGAAGAAAAAGAAGAAAATATTAAGGAAATAGAAACTTTAGAATCTGTTAAATTAGAAAGAGATCAATATAAAAGTAGTCTTTTATTAATTCAAAGAGGTTTTGAAGAGTTAAGAGAAAAAATTCAAGAAGAAACAGAGAATGCTGTAAATGAGCAAATAAAAGAATTCTTTGTGTCATTAAACTCTGGTAAATATGGAAACTTTTTAGATAAAATGCCTTTAACAGAGGAACTATTAAAAGATATAAGAAAAAATAATATAGAAATTCCTCAAGAAGTAAAAAGAGTTCTTATGTTTATTAAATCAATAATAAAATTTATAAAAGATACAGGAATTGTTCCTATTAGAGAAATGGACAGTATTTTTACTGGAACTGCTGAAGATATAGCAGAAATGGATTATATAGGAAATGAATTTGAAGATGGAGAGATAAAAAAATTAAAAGTAGTGGCTCCAGGCTATAAATATAAAGATATTATTATTTCTATACCAAAGGTTGAAGAAGTAGAAGAATAGGGGGGAAATACAATGGCAGAAAAATTATATTTTGGAATAGATTTAGGTACAACTAATTCGGCGATATCTTACGGACATTTAGGAAGCAATGGAAAATTTATTACGCAAATTTGTAAAATAAGTAGATACGGAAAAGAAGGTGGAATTGAATCAAAAGAAGTTTTACCATCTGTAGTTTACTATAAATATGATCCTAAAACTAAAGAGTATAAATATTTTGTAGGAGATTTTGCAAAAAATCAATATGGAAAAAAATATGGTAATGTAATGAAATCCGTAAAAAACTATATGGGATATTATGATACTTTACCTTTAGATGAAAAAATACTAGATAAAAAACCAGAAGATGTTTCTTCCAGAATACTAAAACATCTTGTTTCTGGAATAAAAGATAAATTATCTTTATCAGAAGAACCTAAAGATATAATAATTACAATACCAGTTTCTTTTGACCAAGATAAATGTAATGCTACTTTAGAAGCAGCTGATTTAGCTGGAATAAAATCTAAAGATAGTAAAGGAAATTATCTTAATAATGTCTTATTATATGAGCCAAAAGCCGTAATATATAATATAGCAAATATGGTTTCTAATGAGGAAATTCCTAGAGAAACTTTAGATTTTTCAACTCCTAAAAATGTATTAGTTTATGATTTAGGAGGAGGAACATTAGACGTTGCACTATACAAAGTGTATAACAACAAAGAGTTTAACTTTCCAGTAATAGATGAAATTGCTGTTGGTAGATATACAAGAATTGGTGGAGATGATTTTGATAATATTTTAGCTAAAAAATTAGTTAAAGAATTTTTAGAATATAATGACTGCTCTTCTGATGAAGTTGATACTAACGAACTAGAACAAATAATGGAAAGTAAAGCAGAATATTTAAAATTAGAGTTAAGTGATAAAATATTTAACTCTAGATTTTCTGGAAATAAAGTTTCAGATGATGAAGAATTTGAAATTTCAGAGATGGATCTATATAAAGGAATGGAATTTGAAGCTTACCTAACTAAAAAAGAGATAGAGGACACTTTATCTCCTATAATGGGAAAACATCTAACAAAACAATCAATAGGAAATATAGATAAACTAGTATCAGATAAAGATACAAATAATATTATCTACCCTATTATTGATGTGTTGGCAAAAGCTAAAGAAATTGAACCTAATATTGATGTTGATTGCATAATATTAAATGGTGGAATGACTAAATTCTATATGATAAAAGATAGAATACAAGAGTTTTTTGGAATAGCTCCAATTTCTATTAACGATCCAGATTTAGCTGTAGCAAAAGGTGCTGCTTTCTATCAATATTGTCTAGAAAAATTTTCTGTATTAAAGGAAAGTTTAAAGAAAGAAAAAATAGTTACTATATCAGAAAAAGCAATAGATATAGCTAATGACTATAATAATATACTAGAAAAAGAAAAAATAGTTATAGATAATACTTCAAAAGCATCTTTACTAACACTTGGTACTTCTAGAGTAAGTGATAATATAAATCTTGGATTACTAAAAGGTCATGTTTCTCTTTTGATAAAAGCTGGAACAGCTTTACCAGTAGAAAAATTTCAATTACCTCATACTTATAGCCTTCCAGTAGCTACTGATGAAATTGAATTTCCAATCTATATAGGTAGAGGAAACAAAACAGATTTTCCAAATAGAAAGATAGCTTCTAGAAAAATAAAACTAAATAAACTTTATCCTGCCGGAACTGTTTTAACTTTATTTGCTAGTGTTGATGAAAATAAAGTCCTAAATCTTAGTGGATATGTAGGAAAAGATGTAAGAAATAAAATTACTGTAAGCATAGAAACAGCTACTTCTTCAAAAGAAGAGAAAAAAGGCAATAAGGTATCCTCAGCAGAAGTTAAAGAGATTAATCCAAAAGTTGAATTAGAAAGTTTAAAAACTAGTTGTATTCTTTTAGATAAATTTAGAAAAAAAGCTGGATTTACTAAGAAGAAAACAAGTCCATTAGAAGCACAAGCTAAAAATAATGCTAAATTTAAACTTGCTCAAACTATATCAGACATAAAAGAAGCTAGCAATAGAGGAAGTTTTGAAAAAGTAACTATAGATACAATAAAAAAACTTGAAAACTATGATATGTTAAAAGGAATTTTATTTGATATAGGTGCGTTTATCTACAACGATATGAGTGATGCAGGAAAAGAAGAATTTAAAAAAGATTGTAGAAATATTTTAAATCCAATCGCAATGGGAAATAACAATAATTTAAATACAATTGTAAAAGCTATTATGGCTTTGGGAATAGTAAAAGACCAAGAATCAGTTAAAATTTTAGAAGATCTATTAGAAGATAACTTAAATAGAAGCTGTATTTCTCATATAGTTAGAAGCTTAGGAAAAATATCTGCTGACAATCCAGTACTTATGAGAAAATTTATGGAGATTTCTGAAACTTCTTTAGATATTGACGCTTATATCTATGCTATAGGAAAAAGCTACAGCAGAAAAGTATCTATGAGAAATGATAAAATGGTAGAAAAAATGGTTCAAAAATTACTAAAAATAGTTAAACTAGAAAAAGCAAATAAAAATGTTGCCTTAATAGCTATAGGAGAAATTTGCAATTCCTTAGAAGAAACAGATTATAAAATGGATGAAAAATTTGTAGATACAATAGGAAAAGAACTATCTGAATTAACAAGACAAGTAATTGATGAAACATATAGAGAAAAAATTTCTTTAATAGTAAATGTTATTTTTGGTTTAAATCTTAATGATGAAGAAAAAACAGAATGGAAACATTTAAGTAATAAATAAAACGAAAGGGGTGTAAGCCCCTTTTATACAAAATATAGGAGATATGGAAACATGAGAGAAAATATTTTAAAAAAAGAAAATTTAATAATACTGGTACTTGTAATAAAAAGTGTTATAAATTTATTTTATGATTACTATGAAGAAATAATTTTTTGGGATTATGCTAGAAAAGCGATACTAGTCGTATTACTTATTCTTTTGATCATTGATTTGAAAGGAAATTTAAAAAAATTTAAAGAAAAAACAATAAGCACTTCAAGACAGAATATATTAACATTAACTCTTTTAGTAGAAGTTGTTTTCTATTTAATTTATACGTATATTTCTAACTTAATTTTTCTAAAGTATATTCATCTGGTTTTATTAAGTATAGGACTTATATTCTGCTTAAAGAGAAAAGATTAATTCTTTAAATATTTCTTTAAAATAATGTGCTAGATACTTAACAAGAAAATCTGCTTAAATAATAAAGAAAAAGTTGCTACAAAATATGTAACAACTTTTTTTATTTTTATCTTAATGTTATTGTATTGTTATCTAAATTATCTATGATTGCTAAAGAGTGAAGATTAATTCCAGCATCTCTTAATATTTTAGCTCCGTCTTGGAATCCTTTTTCTACTGCAATTCCAACACCTACAACCTCAGCTCCAGCATCTTCAACTATTTTTTTAAGACCTAAAATAGCATTTCCCATAGCTAAGAAGTCATCTACAACTAAAACTTTGTCCCCTTTATTTAAAAATTCTTTAGCAACAGTTATATTATAATCTTTATTTTTAGTAAAAGAACGAACTACTGTATTATAACTATCTTCCATTGTTGCAGGCTTATTTTTTTTAGCAAAAACTAATGGAACTTGGAATGCGTGAGCTGTTGTTACACCAATTGCAATTCCTGAAGCTTCTATTGTTAGAACTTTATTTACTCCTAAATCTCCAAAGATTTTTTTAAATTCTTCTCCCATTGCATACATTAGATTAGGATCAATTTGATGATTTAGAAAGCTATCAACTTTTAATAAAGCAGAATTTGAAACTTTTCCCTTTTCTAATATCATTTTTTTTAACATTTCCATAATTGTTTTTCTCCTTGTTTATTCATTAATTTCTTTTGATATACTTTCTATTAAGTTTACTTTTAACTCTCTTAAATCTTTTGAAAGATTTACTTTATATTTGTGAGGGAACTCTAGTCTTTTTCTCTCTTCAGATATTCTTCCTAAACTTTCTAAATAATAGTTTCTTGAACCAACTACATCAGCAAGTACTTCGTATTCATCTGTTATTTTTCCATCTTTTACATAAGTTCTAGTTATTTTTTTATAAGTATACTCTCCCTCTTTTAAAACACTGTGTTTTAATGGGTCTTGCTCATCTCTTGTTTCAAAAGTTTTCCCAGCTAATATACTTTCTTTATCTTGATCTTTCTCTCTAGCCAAAGTGATAACATCTACATATGCAAAATCGTTTTTATCGTAAATTCTATATACTTCTTTAAATCCTGGGTTTGAAATTTTTATCAAATCTTCAGACAGTTTTATAACAGGTTTTTCATCAATCTCTACAATTTTGTAAACTCCACCAAAACAAGGATTAGATTTACTTACTGCAATTGCATCTCCTACACCAAAAATGTCAACTGACGCTTTTTGTTCTTTCAAAGATTTTATTAGATCTTCATTAAGTCCGTTAGTTAAAAATATTTTTGCTTTTGTAAGTCCAGCTTCATCAAGCTCTTGTCTACATTTTTTAGAAATATAAGCTAAGTCACCAGAATCTATTCTTACTCCATAAACTCCAGGATAATTGTCATCTATTCCATTTTCTTTAAATGCTTCTATTGCATTTTTTATTCCCATTTTTAAAGTATTGTAAGTATCTATCAGAAGTATTAAAGTATTTGCTTTTCTGTTTCTTCTATGTTTTATAAAAGTGTCAAAGGCTTCTTTTTCTGCTTTTTTTCCAACACCAAAAGTTTGGATATAAGAGTGTGCCATTGTACCAACACTTGGAACTCCATATTTATATTCTGTCACTAAATTTGAATGTGACATGCAACCACCAATTACAGATGCTTTTGTTCCTGCAACAGCACTATCAAATCCGTGAGCTCTTCTACTTCCAAAAGATGAAACTGCTATTGGGTGAGCAGCTCTTGTAACTCTTGAAGCTTTTGTAGCTATTGCCATTTGCATATTCATTATATTTAAAATAGGAGTTTCTAATATTTTTGCTTGAATAAGTGGAGCTTTTACAGTTATTACTGGTTCGTTTGCATAAGCTATCTCTCCCTCTCTCATAGCAAAAATATCTCCTGTAAATTTCATTTTTGAAAGATAATCTACTAAATGTTCCTCTTGAATAATTTCTGAGAAATATTTTCTTTTTTCCTCTTCACTAGTTTCATTAAGAATTTTTACTAATTCAACTACTTCATATATTCCGGAAACTACAGCTAAACCATTATCCTCTGTTTTTCTAAAATACATATCAAAAATAGCCTCTCTCTCGTGACTATTTTCAGCAACAAATATATCACTTTCTGTGTACTGATATCTATCTGAGTTTATTACTCTAGCAAAATCAGTTAATACCCTTCTTAATTCCATTTTCCCTTCCTCACAACTTTTATTTATATCTAATTTTCAGTTTTGTATGTATTAGGTTTATTATAACACTAATTAAAAAAAATTTAAACTAAAAAATAATTTTTTTACTCTGATATAAACAGCATAAATAGTATAAACATTTTCTATAATTTATAATAATTTTTTCTTTTTATAAAACTAGTATTTATGTAATAAAAAGATTGGTATATCAATAAAAACTTTACAATTATTAAAAATTATAGTATAATTTACAAGTCAAAAAGCAAAAATGAAAGGAGAAAAATATGGATACCTATCCCAAACAGACAAAATTAAGAAAATTACAATTTAATATGAGTTTGTAGGGGAAAGTGTGTATTTTTTTCATCTTCCTCTACAAAAGAGGAGGACAAATGTTTATGACAAAGATAAGAGAACTTTTGGAGAAAAAAGATTTAAAAAATTTACAAGAGTTTTTAAATTCAGAGACTTCAGCTAACATTGCAGAATTTATCAAGGAGAACGAAGAGGGGGAAAAAGAAAACATTATCCTTTTCAGAATCCTTAGTAAAGAAAAAGCTGCAGAGGTTTTTGCTGAGTTGGACGCAGATTTACAAATGCAAATTGTTAGTTCTATGACAGATGACAAACTTCAATCTCTTTTAGATGAATTATATTTTGATGATATGATTGACTTTATAGAAGAGATGCCATCAAGTGTTGTAAAGAGAGTTCTGGAAAATTATAAGAATGAAAATCGTTCTTTGATTAATCAGTTTTTATCTTATGAAGAGGATTCTGCTGGAAGTTTGATGACTATCGAGTATCTTTCTTTAAAAAGTCATTGGACTGTAAGAGAAAGTCTAAATTATATCAGACAAAAAGTAAAAGATCTTGAAACAATAGATGTGGCTTATGTAAGAGATAAAAATAGAGTTCTTATTGGAGAGATAAGTCTTAAAAATCTTCTTTTATCAAAAGATGAAGATATAATCGAAAATGTTATGAATAAAAATGTTTTGTATGTGACAACTTCTACAAATCAAGAAGATGCTATTGAACTTTTTAAAAAGTATGACTTAACAGTTCTTCCAGTTATTGATAAAGAAAAAATCTTAGTTGGAATCATAACAATTGACGATATGGTAGATGTAATCGAAGAAGAAAATACAGAGGACTTCCAAAAAATGGCTGCGATGGCTCCTAGTAAAGAGGAATATTTAGAAAGTTCTGTGTTTGAACTTGCAAAAAATCGTTTGACTTGGCTTTTAGTTTTGATGGTTTCAGCTACTTTTACAGGAAGTATCATTAGTAAATATGAAGATATAATAGAACAAATGGTAGTTTTAGCTGCAGCAATTCCAATGCTTATGGATACAGGAGGAAATGCAGGTTCTCAATCTTCAACTTTAGTAATCAGAGGAATGGCTTTAGGAGAAATAAAATTAAAAGATTGGTTTAGAGTTGTTTGGAAAGAGTTAAGAGTTGGAATTATCGTTGCTCTTGGATTAGGGTTAGTAAACTTCTGCCGTATGAGATTTATTTTAAAACAAGATATGAAAATATCATTTTTAGTATCTTTTACTTTGGGAATAGTTGTTGTTATGGCAAAACTTGTAGGTGGAGTTCTACCACTTGGAGCTAAAAAATTAAAAATGGACCCAGCTATTATGGCAGGACCTTTGGTAACAACTATTGTAGATGCTTTGGCACTAATGATGTATTTTTATATAGCTATGTTCTTATATAAAGATGTATTAAACATCTAAACTTAAAAAAATTATATAATTAAATAATAAATTATTAATAGCTTTCTATGATAAATAAAATTTCATAGAGAGCTATTTTTTTATAAAGATAAAGGAAGAGTTAGAATTCTCTCCTTCTTAGAATTTTAATTTCTTTTATTTTACAATGACATCTGAACAATCTTTTCTCCTAGATAACATATTAAATTTTTTTGATAGGGTTCTCCTTTTTCAAAAACTTTACTCCCTTGAAACAAACACTCTACTAAATATTCTTTATTTTTTTGATAGAATATCTAGTTAAATTAAAAGCACTCAATTTTACTCCTAACTCTTCTCTAGACTTTATGGAGATTTTTAAAATTTTCCCCAATTGATTTATCTCTAAATATATATTATAATATTAATAGGTAAACTATTTTTATTTATATTTCAAGGAGAAAATATGGAAAGAGCTATACTCCACTACGATATGGACTGCTTCTATGCTTCCATAGAAATTAGGGATAATCCCAAAAAATATAAAAATAAACCAATGGTTGTTGCTGGAGGAGTTGTTACCACAGCTAGTTATGAGGCTAGAAAATTTGGTATTCATTCAGCTATGAGTACCTTTGAGGCAAAAAAACTTTGCCCAAACCTTTTGGTAGTTTACCCCAACAAAGAAAAATATTTTAAAGAATCCCAGATTATCCATAACCTAGTTTTAAAAATAACTCACAAAATAGAGTTTATTGCTCTTGATGAGGGATATATTGACATCACTGACGTTATCCACAAATATTCTTCAAAAGAAAAATTTGCCAAAACTTTTAGAGAAAGAATATTCAAACATACTGGCTTAACTTGTTCTGTTGGAATTGGTGTAAATAAAATTTCTGCCAAAATAGCCAGTGATATAAATAAACCTTTTGGGCAATTTATTTTTAACAGTGAAAAAGATTTTATGGAATATATGAAAGATAAAAATATCAGAAAGCTACAAGGAGTTGGAGAGAAATTTGAAAAAATTCTAAATAGAGATAATATATTTTTAGTTGGAGACGTCCATAGATTTTCTTTTAAAGAGTTAGTTCAAAAATATGGTAAGTCAAGGGGAGAACTTTTATATCTATATAGCCGAGGTATTGACCATAGTCCGGTTGATTATGACAAGCCTACCCACTCTGTAGGGGCTGAAAATACATATTCTTTCCCATTAAATTCTGATGAGGAAATTAATAAAAAATTAGAAGAGGTTTTTGAAATAGCATACAAACGTCTAAAATCTAAAAATTGCCTTACAAAAACTATCTCTATAAAAATAAAATACAGTGATAGACATATTATCAATAAAGCCAAAACTTTTTCTATTGCCACAGATAATAAAGAAAATCTTTTTGAATATATGCAAGAGATTTTTAGTGAAATAGATGAAAGAGAGGAGATTAAACTTTTAGGAATCTCTTTTAGAAACCTTATAGAATTTTCATCAAGACAACTTTCTTTTAAATTATAAAAATGAGGTATTATATTTTTTTAATATAACCACCTCATTTTATTTTATATTATTTAATTTCTTCTAAACTCTCTAAATATAAATCTTTTTTATCTTGATAACTTTTATAAGTAAGTTCCATTATTTTTAATTGTTGCTCACTTACTTTTCCAATAACTTTAGCTGGATTTCCTTTTATAAAACTTCCTTCTTCAATCTTACCGATTTTTGAAGTAACCAAAGATTCTGAAGATATAAAACAATTTTTAGGAATAATAACATCATCTGTTATTGTCGATCCCATTCCAATTAAAGAATTATCTCCTATTTTACAACCGTGGATTATACAGTTGTGCCCAATAGTGACGTTCTCTCCAAAAACAACTTCATTATTTGGCTCTCCATGAATAGTTGACCCTTCTTGAACATTAGATCCTTTTCCTATTTTTATTTTTAAAATATCTCCTCTTAATACTGCCCCATACCAGATAGATACATCATCATCTAACTCTACATTTCCAATAACTCTAGCAGTATCAGCAATAAAAACTCTCTCTCCAATTTTTGGTATATAATTTCCTAACTTAAATAACATAACTCTCCTTTATTTTGACATCTCTTTAGATTTTTTTTCACAAGCTTCCATAGCTTTTATTAAAGCACTTCTAAATCCATATTCTTCTAATTTTTTTACAGCTTCAATAGTTGTTCCTTTTGGAGAACAAACCATATCTTTTAATTCTCCAGGGTGCATACCTGTTTCAAGTACCATTTTTGCAGAACCAAGAACTGCTTGAGCTGCAAATTTATAAGCTCTTTTTCTATCAAGTCCAGATGCAACAGCAGCATCTCCCATAGCTTCTATCATCATAAATACATAAGCTGGAGAAGAACCACTTACAGCTATAACTCCATCAATTAATTTTTCACTCACAACTTCTGTTTTTCCAAAAGAATTTAAGATAACTAATACTTTATCAAGCTCTTCTTTACTAATAAATTCATTTGGCATAACAGCAGACATACTTTCTTTTACTAGAGCTGGAGTGTTTGGCATAATTCTAACGATCTTTAAGTCTTTACCAAATAAGGCTCTTGATTTTTCAAGTTTTACACCAGCAGCAATAGTTATAATAATAACATCTTTTTTAACATAATCTTTTATCTCTTCAATAACTGTTGGATACATATCAGGTTTAACTGATAAGAATAATATATCTGATTCATTAGCAACTAATACATTTGAATTACAAGTTTTAGCTCCTAATTCTTCGTGAACTTTTTTTAATCTTTCATCAGATGCGTCAGAAAAAATTATATTTTCTTTTGCTATTAATCCAGAAGAAATTATTCCTCCACCAATAGCATATCCCATATTTCCTGCTCCGATAAATCCTATTGTTTTTTCCATAATTAATCTATCTCCTTTACTGAAAAAATCTGATTTTTAATTTAATCATTTAATAGTTTGGAGTTTTTGCTCCTTAAATATTATATCATTTTTTTTTAAAATCCAAAAATAATATTTTATTTTTTTAATTGCTCAAATAAAACTAAAAAATAATAACAGGAAATTTTTTATTTTTAAATATTTTTATTTTTTATGAGGTGATTTTTTGTCTACATTTT
>OGRS01001589.1_pt1 | contig 12860 bp, 8 predicted proteins | sample 1553561 | NCBI WGS metagenome assembly OGRS01 (sample SAMEA2580103, study PRJEB22360) | human gut metagenome | biome: human gut; feature: human-associated habitat; material: faeces | place: Denmark | collected 2008/2010
ACGATATCGGCAAAACTAAATAATATATTAAGAGCCACTCTTAACGAGCGGCTCTTTTTTCAGCCTGCATTTTTAATCTGCAGTCTTAATTTGTCAGAAATCATGGCAATGAATTCGCTGTTTGTGGGCTTACCTCTGTCGTTGTGAATTGTATATCCGAAATATGAGTTCAGAACATCAATGTCACCTCGATCCCATGCAACCTCAATTGCGTGTCTTATAGCTCTTTCAACCCGTGAAGAAGTTGTTTCGTACTTTTTGGCAACCGACGGATAGAGCTGTTTTGTCACGGCATTGATAATTTCAGGATGCTCAACAGACATAATGATTGAATCACGCAGATAGTGATAGCCTTTGATGTGAGCCGGAACTCCTATTTCATGGAGAATATCGGTCACTTTCATTTCAATTCCGAAAGCGTCAATAACTCTGCCTTTGCCAAAATTGTTTTTCTTGCTCAAATCCGACAAATCGCTGATAATGGTGCTTAATTCGGAAATGTTATACGGCTTCAACACAAAATACGATGCGCCCGAATTCATAATTTCACGCTCAAGAACAGTGCTGTGGAATGACGAATATACCATAAACACAGGCACTTTCGTGCTTTCTCGTGTAATGCTTCTCATAACACCGATCGCATCAAGCCTTGTCATAAATGAATCCATCAGTACAACATCAGGGCTTTCTCTTTTAATTTTATCGCACAATTCTTCTCCGTCTTTTGCACAGAAAATAACGGAAATATTCTTACTTTGTAAGATATTAAGATTTTCCTGCGTAAATTCAGAAGCGTCATCGGTTACGATTAGTTTTATTTTGTTGTTCATTGTGATTTCCCCCAGTAATTTTTGTTGTACTAATATTACCACAAAATGGTAAAGTTGGCAATACCTTCCATAAAACTTTTTTAAAAAATTGAGAAAAAAGTTTTATATTTTGCGTTACTAAATCAAAAATGAACAAACCATCATATATTTAGTGTTGATTATTGTAGCGATTTGCCATATATTGTGCAAATACACCGTAACCCTCTTTTGGATTATTCAGAAAAACATGGGTAACAGCGCCAATAATTTTACCGTTTTGAACTATCGGACTGCCGCTCATACCCTGTACAATACCGCCGCAATTTTTGAGCAATCTGCTGTCGGTTATTTTTATGACAAAATTTTCATTTGATGTCATATCACGGTTGCATATTCTTTTGATTTCAATATCATATTCCTGCGGCGTATCTCCGACAGGCGTTGTTACCATAACAGCCTTTCCTGTTTTTACCTCATCGTCATTTGCAATCAGATATTTCTTGTTTCTTTTATAATTTTCACTCGTTAAATCTCCGAAAATTCCTAAAGGGGAGTTTACGCTCAAATTACCAAACTTTACATCGGTAAAATATCCGCAGAAACTGCCGGCTTTACCGCAGACGCTTTTTTCTATGCCACTGATTCCAGCCCGACCCGCTTCTCCTGATTTTAACGGTAACAAAGCAGCCGTGTCACAGTCGCATATTCCATGACCGAGTGCGGCAAAATAATTATTGCTGTCATCATAATAGGTCATAGTTCCGATGCCTGCACAGCTGTCACGAACCCACGCTCCGAGGAGATATACTCCCACGGTATTTTTAATCGGCAAAACGGTTTTGTTTTCGGTTTTGCCGTTTCTATCAATTTCAACAGTAATTTCATTGCCGTTTGATTTTTCAATTTCAGACTTTAATTCTTCATTTGTGCTGATTTTTGTATTATTTACTTTCTTTATAATATCGTTTACTTTAAGTCCGCCGTCTTTTGCGGGGCAAACATATTTTTCACCGTCGTAGTAGCTTTCAAGCTTGATTATCATTGCTCCGTTAGCATAAAATTTAACTCCGAAAGCCTCACCGCCAATGTAAACCTCATTTTTATCATCAGCGGCATAAGGCGAAAAAGTCGAAAAAGTAAATAATAATGTGAAAATCAGGGCAACTGATATAATTTCTTTAAATTTTCGCAAAAAATTCACCTTCTTTCCGTTGCCTTTATTATGATTTGCATTTATAATATAGATTAGTGCGTTGATGAAAATATTAAAAATGTTACTGGCAAAGGATTTTCCGAAAAGGCGATAAACAGCCGTGCATTGTAAATTATTTTCTGAAATTATATCATTTTCTTATTATGAGGTATATATGGAAAACATAAATTCTAACCTTGTCGGTCTTACCGATTCCGAAGTTCAAAAGCGTATAGATGAAGGAAAGGTAAATATTTCAACTAATATTAAAACCAAATCAATCAAAAGAATATTTTGTGATAACATTTTTACGCTTTTCAATCTTATAAATGTAATTTTGCTTGCGGCATTGATTTTTGTGGGTTCACACAAGAATATGCTTTTTATCGGTGTTGTTATCGCAAATATAATTATAGGTATAGTTCAGGAAATTCGTTCCAAAATAAGCGTTGACAAGCTGACTATTTTGTCTGAGAAAAAAATCAATGTTCTCAGAAACGGTAAAATTGCAGAAATAAGTAAAGATGAGATTGTCCTTGACGATATTCTTGTGCTTTCAAGAGGAAGCCAGATTCCTGCCGACTGCATTGTATGCGACGGCAACTGCAGAGTCAACGAAAGTTTGCTTACAGGAGAATCAAATCTCATTGAAAAAAATGTCGGAGATGAACTTCTTTCAGGCAGTTTTATTGCGGCAGGAAAATGCTATGCTCAGGCTGTAAAGGTCGGAGCCGATTGCTATGCCGCAAAGATAAATAACGAAGCCAAATATATTAAAAAAGTAAATTCTCAGATTATGGAGTCATTCAATTTCATTATCAAAATCTGTACATTTGTACTTTTCCCAATCGGCATTGCATTTTTTATTCGACAATTCACACTGCCCGATGCAACATTGCAGTCTGCTGTAATCAGCACTGTTGCGTCGCTTGTCGGTATGATTCCAAAGGGAATGATTCTTCTTACAAGCTCTGTTCTTGCAGTATCAATTATCAGGCTTTCATCTAAAAAGGTTCTTGTACAAGAAATGTATTGCATTGAAACACTTGCAAGAGTTGATGTGCTTTGTCTTGATAAAACGGGAACGCTTACAACAGACGAAATGACGGTAACAGGTGTTATTCCGTTTGGGGCTGATGAAAATAAAATCAAGAAAGCACTTTCTTCAATTGTAAAAGCGTCTGATGAACTAAATGCAACTTTGTATGCACTGCGTGACTATTCGGATTCAGTTTCACCGTATGAGTGCAGTAAATTCTGCGATTTTTCCTCCGAAACAAAATGGTCGGGCGGTACATTTGAAAACGGCAAGACCTACATAGTCGGTGCGACTGAATGTATTTTAAAAAGCAGAGAAAAGTATTCCGAGGTGTATTCTGAGATTGAAAAGATAAATCAAACCGTCAGAATCCTTGTTCTTGCCGAAAGCGATAGTGAACCGGACAAAGACTCATTGCCTGATGATTTAAAACCGCTTGCACTCATTCTTATCAAGGATAAACTTCGTGATAATGTAAATGAAACGGTAAAATATTTTAAGGAACAGGGTGTCACCTTAAAGGTAATTTCAGGCGACAGCGTTAAAACTGTTAAAAATATTGCAATTGATACAGGGATCGAGGGTGCAGAAAATGCAATCGATATGTCAACCGTGACAACAGATAAAGAGCTTGAAGATGCGGCAGAGCGTTGTAATGTGTTTGGCAGAGTAACTCCGGCTCAAAAGAAAAAGCTTGTGGTTGCCCTTAAAAAGCACGGACATTCGGTTGCTATGACAGGTGACGGCGTAAATGATGTTCTCGCACTGAAAGAGGCGGATTGCTCCGTAGCTATGGCGTCGGGCAGTGATGCCGCACGAAATGTGTCACAGCTTGTACTTGTCAATAATGACTTTGGCGCAATGCCGAGCGTTGTGGCAGAGGGCAGACGAACAATCAATAACCTTGAACGAAGCTCTGCACTCTATCTTGTAAAGACGATTTATTCGGTTATACTTTCAATTTTCTTCATATTCTTCCGCACAGGATATCCCTTTGAACCGATACAGCTTACGCTTGTCGGTGCATTAACAGTTGGATTGCCATCATTTGTTCTCGCACTTCAACCGAATAAAGATATAGTAAAAGGTAATTTCACCGTAAATATAATAGCAAGATCACTCCCAACAGCTTTTTGTATTTCGGCAGATACAATATTACTCGCAATTTTAAAGTATATGACGGATATGCCGCAGGCACAGTTTTCAACTCTCTGCGTATATCTTACTGCATTTTCATGTATGTTGCTTGTAATCAGATTATCAATCCCGTTCAATCTGCTCAGAGCCGTTATGGTTATCGGATGTTCCGCAGGAATAATAATCGGTTCAATCTTCTTCGGCGGATTGTTCTCACTTGCACCGCTTACATTTGAAAACATCATATTGCTTGTAATCTTTGCTGTAGGCACATTTGTTGTATTTAATATATTCTACAATATAGCACAGCACTATATAGAAAAATTCAAAAAGGAAAGTCATCTTAAACTGACTGCAAAAAGAAATGCAAATAAACAAAAACGCTGAAAAATTAATCAGACAACTGAACAATCAAGGCTATGAGGCTTTTATAGTGGGCGGTTGTGTTCGTGATTATCTTCTCGGATTGACTCCGCATGATACAGATATTTGCACAAATGCTTTGCCCGAGCAGACAAAAAAATGCTTTGAGGCTTATCGTACGTTTGATACAGGTATCAAACACGGCACAATTTCCGTTGTATGCGGCGGTGAAGTTTATGAAATCACAACCTACCGTATTGACGGTGATTATTCCGATAACCGTCATCCGGACAGCGTAAGCTTTACACGAAACATAAACGAAGATTTGCAACGCCGTGACTTTACGATAAATGCAATGGCATATAACGCTGAATACGGCCTTGTCGATCCATACGGCGGTAAAAATGACCTTAAAGATAAAATTATCCGTTGTGTCGGAAATCCCGATACACGCTTTAACGAGGATGCTCTGCGAATCTTGCGGGCATTACGCTTTGCCTCTGTTTACGGATTTTCAATTGAAGAGAACACATCAAAGTCTATATTTAAAAATGCAGACTTGCTAAAAAACATTGCAACAGAGCGTGTGATTTCGGAATTTTTAAAGCTCATCTGCGGTCAGGATGCCGTAAAAATTCTTGACGCTTACCGAGAAACTATTGCTGTTATTATCCCTGAAATTACGGTTATGTTCAATTTCGATCAGAACAACATTCATCATTCGTATGATTTGTGGCAACATACCCTGACTGCACTCGGCACAATTGAACCGAATCCCATACTTCGTATGACAATGCTTCTGCATGATATCGGCAAGCCTTTTGTTAAAACTACCGACAACAGCGGTCAATCGCATTTTCAGGGACATCAGCTTGAAAGTAAAAAAATTGCAGACAAAATTCTGCACAGACTAAGATTGCCATCTGATTTTATTAACAAAACTCTTCTGCTTATTGAATATCATGATGTCCGTTTTAACGGCAGTAAAAAGCTTATGAAAAAGGTTATGAATGTACTCGGTACAGACCTTACAAAGCAGTTGTTAGAGGTCGAATACGCCGATATATCTGCTCAGTCTGAATATCAGCGAGAAGAAAAGCTCGGATATCTTAAAACGGCTAAAACACATCTTAATGAAATAATCAAAGATAACGAATGTTTTAAGCTGAGTCAGCTTGATATCAACGGTAAAGATGTTTTAAACCTTGGTGTAAAAGAAGGAAGAGATGTCGGAAATATTCTCGATTATCTGCTAATGCTTGTAGTAGATGCAAATGTTCCAAACAAAAAATCAATACTCATATCAAAAGCCAAAGAATATATTTACGGTAATCAAATAAATAAGTAATTAAAAAAGAGGATTTCAGCGAAAACTGAAATCCTCTGATTTTTGTTTAAAATTAAAGAACCTTTGATAAAAATTCCTTTAAACGGTCGTCCTGCGGATTATTGAAGAACTCCTGCGGGTTGTTCTTTTCTTTGATAACACCGTCGTCAATAAATACAACATCGGTTGCAACTTCCTTTGCAAAGCCGATTTCGTGAGTAACAACAACCATTGTCATACCTGCCTTGGCAAGCTCTTTCATAACATCAAGAACTTCGCCGACCATTTCGGGGTCGAGTGCAGATGTCGGCTCGTCAAAAAGGAGAACATCGGGATTCATTGCAAGCGCTCTTACAATTGCAATACGCTGTTTCTGACCGCCTGAAAGCTGATTCGGATATGCGTTTGCCTTTTCGGCAAGTCCTACACGCTCCAAAAGATCCATAGCGTCTTTTTTAGCCTCATCTTTGCTCTTGCCAAGAAGCTTGACAGGAGCCATTGTAAGGTTGTCAATAACAGTCTTGTGGGGGAAAAGGTTAAACTGCTGGAACACCATTCCCATTTTTTGACGGTGAACATTTATATTAACCTTTGGATCCGTAATATCGGTACCCTCAAAGAAAATGTGACCGCCCGTCGGTTCTTCCAGTCTGTTAAGACAACGGAGAAAAGTTGATTTACCCGAGCCTGACGGACCGAGAACAACAACTACATCGCCTTTAAAAATGTCAATATCAATACCTTTAAGAACCTGAATATCCTTACCGAATGATTTTTCAAGTCCTCTTACGGAGATTAATGCGTTATCTTTCACTCTTTTTCAATCTCCTTTCAAATCTTCTGAGGATGTACGAAAGCACAAGTACAATTACAAGGTAAATCAATGCAACCGTAATAAGCGGGAAGAATGCCTCGTAAGTTCTTGAACGAATCATATTACCAATATATGTGATATCTGCAAGTGCAACATAACCTGCAACCGAAGTTTCTTTGAGAAGTGTAATAATTTCATTGCCGAGTGCAGGAAGAACATTTTTAATTGCCTGTGGAAGAACGACCATTGTCATTGTCTGTCTGTTGTTAAAACCGAGTGAACGGCTTGCCTCAGTCTGACCGATGTCAACAGCCATAATGCCCGAACGAACAATTTCTGCAACATAAGCGGCAGAGTTCATACCAAATGCAATGATTGCGGCAAAGATACCGTTTCTTACAGAAGCAAGAATAATGTAATACATAATCATCAACTGAACTACAACAGGTGTGCCTCTGATAACAGTAATGTAGATATTGCAAATCGCATTAAAGAATTTCAGAACACAATCACCGAAGTTCCTGCATTTTCTCTTGTCAAGCTGAATATCGTGAGTAGCTCTTACAAGAGCAATGACAAAACCGATAATAACACCGATAATACCTGCAAACAATGTGATTTCAAGGGTTACAAGCAAACCGCTTAAAAGCTGCTGCCATCTATTATCTGTGATGAATGTGTTTTTAAAGCTTTCACCGAGATTGCCGAACAAACTGCCCGATGCGCTGTCGTTTACGATAATAACCTGAGTTGTGTTGGCATATGAAGTTGAAAAGTCGATATTTTTTCTTCTTTCCGGTGTGTCGGTCATACCAGCCATACCGAAATCGTCTTTGCCGGTCTGAACAGCAGTGATAACAGAATCAAATTCCATATCATCAATAACAAGTTTTTTACCGAGCTTGTCACAGATTGCTGTAGCCATCATCGGATCAAGACCGACAATTTTACCGCCCTCAACATATTCATACGGTGGAAAAGCAGCGTTCGTAGCCATATGAAGTTCACCGTCATACTTGATATCCTTAGGTGATTCATAGGGTACGGTATCAGTATTACCCTCTATGTAATAGCTTTTGATTTTGTCCAGAACGCCCTCGTCTTTAAGCTCTGCAAGAGCTTTGTCGATTTTTTCGGTGAGTTCATGATTTTCCTTTGAAATGCAGATTGCATACTGCTCTTCCGCAAAAGGTTCATCAAGAATTTTTAGTCCTGCATTTGCTTTTACAAATTCCTTTGCCGGTTCACTGTCAATTACAACACAGTCGATTTTATTCTGTGTAAGAGCTACGATAGCGTCGGCACCCTTGCTGTAACGCATAACCTTGGTGCCGTCAGCCTCATAGTCAGATACAAAAGTATCGCCTGTTGTACCATTCTGAACACCTACGGATGCTCCTTTGATATCATCGGCAGTCTTAATTTCCTTAACCGATGAATCACCGCATCCGGTGAACAGAAAAACAGTAGAGAACAGCATTGAAATCAGTACCAATAAAGTAACTGTCTTTTTCATTGTTTTCCTCTTTTTCTTTCTCTTAAAATATTTATTTGCAAATCCTTATCAGATTCTTGCAACGCCTGTCTCAACAGCGGCCTTCTTAACAGCCTCAGCAACAGTTTTGCCGATTCTCTTGTCAAATGCCTCGGGAAGAATATAATCTGCATTAAGCTCTTCATCGCTCACGAGTGAAGCAATTGCAAAAGATGCGGCAACTTTCATTTCTTCGTTAATATCGCTTGCACGGCAGTCGAGAGCACCTCTGAAAATACCCGGAAAAGCAAGTACATTGTTAATTTGGTTAGGAAAGTCACTTCTGCCTGTACCTACAACAGCCGCACCTGCCTTTTTAGCAATGTCAGGCATAATCTCGGGAGTCGGATTAGCCATAGCAAAAAGGATAGGATCCTTAGCCATTGACTTAACCATTTCTTCGCTTACGCAACCTGCGGCAGAAATTCCGAGGAATACATCAGCACCTTTCATTGCATCTGCAAGCGAACCCTCAAGGTGAGAAAGGTTAGTAATTTCAGCCATTTCCTGTTTAACAGCGTTAAGTCTCGGATCACCCTTGCAGATAATACCCTTACTGTCGCAAAGTGTAATGTCCTTTACACCCATATTAAGAAGGTGCTTTGCAATTGCAATACCTGCCGCACCTGCACCGTTCATAACAACCTTGATTTCGTCAAGTTTCTTGTGAACAAGCTTGAGTGAGTTGATAAGACCTGCGGCAACAATAACGGCAGTACCGTGCTGGTCATCGTGGAAAATCGGAATATCACACTTCTCTTTGAGCTTCTTTTCAATTTCAAAGCATCTCGGAGCGGCAATATCCTCAAGATTGATTCCGCCGAATGAACCGCTGATAAGGTAAATTGCGTTTACAATTTCGTCAACATCCTTACTTCTTACGCAAATAGGAAATGCGTCAACATCGCCGAATTCCTTAAAAAGCGCACATTTGCCCTCCATAACAGGCATACCTGCCTCAGGACCTATGTCACCAAGACCGAGAACAGCTGTACCGTCGGTTACAACGGCAACAAGGTTGTTTCTTCTTGTGAGTTCAAAAGACTTGTCATAGTCCTTCTGAATTTCAAGACACGGTTCTGCAACACCCGGAGTATATGCAAGAGAGAGGTCTTCAGCCGAGTTAATCGGAACTCTTGAAACAACTTCAATCTTACCGTTCCACTCATAGTGTTTTTTGAGTGATTCTTTTCTGATATCCATATCGGTAACTCCTTATAATAATTTCCCTCTCATTATACCCCTAAAAAGCCGTTATATCAAGTAAAAATCACAAAATTCATTTGACTTTTGTACAAAAAAGGTATAAAATAAATGTGCGAGTGTGTTGAACAGCTGCGAGCAGCTGCCGAAAGGTACTGTGCGAGGAAAGTCCGGGCTTCACAGAGCAATAATAACGGCTAACGGCCGCCGGAGGCGACTCCAGGGATAGTGCAACAGAAAATTACCGCCATTATATGGTAAGGATGGAAAGGTGAGGTAAGAGCTCACCGGAGGGCAGGAGACTGCTCTGCCGTGTAAACCCTATTTGAAGCAACACCGTGGTAGGACATTATACGCTTGCTCGGCGTGTCCTTAGGAGGTGGCATCGAGCAGATTCGGTAACGGTCTGCCAAGATAGATGGCTGTTCACGACAAAACCCGGCTTACAGACACAGTCGCATATTAGGGCACCTTTTATGGGTGCTTTAATATTATTGTCGAATTTTAGCAATTTGTACAAATGTTATGCACATTTGCAATTGATTTAAAAAATGCATTGCATTTATGTTGCTCTTTATTGTACTTTGCTTTATGCTGAAATCTATTGAAATTGATTTAATTTGATTTGTTTCAGTCGACTGATTCGACACATAGTAGAGTTTTGAAATTAATTTGAAAGGTGTGTAAAAATTTGAAAACAAAATCAAAAATACTCAGCGCAATATTGAGCGTGAGCATCCTGTCGGCAAGCCTATCTGCCTTTGTATCCGGTTCACTCGGTGTTCAGGCGGCAGAAAGCTCGCCAACCGTATCGGCTAATAAGTACAAACTCAAAGATAATATTCAGGACGGTGTAATTTTACATTGTTTTGACTGGACTTATAACGATATTAAGGCTGAATTGCCTAAAATTGCAAAAGCCGGATTTACAAGTATACAGACTTCTCCGGCACAGCCAAACGGAACAGGTACTTGGTATTGGTTATATCAGCCAATTTCATTCAGTATCGGAACAAATGGTGTCGGTACAAAGGCTGAACTTCAGTCGCTTTGTGATGAGGCGGAAAAGTACGGAATTAAGATTATTGTCGATGTTGTTGCTAACCATTTGAGAGGCGATCACAACAACATAGACAACGATTTAAAGCCATCCGAGTATTGGCATACCTTCGGCGGAGGTATTGACTGGAAAAACCGTTGGCAGGTAACACACGGCTCGATTGGTATGCCGGACATTGCAACCGAAAATCCATATGTTCAGCAAAAAGTCTGCAACTATGTTCAGGAACTCAAGTCGGTAGGTGTTGACGGACTTCGTTGGGACGCTGCAAAACACATTGGCGTTCCGAGCGAGGGCGACGATTTCTGGAAATCGGTAACACAGTACGGTCTTTATAACTACGGCGAAATTCTCGGTGGTCCCGATGACCGTTCGACAGGCAATGAAGACATTATGAAAGAGTATACCGATTATATTTCTGTCACAGACAGTAACTACGGTAAAGAACTCCGTGATTCGTTTAATTCGGGCAAAGCTCCTACTTCAAGCGGAAACTGGAGTGAAAAAGGCATTTCAAACGATAAGCTTCTTTATTGGGGTGAAAGCCATGATACATGGTCAAACAACAAAGACTGGGGCTTTTCAAATGAAATGAGTCAGAATGTTATTGACCGTGCCTATGCGGTTGCGGCAAGCCGTAATAAAGTTACTGCTCTTTATTTTTCCCGTCCTTCTTCAACCAACAAAGAAAGTATCAAAATGGGAGAAAAAGGCTCAACTCATTACACCAGCAGTGAGGTTGCCCAAATCAATAAGTTCCATAATGCAATGGACGGCAAAGCTGATTACTACACCGTGTCAGACGGTTGTTCTGTAATTACCCGTAAAGACGGCGGTGCTGTTATTGTAAAAGGCAGCGGAAGCGGCGAGGTATCGGTAGAAAACGGCGGCGGTTACGCAAAACCGGGTACATACACAGACGCTGTTTCAGGCAATACATTTACAATTACATCAAGCACCATTTCAGGTACAATAGGTTCATCAGGTATTGCAGTAGTCTATGATGCCGAACCCGAAGGACCTTCAGCGTCAGTAACTCCGGGTTCAACAAACTACAATACAGATGAGCTCACACTTACGCTCAATTGCAAGAATGCAAAAAATGCTCAGTATTCAATTGATGACGGTGCATTTGTAAACTACACAAACGGTCAGCAAATTACAATCGGTACAAACCTTGCTTACGATACTGTAACCACAGTAACAGTAAAAGCAAGCGACGGCAAGACAACATCCGATCCGGAAACATATACATACACAAAGGTAGACCCGAATGCCGTAAAGGTTGTTGCTTATGATAACTCATCAACCAAGTGGTCTAAGGTCAATGCATATTTCTGGAGCGATGATAATAAAGAAATGACATCGTGGCCGGGCAAGAAAATGACCGACAAGGGTAATAATATTTTTGATATTGAAGTGCCTGACGGTGCAAAATATGTAATCTTCAACAACGGTGACAGTCAGACAGATGACCTCAGGATTGCAGACGGTAATAAAATTTACAGCAACGGTTCTTGGCAGAACTATTCGACTGTAAAACCCACTCAGCCGACAACAGCTCCTTCAACGACAGTCCGTCCTACTACAATCGCAACTCAGCCTACCACAACTCAGCCTACCACATCACAGCCTGCTACAACACAGCCTTCTACAACTCAGCCGGTAACAGAGCCTTCAAACAGAATTCTTATCGGTGATGTTGATTTAAACGGAACAATTACAGTCTGTGATTCAACAGAGGTTCAAAGATACATTGTTCACATATCGACTTTAAGCGATGAGGCTCTCATTGCGGCAGATGTAAACAAGGATTCTGTTATTTCTGTAAAAGACGCAACTATGATTCAGGCTTATGTCGTTAAGCTTATTGGTGAAGACTCATACTGCGGTACTTACACAGAAAATGTTGCACCCACCCAGCCTACAACGAATGTCACAGAGCCAACAACCGAACCGACTTCAATTCAGACGAAGAATTATGTTTATTTCAATAATACGGAAAACTGGTCAACAGTAAATGTCTATGTATGGAGTTCAAAAGATTCTACTTATATGAGCTGGCCCGGCAAGGCTATGGAAAATATAGGTAATAACACATACAGATTTGAACTTCCGAATGGTGCAGAATATGCTATATTCAATAACGGTTCAACACAGACAGGTGACTTAAAAATTCCCGATGTAAATATGATTTACTCAAACGGACAGTGGAGTAAATACTCCGAGTAAAATTTAATAAGTTTATCTAAGAGCCGCCCCGCACAATCAAGCACATTTTGCTGTTTTGATTTTTACTGTCGGGGCGGTACTGTTATTTGTTTAAATCACAATACAAAATAAACCGCCTGTAAAAAATGATTGCCCCCTAAAAGTCAGATT